>MDSY01068421.1_pt1 | contig 20638 bp, 18 predicted proteins | sample 811131 | NCBI WGS metagenome assembly MDSY01 (sample SAMN05326643, study PRJNA326480) | marine metagenome | isolation source: seawater | place: Atlantic Ocean: South West | collected 2010 | reverse complement strand
CCTGCAGTGGCTGCTGAGTCATCAGGTAATTCTATTTCATTTTGGTCATCAGTATCACCGTCATCTGCAATATGATCGTTGATCAAAGTTGTATTGGCTAATATTTCGGTTGATTCCTCAAGGTCGGAAAGATCTACGGTCAAAGGTATTTCCCCGTCATTTTCAAGTGAAAGACTTAATACGTTTCCGGTTCCAAGGAGAAATTCATCAACGGTCTGCTCGTCAGTATCAACAAATCCGGCACCAGCCAATTCATCAATAGCTGCTTGAGTGTTTGCGGCAGTTAATCCGGAAGTTGTGTTGTCATAATCTACCTGACTTGCATCTTGATCATCGCTATCAACAAATCCGGCAGCGGCCAGTTTATCAATAGCTGCTTGTGTGTTAGTAGCTGTTAATCCTGAGGCTGCATTGTCATAGGGTACTTCACTTGCATTTTGATCGTCTAGAAAAGGTGTTAAATCAATTGGTGTGCCGTCGTTTGTCAAGGAAAGTTGATTTCCAGCTTCTAATGTTAATTGTTGATTGTCCGGCGCTGTTTTAAGGTATCCGAAAGCAGCAATCTCAGCATCTGTCAATTGGGTGTCTGTGTCAATAGATGTAAGTGGGACTGATAATGTACCAGCAATATCTGTAATAATTAGCTCGCCTCCAACAACATCAAAAGCAGTGTTTTGTTCATTAACAGGGTCACTACCCCCAGAGGTTACAACATCTGCAATTTCAGTGTCAACATAAGCTTTTGTAGCTGCGTCATTGATATCTACTGGTGCTCCAATGTTTTCAATTCGTATACCTCCAGCATCATTTCCATCTGAAAGTACTTCTTCTATATTCTGTAGTTCATTGCTTGCATTAGCATCTGCATCATCTACGTTTAAAGTAATTTCATTTCCATTTAAAATAGTAATATTACCAGCAGTTCCATTTGTAGCGATTGTTTGCTCATCGGTGCCGGTATTGGTATAAGTGCTTAGGTCAATGGGTGTACCACCATCTTGTAAGGTTAAAATATTATTTTCCAAAGTTAACTGCTGATCATCTGAGCCTACCAAAGCTTCTAAACTAATGGTGGAAACACCTGGTGTAGTAGATCTAGAAATGGTTAGAGTATTATCTAATTGATCAAAGGTCAGGTCAAAAAGATCGTTGGCATCTTCCCATTGTACAATGCCATTTTCATCGGTAGTCAACACCTGATCGGCTATAGTGTTGGCCATATCTTCCGGGGCAATGCTACCATCCCTAATTTCTACGGAACCTACCGCATTTTGTCTAAGCTCGCTGGATCCTACGGATTCTGCAGCCAGTTTGTCCTGTGTTATAGAATTGTCCTGTATATCATCTGGACCAATGCCTCCATCAATAATATTATCGCCCAAAATGCTGTTTTTGGCAACTTCTAAGTTATACCCAGCCGCAGATTCCGTAATTTCTATAGTACTTCTGCCGTTGATGATGGGATCGTTGGTTATGGTAAAGTTCACGGCATCACAAAGGTTTACCCACTGGGTGCCATCATAGTAATTAACACATTCCGTATCGGTATTGTAGACCAAACCACCACGTTGTGGGGTAATGGCTTCCATTTCTAACGTGTTAACGCGGGTAATGACCAAAACCTTAGAAGAACTTTCTAACTCTAGAACAGACGAAGCATCTATATTTTGGGGGTTGTCTCCTATTTTAATTTGTCCGAATACGGGGGGCAATGCCAAAAAAATAAAGAAAATAAAGAAAATTATTGCTTTCATACTTAGTGTCTTATGACGAGAAAATAACGATAAACAAAAATAGAATTATCTTGGTAATACCTTTTATTTATAAGTTGAAATAATGTGCTATTGGGTTAAAGTACATGTATGGTCGTTGTACGGTATGGTTTTACATGAAGATAAGGACCTATTGCTTTTTTGGAAGATAAGAAATTAACAAAAGTTTATTGACTGGATTTTTTTTATAATAGTTACAAATCTTTTCTTTATCTTTTAAATACCCTATGGGTAGGGTATCATCCCTTTTAATACACACTAAATGACCAGAAAATTACTTTTTTTATTTGTATTGTTTATCACAGTATCGGGCTTTGCACAAGATGATGCTAGAGTACCTTTAAGAGGTTCGGTAATCTACATGAACATTGGGGTGCCCAATGAAAATGTGATCAACTCAACTTCTGAGCATGCAACCATTACCAATGACCAAGGGCAGTTTAAGATCAATGTAAAAGTGGGTGATAAATTAGTTTTTACGGCAGTAAACTACAATATAAAAGTAGTGACCGTAACCGAGGAAATTTTGGCGAACAACCGTTTGGTGGTAGAGGTGAACGAAAAAGTGACGGAGTTAGACGAAGTGGTCATTACCCCAGAACAGCAAGAACGTTTCTTGAAAATGAGAAACGAAGAATTTAAACAGCACGAGTACGAAATAGATCGAGGGACAGCCGTGGAAAATATTGCCATGTCCGATGTGGATAGAGGTATGCAAGACGGTCTTAATTTTGCCAATATCTTCAGGGCTATTTTTAAATCTCAGGACCAAGCTGCCGAAGAGACTCCATCGTTAAAGGTAAGTGAGGTACTAAGACAGGTATATGACGATTCTTTCTTTGTTGTAGACCTACAGATACCACAAGATAAGATCAATGAGTTTTTGTATTACTGTGATGCTAGAATGCCTGCAAAGTCATTACTTAAAAAGGAAAATGAATTTCAATTGATCGATGCATTGGTGAATCATAGTAAATCGTTTCTTAAAGATTTAAATGAGGAGTAGACTCCTATTCTTTTTTTTGCTTGCTAGCATTTCGGTTTTCTCCCAATTGGGCGAGACAAAGAAATTAGAGGGCAGGGTATATAGTGATGACGGTGACGTTGCCGCTACTCATGTACTTAACTTAACATCGCAACGGGCCACCATCACCGATGAAAACGGATTTTTTACGGTTGCCGTGCAATTGTTGGATACCCTAGAATTTTCGGCCATACAATACAAAAAGAAAATTGTGGTAGTAAATACCGCAATTTTAGAAAGCAAGTTTATCTCTGTAGGTTTAGAAGAGGCGCTTACGGAATTAGATGAGGTTACCGTAACGCCCTATAACCTTAGTGGTAACCTTTTAAAGGATCTGCCTACTTTAGAATTGGATCCCATAGTTACCGCATCTACTTTAGGTTTACCAAATGCTTATGTGAAAATACCTACCAAGGCCGAAAGGGAACTTTCCGCGGCTACAGCAAACCCCATAATGAGTTTTGATCCATTGATCAATGCCATTACCGGGCGTACCAAAATGTTGAAGAAGCGGGTAGAGCGCAATAAACTGTATGATAGAACAGAGCGTGTGCGTAAGTTTTATGAAGATAGTGTATACCAAGAACAGTTGTTGATCCCTATTGATAGAATAGATGATTTTCTATATTATTGCGAGGTTGATCCCCGTTTTCAGCAAATTGTAGATACCCATAATGAAATGGAAATTTGGGAATACCTACGACAAAAGAGTATACTGTACAGAAAGAATAATGCTTTGGATTAGGGGTGCTATATTTGGCATGTACTTTGCTCCGTAGCATATGAAACCATACATTATGAAAATTTTTAAACCGGTATTGGTATTATTGATACTCCCCCTTTTTGCATTCGTAGGGGCGCACAAATTTTACATTAGTGTTACCAATGTAGACTATTCTGAAAAAGATGAGGCCATACAGATCATTACCCGTGTTTTTATAGATGATATGAATACGGTACTCAAAGAAAGATATGGTTATACTGCAAACTTGGGTACTGCTAAGGAAACGGAAATGGACAAGGATTTTCTTGAAAAATACTTACGTACAAAATTCTTGGTAGAAGTAAACCAAGAAAAGGCAACCTATGATTTTATAGGTCATAAATATGATTCTGATATGGTCATTTGTTATTTAGAAGTACCTAATATTCCGCTATCCAACTTAAAACAAATTGGTATTACAGATGAAGTCCTTACAGATATTTATGATGATCAACAAAACGTGGTGCACATGAAAGTAAAAGGCACAAAAAAAAGCCATGTTTTGGTGAAATCCCGTCCTAAAGGAATGTTAAATTTGTAACATATATTAAGATATCCCTATAAAAACTTTAATTTTCGGACACTAAAAAACCAAGTAATGAAAAGAGTAAAGTACGCATTTGCGTCTATTTTATTCCTTTTTACGGCCGTAACGTTTGCTCAAAAAACGATGACCAAAGAAAAGGAACCTGGGCACTACAACCAGAGTAAGTTCAAACAATTGTACGAAGAGTTTTCTACACCTAACACCTACCGATCTGCATCTGGTGCACCTGGTCCTGATTACTATCAGCAGCAGGCAGACTATGTGATGGACATTCGTTTAGATGATAAGAATGCTAAATTGTTTGGTGAAGAGACCATTACATATACCAATAATTCCCCGGATGATTTGGAGTATTTATGGGTGCAGTTAGACCAAAATGTACGAGCTAAAGATTCTAAGGCGGCCTTAAAAAATGGTAGCGGTATTTCTTTGGGAGATTCTCCAGAGAAATTTGTAGGTAACTTTATGACCGAACCTTTTGATGGCGGTTTTAATATAGATTACGTTAAGGACGATTCAGGAAAAGCATTGCCTTACACCATTAACTTCACTATGATGCGTGTAGACTTACCTACGCCGTTAAAGAGTGGGGATAAGTATGCTTTTAAGATCAAGTGGAACTATAATATACCAGACCATACGATTAATAGGGCAAGATCAGGTTATGAGTATTTTGCTGAAGACGGTAACAGAGCATATGTAATTGCACAGTTCTTCCCAAGAATGGCCGTTTACAATGATGTAGAAGGATGGCAGAACCACCAGTTTTGGGGTAATGGCGAATTTGCTCTTCCTTTTGGGGATTATGAAGTGAACATTACCGTACCTGCAGATCATATCTTAGATGGTACAGGTGTACTTCAAAATAGAAAAGAAGTATATAGCAAAGAAATGATGGCGCGTTATGAAAAAGCTAAAAAATCATATGACAAACCTGTAATCATTGTAAGTCAAGAAGAAGCAGAAGCTGCAGAAAAAGGTTTTTCAGATAAAACAAAGACATGGAAGTTAAAAGCGGAGAATGTTCGTGATTTTGGTTTTGCAACCTCAAGAAAGTTCATTTGGGACATGCAAGCGGTAAAATTGGGTAACAGAGACGTAATGGCGGTATCTATGTACCCTAAAGAAGGTAACCCGTTATGGGAAGAGTATTCTACAAAAGCTGTAGCGCATACTTTGAAATCTTACTCTTCGCATACATTTGACTACCCTTACCCTAAAGCAATTTCGGTACATGCCAAAAGGCAAGGTATGGAGTACCCAATGATCTGTTGGAACTACGGTAGACCAAATAAAGATGGTAGCTATTCTGATAGAACCAAGTACGGAATGATCAGTGTAATCATTCACGAGGTAGGACATAACTTTTTCCCAATGATCGTAAATTCGGATGAGCGTCAATGGGGATGGATGGATGAAGGTTTGGATACTTTTATGCAGTACATGGCAGAGCAAGAGTTTGGGGAAGCATATCCAGAAGCTATTGCGCCTAATGCAAAATACCCATCAAGAAGAGGGGATCCAGCTAAGATCGTACCTTACATGAGCGGTGATCAAAGTACTATTGCTCCAATTATGTCTAACCCTGAAAACGTTTTTCAATTAGGGCCAAACGCCTATGGAAAACCTGCAACAGCGTTGAATATTTTGAGAGAGACCGTAATGGGTCGCGAATTGTTCGATCATGCGTTTAAAACATATTCTCACCGTTGGAAATTTAAGCACCCAACCCCAGAAGATTTCTTTAGAACAATGGAAGATGCATCTGCCGTTGATCTAGATTGGTACTGGAGAGGATGGTTCTATACTACCGACTATGTGGATATGGCCGTAAAGGATATTAAGAAATACTACGTAAGCGATCAGCCGAACAAGAAAATGAAAGCATATTTGGCAGAGCGCGGTATACCAGAGTCTAATTTACCACCAATGGTATATTTGGAGGAGTATGATGATGCCGGTATGGTATCACCGGAACTAAAGAATAATTTACCATCTGAAACTTCTAAAACGTTGAAGGAGTTTATGATGGATAATATGACGGCAGCTGAAAGAGCAGCTATAAAAGAGCCTAAGTATTTTTACGAAGTAACGTACAACAGTCCGGGCGGTTTACCAATGCCTTTAATTGTTGAGTATACATATGCGGACGGATCGGTTAAGAATGTAACCTATCCGCCAGAAATCTGGAGAAAGAACAGCAAAGAGGTAAGTATGGTGATTTCATCTACATCTGAGCTAAAAGGAATTCAGATAGATCCTAAAATGGAAACTGCTGATATTGATACAACTAACAATAGTTGGCCAAAGAAAGAGCAGGAAAGTGATTTCGATAAAATGAAAGAAGGAATCAAAGGAGAATAATTAACAAAACATTTATTGAAAAAAGCCTCGTATAACTACGGGGCTTTTTTAATTTCGATACTAAACTTGTTTATATTTGTAGTATGATTGCTATGTATTCATTATTTATTAGTGGCGCGGAAATTTTCTTCATTATGTTTATCGTAGTGATGGTTTTTGGTGCCGACAAAATTCCTGGTATTGCCAAGGGCTTGGGCAAAGGTATGCGCCAGCTAAAAGATGCTACTGAAGATATTAAACAAGAAATTCAAAAAAGTGCCGACAAACAAGGTATAGATACAAGTTTTGTGACCGATATTAAAAAGGATATTGATGACATGAAACAAGATATTAGTTCCGGTTTAGGTACTGACGTTAAAAAGCAAATAAATGACGTCACTAAAAATATCAATGAAGTAACCGGTACGATCAAGAGAAAATAAGCGCTTATGCTAGATAAGATCTTACAATGGGATCGAGATGCCTTTGTCTATCTTAACAGTCTAGGTATAGAACAGTACGATGCTTTTTGGTCTACCGTTACCAAATTTCCACCTTGGATTCCTCTCTTTGCATTGATCATTACACTTTTCTTTATAAAATTCCCAAAGAAAGAAGCTATAACAATGATTTTGACCATATTGATTATGGCAGCTTTTGTGGCTACGGTCACTGACCTGACAAAGCATGTGGTAGCCCGCTTAAGACCTAATAATGACGAAGAGCTAAATACGTTGATCCGTATATTACGGAGTCCGTCCGGGTTCAGTTTTTTTTCAGGTCATGCCTCATCTTCTTTTTCTATAATTACGTTGACCGTTCTTTTTTTAAGGCGAGAATTTAAATGGGTGTATTTATTTTATATCTGGCCTATGCTATTTGCTATGAGTAGGGTGTATGTTGGGGTACACTTTCCTATAGATTTAATGGTAGGTGCTTTGGTAGGTATATGCTCCGCCTGGTTGTTCTATAAATTATACGGTCTGCTTATTTTACCCTACTTAGGGTCAGTCCGTCACGAATAGGCAGCAATACCGTCTCTAATTGTGGATGTTCACTTAGTTTTTTATTATAATCCAATAATACTTTAGTGGTCACATCTTTTGGGTTCAAAGGCTCAACCACCTTACCAGACCACAATACGTTATCTGAAAGTATCACAGAGCCAGATTTGGTTTTGGGTAGTACAACATCTAAATACTTATCGTATTGCTTTTTCTCCGCATCAATAAAAATAAGGTCAAAGGTGATATCCATTTTAGGGATAATGTCCAAAGCATTGCCTACATGTTGTATGATCTGATTACCAAAATCACTTCGATCAAAAAAAGTACGCTGAATTTGTTCTAGTTCTGCATTGACATCAATAGTATGTAATTGTCCGTTTTTCTGTAATCCTTCCGCAAGACATAAAGCGGAATAACCGGTATACGTGCCAATTTCTAGAATGTTGGCAGGATGTATCAATTTAGAAAGTAAACTTAAAACACGCCCTTGAAAATGTCCCGTTAACATACGGGGCTGTATAACCTTTAAATGCGTTTCTCGGGTAAGTTCTTGTAACAACTTAGGTTCTGGCTGTGAATGGTCCGCTAAGTAATTTTCTAAAAGTGGCGATAAAAAATGCATGCGTTTCTTTTTGCAAAAATAGGGTTTTAAGCCTTATTTTAATGGACTCAAATTAGCATAACCATGAACAATGAAATTACCCTTAGGGAAGCCCTAAAAAATGATGTGCCTGTACTATTGCAATATGAGCAAGAAGTGGTCAAGGCAGAACGCCCAATGGATCCAACTATTAGAAATAATGATGTGCAATACTATGATTTAGATGCATTGATAGAAAACCCAAGAGCTACCCTTATGGTTGCTTGTGACGGAGATAAAATTGTTGCAACGGGTTATGCATTGGAAAAACAGGCAAGACCTTACTTGGATCATGAGACCTATGCTTATTTGGGTTTTATGTATACCGATCCGGAATATAGGGGCAGGGGAATTAACGGTAAAATTGTGGAAGCCTTACAGCATTGGGCTATGAATATTGGGCTTACGGAAATAAGGTTGCATGTATATGAGGAAAATGAACCTGCTATTAAAGCCTATGAAAAAAAAGGGTTTAAAAGACACATGATCGAAATGCGATTAAGAACAGAATCTTAAAATGCTATTATTGCATGGAGCTTATAATATTATAGGCTTATGTTTACCTTTATACAAAATTAGCTATGGAGTTTAAAAATACGTTGCAGTTTGCACAATCATTAGACGCACAAGACGACTTAAGTACATATAGAGATGAATTTATTTTTCCTAAAATTAATGGGAAGGAGGTCATCTATTTTACCGGTAATTCTCTAGGATTACAGCCAAAAAGAACCAAATCGTTTGTAGATGAGGTCATGAAAGATTGGGCGGAACTTGCCGTTGAAGGTCATTTTTATGCAGAAAAACCTTGGTGGGACTATCATGAGCGCCTGGCAGAACCCTTGGCAAAGGTAGTGGGGGCGTTACCAGAAGAAATATCGGTAATGAATACGCTTACGGTGAATCTTCATTTATTGATGGTCTCTTTTTACAACCCCACTCAAAAGAGATTTAAGATTCTTTGTGAAGAAAAAGCATTTCCTAGTGATCAATACATGTTTCAAAGTCAAGTTCGTTTTCATGGGCTAGACCCGGATGAAACAATTGTAGAGATTAAAAAGAGAGAAGGGGAGCATCATTGGAGAACAGAAGATATACTGGCAAAAATTGAAGAGTTGGGAGATGAACTGGCACTTGTTTTAATTGGCGGAGTAAATTATTACAATGGTCAAGTAATGGATATGGAAGCTATTACCAAAGCAGGAAAAGCAGTTGGTGCCAATGTGGGTTGGGATCTAGCACATGCCGTTGGTAATGTAGAATTGAAACTGCATGAATGGGATGCCGATTTTGCATCATGGTGTAGTTATAAATATATGAACAGCGGACCAGGAAATGCTTCTGGAATTTTCGTGAATAAAAAACATCTGAATAAAAAAGATATTCAACGTTTTGAAGGATGGTGGGGAACCAAAAAGGAAACCCGTTTTTTAATGAAGCCAGAGTTTGAACCTATGGAAAATGCCGATGCCTGGCAAATAAGCAATGTACCTGTGCTATCGGTTGCGCCTTATTTGGCTTCATTGACCATGTTTGAAGAAGTTGGTATGCATAAATTGATTGAAAAGAGAAAATTAATTGTTTCCTATCTAGAGTTTATTCTACAAGAAATAGATAAAGAGGTAGATAGCACTTTTGAAATCATAACTCCGGCAGATAGAGGCTGTCAGCTTTCTGTGTTCTTACATGGACAGGGCAAGGCGTTGTTCAATTATTTGATGGAAAATGGGGTGGTGACAGATTGGCGAGAGCCCAATGTAATTCGTTTGGCACCGGCTCCTTTCTATTCTACGTTTGAAGATATGTACCGTTTTGGGCAGATATTAAAAGAAGGAGTACTTGCCAATTAAAATTTTGTAGAATTTAGAATATAGAAAAGAGATAAAAGAAAATAGAAAGGTATTTTTTAAATTTTAACCAACAACCAACAACCAACAACCAACAACCAACAACCAACAACCAACAACCAACAACCAACAACCAACAACCAACAACTGTGCTGAGCGTAGCCGAAGTAACCAATAACTAACAACTGACAACCAAGTGAAGTCATTACGATTAATTTTAGGGAAAGCACGTTATTTTGGTCCGTCATGGGTATTTGCAAGTATCAACATACTATTTGGAACATGGGCCATTTATATACCCACGGTCAAAGAGACTTTGCATATTAGTAAGTCTGAGCTGGGTATAGCTATTTTCTTTTTGGCATTAGGTGTATTCACGGTTTTTCCGTTTGCCTCAGGTATTATCAATAGGGTAGGGGTTGGTAAAAGCACATTTTACGGGGTGTTGGCGAGTTGTGTTGCTGCCATGCTGCCACTACTGGCACCTAGTTATTATATGTTAATGGCAGCTTTGTTTCTTTTTGGGGCTTCTAATGGTATTACGGATATTTCTATGAATACGTTGGTAACGGAAATAGAGAAAAAAGACAAGGTAAAGTTTATGGCAGCATCTCATGGCTTTTTTAGTCTAGGTGGAGTTTTAGCGGGTTTGGGTAGTTTTTTAATTGGTCCGTTGTCAAATCCCGTACTACACATGTTCATTGCCGTGTTACTCGTTTTGGTGGTCAATTTTAAATTTAGGAAACAATATTTTACGGAAGTAGCCGAAGAAATAGAAAATGAACCCTTTAGTTTTGGTTTGCTAAAACCGTTAATGCTATTAGGTCTTATTTCCTTTATGGCAATGGGTAGTGAAGGTGCAATTGTGGACTGGAGCGGATTGTACTTAAAAGAAATTGCATTGGCGCCCGAAACTTTATGGGGATTGGGATTTTTAGGGTTTCAAATCACCATGACCTTAGGAAGGTTTTTAGGGGATGGGATCAGTGATAAAATTGGGTCGGTCAAGATAGTTGCCGTGGGAGCAATTTTAGCAATTGCAGGATACTTTTTAGTATTGACAACAGATACTTATTTAAGTATTATTGGTTTTGCGTTAAACGGACTGGGATTTTCTGTCATGGTACCTGAAGTTTTTAGAATAGGGGGGAATGTAAAAGGAATAGATTCTTCTAAAGGCATTGCCTTTATTGCAGGTTCAGGATATGCCGGCTTTTTGTGTGCCCCACCAATTTTAGGTTTTCTAGCAGAGAATTATAGTTTGACCAGAAGCTTCGTGGTACTTTTGGCTTGTGGATTCCTGATTCTATTATTTACATTTTTATTAAAGAAAAAGAAAGCTTAGATCAGTTTTTGATATTGCTTCTTACTTTAAATTCATTATTGGGATCTTGTACTTTGTCAATAAAATTCAACATTTCTTCTGTTAGCAATAATTGATTTTGAGCATTCCAATAACGCTGATCGTACGGGTATTTTATTTTGAATAGATCTTTAGAGGTGCTTACATTTTTTTTAACGGGAAAGTCGCCCTCATGGTCAGATGTAGTCAATATAAAAGATACATCATAAAAAGAGGTGTAGGAATTTTTATCATCTGTCACCTCTACCTTTACATCATATTTTGCCGTGGCTATGTAATATTTGTTTGTATTTGAAGATTTGGAAAGTGACATTTCTTTTTCAATGGAGACCGTTCTAAATCTAATATTGCCATCCTTTTTATAAGGATTGTCTTTATTGTTAATGGCCATGTAAATTCTTTCAATAGCATGGTCATTATTGTTGATAATATAATGGCCATTTACTTCTTCATTTTCAATTGCTGGTTTGGTCTGAAAACTTAAATTGGTCTTACTGCCATTATTAAAAGTAGCTTCGGTCAAATCAAAAGCATCTCCAGTAGCGTTCATAGGGGTGAAATTCATGAATAATTGGTAAAAGGTTTCAAAAATGAAGTATACTTCATTTTCATCTTTCACTAATCCAACTTTGCGCATATTGGTCAACTCAACCTTAAAGTCTTTCTTATCGGGGTCAATCTCTTTAGTGTATAAAAGTGTTCTTCTTTCCAGTTTACCTTGCAAGTCTTGAATTCTGGTAATTTCACCATTATATCTTAAAACACCTCTCAACAGAAATTTCTCTTTATATGGATAAATAGGGTAATTAGATCTAATAGAATCCCCAACTTTTTGCCATAGGGTTTTTTCATTCGTAACCGTAACTTCATTAAGCTCCAATACACTTTTGTTGAGGAGAATGGTATCCTTTACTTTTTGAAAAGTAGTACTTAATTTATCATAACCAACCCTGTAAATTATAATGGAATCTAATAATGATGAAAATTGAAACCGACCATCTTCATTGGAAATAGTATGATCTTTAGAATTATAGACACCGACAAATTCAAGAGGAACATTGTCGGCACTATCTACTATTACAGCATCTATAGTCTGTTGTGAAAATCCAATAAATGAAAGTAGAAAAAACAGAAAGAATGATGGTTTCATGGATCAGTTGTTAAGATTGAAACGTATCAAACTTTGTACCATATTATTTCACCTCTACCCCGGAAAAATAAAGTGAGAAATCAGTATCCGGTCTTTTGTGCATCATGCTTATGTGTAACCCGTTTAGGTTTTTATAGTCTTCCCAAGTGGTTACCATATTAGGTTCAGACTGGTTTTCCTTTCTGTATACCCATTCTTTGATAATATAATCATCTCCAAAATAATAGTCGTAGGCATCGCCAGGTGTGTAGCCACCTTCATTATTATAAACTGTGGTTAATTTATGCATGGTAGCTTTGCTGATCGGTGCTTCTACATTTTCTGTGTGCTTGTGGGTGAAACTTTTTTGATCCCATACCAATTGATATGGTGCCAATAGCCAGAACTTATCATTTACAAATCCGCCATCGGTGGCCGTCATGGTACTGTCTACAGATTTTCTGTTGTAAGAGATGGTGTCTTGTCTTGTCATCATGGTTACATCGTTAGAACCGGTTTCCCATAACCAGGTACGTTCAAAGTGTTCATCTTCACGATCTACATTAAAAGTAAATTTTATAAGCTCTACATCTTTCCAGTTTTCAAAACCGTTGGCATTGGCTATTTTTTCAAGAACGGTCAATTCCTTATCTTCGGCAACGACAACTTTAGTTTTTTTTTGGTCGGTTTTACATCCTGTAAATACGCTTGAAACAAGAATGGAAAGAAGAATTAATTTTTTCATTTTCTGTAGATTTTCAAGTAAATATATCAATTACAGTATCTTTAACCTACTTTTATTTTTTTGTAAACATAATTATTAGGGTGACTTTTCTTAAGAAGCTTTGTTTTATAATCATTGGAAACCAGTTTGGAAATAAAACGGTTTCTAAAGGCGCACATGAAAAACTTACCGATAATGAGTTGATCGAGAGAATTGTTGCCAATAATGATTCTTTATTATTTGGAGAATTATATGATCGGTACTCTCAATTGGTCTATAATAAGTGTTTAGGATTTTCAAAGTCTAACAAAGAAGCTGAAGATTTAACCCAAGATATTTTTTTAATGTTATTTGTTAAGTTGGGTTCGTTCAAGGGAAATTCAAAATTCTCTACTTGGCTCTACTCTTTCACTTATAATTTTTGTGTCAATTACGTGAACAGAAATAAGGAAAGAAAAATAAATGATAACTCAGTTAAATATGATACTCAAGAAGATATACCTGTTGATGTAACCGATGATTTACTATTGCAAATGCAGGTAGATAAGCTAAAAAAGGCTTTGGAACTAATTGCGCCAGAAGATAAATCTCTATTATTATTGAAATATCAAGATGGAGCATCAATAAAAGAATTGGAAAATATCTTAGATTTAAAACCGAGTGCGATAAAAATGAGGCTCAAAAGGGCAAAAGCGAAAGTAACGGAAATGTATAAAACCCTACCTTAATGCTAGAACAGGACAATAATCCATTTAAAAATTTACAAGGGGATCTTAAAGATGTTCCACCAGAACTACGTAAAAAAGTTATGGATGATGTCGCTGCGGCTAAATTGGTGATGGAATTGACCAATCTATTTACGGGTAATTTTGCCTCTATTATTGAGGGCATGTTAAAAACGAATTCAAAACCTAACCAGAAATAATAGTAGTAGACCAGATATGGAAACAGTAGATAAGTGGAAAGACCTAACATTTGAATCTTTAAGTAATATTTTTAAAGATATAGCGGCAGCGTTACCAGGTATTTTCGGGGCCTTTATAGTAATTGTATTTGGGTGGATCATAATAAAAATTACCACCCTGGTATTAAGAAAGATATTTAAGGTCATTAAATTGAGCAGTATTTCTGAAAAAATAAATGACGCTAAACTTTTTGGTGATGCCGATATTAAGATAGATCTATCTAAAATCATTGTAACCTTTGTAAAAGTGCTGCTTTGGTTGGTGTTTATAATTGTGGCCTCAGATATTATGGGCTTGACCATTATTTCTACTGAAATTGCCAATTTACTACGTTACCTGCCTATTTTGTTGTCTGCCATGGTCATTTTCATGATAGGACTGTTCTTGGCCAAAACGATCAAAGAAACTATTATTAAGGTTTTTGATTCTATTGGTCTAGGTGGTGGAAAAATTCTTGGAAATGTTTTGTTCTACCTCATTATAATTTTTGTGAGTATAACAGCGTTAAACCAAGCAGGTATAGACACACAGATCATAACCAATAACTTTACCATTGTTCTGGGAGCTTTTTTGTTGGCGATCTCTTTGGCCTTAGGTTTAGGATCTAGAGAAATAGTTGGTGATCTTTTAAGAACCTTTTATTCTAGAAAAATTTATGCAGTAGGAGATAAGGTTAAAATAGGCGATTTGCAGGGTACAGTGGTTGGTATAGATAATATAGCAATGGTATTAAAGACAAAAACCGGCAAAGTGGTTATCCCCATTAAGAAGGTAGTGGAAAAAACGGTAGAAGTAGAAGAGAGTACGGCACCAAAAGAGTAATTGTAATATAAGTTGAAAAAGAATTGGACGTTAATTAGGAGAAGGATTGCCTCTTCTGTTTATGATTTAATTCATTAATTTTGTTAGAGATAAATAAACTTAAAATATGAGTTCTAAAAAAGGAAAAATTCAGGAAGCCATAGATGAGAAATTGCTGGAGGAAAGAAAAGTCTTCTTATGGGGTATGGTTGATGACGATTCTGCAAAACATGTAATTGATAGGTTGTTATACTTGGATATGCAGAACAATAAAGAAATTCAACTATATATTAATAGTCCTGGAGGTTATGTAACTTCTGGTTTTGCAATGTATGACACTATAAAGTCATTAAAGAGTCCTGTTTCTACTATTTGTAGCGGTCTGGCAGCCTCTATGGGGTCTATATTATTGTCTGTTGGTAAAAAGGGTAGAAGGTTTATTCAGCCACACGCACAAGTAATGATTCACCAGCCAAGTGGTGGTGCAAGAGGGCAAGCTTCCAATATTGAAATTCAGGCAAGGGAAATTATTAAGACCAAAGAGTTAAGTGCCCAGATTTTGGCGGACAATTGTGGTCAAGACTTTGATAAAGTCTTAAAAGATTTTGATAGAGACTATTGGATGAATGCAGAGGAGTCTATTAAATACGGTATCGTAGACGGTATTTTAGAATAGGTAGCTACTTATTATAAAAGCAAAAGTCCTTTACAAAATTGTAAAGGACTTTTTTTATGGTTGGTCGTTATTTGGTGATAACTTTATATAGTTATTTTGAGGCAACTATGCCTTTTTTAATCTGTAAAATAGGGAATTCTGTTCTTCTATTTAGTTCCAGTTCCTCAGCAGAACAGTCTTGTTTACTTGTACAATGGTTGATAGGTACTCGCTTGCCAAACCCTTTGTATGAAACGATTCTATCTTTAGAAACACCGTTCTCAATTAAATATTCGTAGGTAGATTTTGCCCTTCTTTCAGAAAGATCATCATTGTAGGCATGACTACCAACCGGATCTGTATGTGCCTCTAGTTTAATGATCATATCTGGGTAGGTAATATTCATTACCTTAATTACCTTATTTAGCTCTGCAGCAGCATCGGGTCTAATATCACTTTTGTTGAAATCAAAGTATATTTTATTAAGTCCCGCCAATACTTTAAGGTCTAATACAGGCTCAAGAACAATATCTTGCCTCATAAGCTTTTGTGCCTTTGGGGTAGAAGAGGTGTTAAAGAAAACATTTTTATGTGGGTGGGTTTTTCTCACCGCCTCGATCATGTAAGTAGTTTTTCTGTTCACCGGAAATCTATAGTATCCATTTTCATCTGTTGTAGTTTGCGCCACAAGCGTGTTGGTAATTTGATCAAATAATTTGACCGTAACACTATCCAGCATTTGATTATTGACACCATCAACAACATAACCTTCTACATCTAAGGCAGGGGTAAATTTAAACTTGTAAATATCATCACTACCAACGCCGCCTTCTCTGTTAGAACTTACATAGCCATCTAAACCGTTAGGTAGCCCATAGTATGCAAAATCATCGCTAGAACTGTTTATAGGAGTACCTAAATTAATAATGTCAATAACTTCACCATCTTCATTTGATATGGTAGAAAAGACATCTAATTGGCCAAAACCAACATGACCATCTGAACTAAAGAATAATTTACCCTCTTCGTTTATGAACGGAAACATTTCGTTTCCTTCCGTATTAACAATGGGTCCGGCGTTGATCGGCGTTTGTATACCTCCACGTTCATGAATTTCTGCGTAATAAATATCTGTACCACCGTAACCACCAGGTCTATCAGAAGCAAAATATATTCGGGTTCTAGATTGATTAACAGATGGGTGACCGGTTGAATAGTAGTCGCTGTTCATTCTAAGATTACTATTTTCTACCCATTTGCCATCTACAAATTTGGCGCTATATATTTTTAGGTTGATTTCGTTTGATACACCGTAACCAGCTTTTTTATCATAAAAATTATTTCTGGTAAAATACATGATGGTATCGTTCTTATAATCTGTAGAAAAAGCTACGGAACTTTCATGAAATTTTGTGTTGATATCTCCTTTTAAACGTATAGGTTCAGACATAGGGTTGTCCTCTTGCACAGCAAAAAGATCTAACCAAGGCTCATCGTTCCAGCCATAAGTTTCACCGGTTACCACGTCTCTTCTAGAAGAGGCAAAATAGATATTTCCTAAAAACCGAAACGCGCCAAAATCACTATCTGTAGAATTAAAGGATACAGGTTCAACCTCATATCGTTGTCTACTGTTAAAGACTACCGATGCCAGGTTACCATCTTTTAAGAATCGTTTTACACGCGAATCGTTCTTATTGTACTTTTTGTATTTTTTCAACCAAGTTTCAGATTCATCCAAATCTCCATTGGCATAAAGTGCCATGGCATATTTAAAATAATAATCCGTAGGAAGGGTGGCATTGTTAATTACAGCCTTAAAATGCGGAATAGATTTTTTGTAATCACGGATTAATAGGTAGCATTCAGCTAATTGCTGGTGTGCATATTCCGCATTAAAATCTGTTTCCACCATTCTTTCATATTCAGGTATTGCTAAAGAATAGGAAAATTTACTAAAATAATAATCAGCTTTTTTTTGCGATGCTATTTGCGCAATGGTAAATTGCCCTACTAGAAATAGTAGCGTTAAAAGCACCAAATTTTTATAATTTTTCATCGTATCGATTTTAAATTATTAGAAATATCTGGGGGATTTTACCGGACCTAATACCTTTTTGGCAAGTTCAAATATCAAAATTATTTCATGTGTACCGCCAGTATAAGGTCTTACCGAAGATGTCGGTAGATCATAGGCATAACCAATTCTAAAATCTCTAGAAACTTGGTAATCCATCATTGCACCAAAGTTAGATGCATCGTTCACTCTATATGAGGTACCTACCCAAAATTTCTCATTGAACAAAAAGTTAATGGTAAAATCATAGGTTGCCGGGGCACCATTTGTAAATTTTGTAATTACCGTAGGTTTAAAAATAGTTGTTTCAGACAGATCAAAAACCAGACCACCAATGGCATAATAGCTATTACGTTCTATAGCTTCAAATTCGCCTTCGTTCAAATCTGTATTTAAAATTCTTGGAGATGAAATACCGGCATACCATCTGTTTGAGCCAATATAAAAACCAGCACCAAAATTAGGGTTGATACTGTTGAAGTTGGCATTGAAGAATTGATCGTTGGGATCAGGATTTTCTAGGTTATAACTTGTGAACCCGCCCTTTAGTCCAAAACGCATTTTTACTTGCTGACTTACTGGAACGGTATATGAGAAATCACCATAAAAATAGTTGGTGCTTTCAAAACCTAAACGGTCATTGATGTATGATACGCCAATACCGATCTTTTCATTTTTTAATGGAGAATGAACGGATAGGGTACTGGTACGTGGGTTACCTTCTAATCCTGCCCATTGGTTTCTATGTAATATTGTAGCGTTCAACGTTTCTCTACTACCTGCGTATGCCGGGTTAACAGAAATGGTGTTGTACATGTACTGTGTAAATTGAGGTAACTGCTGTGCATTTACAAATACACTGGTAAATAGTAAAATGGCTAAAAAGAGATTAGCTTTTTTCATGGTTATGTTTGGGTTTAGCTTTTTACGGCTATATGTTAATGAATAAGTAGGTTAATCTTATTTAAACAAATTTAAACGCTGTTCTTATGTATAGAAAAATTAACGGTTGACTCTCCTTATTATTCGTTCTTATACAGCATTTTCGTTTAATTGATGATTTTATCGGTTAAATGAAATGTGTGCTATAATGGGCTTAAAAAGAGCGTTTTATGTTAGTATTCTAATGGGGGAAAGAAAAATAAGCACCTCATCTTTTTTAGGATGAGGTGCTGTAAATAATGTATTTTAATATTAGTTGGTACCTAGGTAAATGTAACCGTTGAACGGTTCTAGAATAGTACCTGTTTCAATATCGGTTGCTGTAATTATATAGTAATAAGTACCTGTTGGTAACATACCAGATTGACCGAATGAACCATTAGGAGACTCACCGCCCCAATCATTTTGGTAGTCTTTGACCTCTGCAACTTTTGTACCCCAACGGTTAAAAATGATGACATCAAAACTAAAGGCACAGTACTCAACACCCGTAATTTCAAAATAATCATTAACTCCGTCGCCATTTGCGGTAACCGCTTTAGAGATGATAATATCACCTCTACCACATGGTACACATTCAGTATCTACAATTACTGTAAAGTCAACATAGTATTTACAAGTACCCTCTGTGGAGCTATAGGCAATTTTATATTCACCTGGCTCATGGTTCATAGGATCAAAAATGTTTTCCTCAAGAACAACATCACCTTCAAGTATCATAAACGTACCGTTACGATCAAAATCTGCAGGTAGGTAATTCAATAGGTCAATTGGCTCTTCTTCTATGCAAATATTAATTGTAATTTCCTGTAATTGAGGTTGTAATACGAAAATTATTTGCTCAAATAAAGCAGTGTTGCCACAAGAATCCGTTACGTTCCAAGTCCTTATGATCATATAATCGTCAGAGTCATCAGCTTGTTGCGTTTCTTCATTGAAAACAACTTCAAAATTACCGCAACCACCTGTAAAGGTCATTTCTGGTGCTTCTGGAATTTCGTCGCCACAGATAATAGTAATTTCTTCTTCATAAGGCTGGCTCATTATAGGACCAGTTGGCTCAATAGTAATTACTTGGGTATGTTCTGTTGAATTACCGGCACAATCGGTAGCGGTCCAAGTTCTAGTTACGGTATAACCAACTGCACAGTTTTCATCATTGGTAATAGTTTCTTCAAAAACCACTTCAATGTTAGGGTCACAAGAATCTGTAGCTGTCAATATAGATGCATCTGGTACCATATTACATTCTACGGTCATATCTGACGGTAGCGCTTCATTGAAAGTTGGGGCTACTGTATCTTCAATAGTAATTACTTGTGTATGTGTACGAACATTACCCACGCAATCAGTAATAGTCCATGTTCTGGTAATGGTATATTCCGTTGCACACTCATCATCTTGACCTTCCACTAATTCATCATAATCCACGGTAATGGCACATGTACTATCAGAAGTTATTACAAATGCATCTGGGATCGTATCACAAGCTTCAATGGTCTCATCAGTTGGCCAGCCTTCATTACCATCATTATCTATGATGGTCACCGTAGCAATATTATCTGATAATATACCAACTATTGGGCTAGATATATTTTCAAGAATGACATTGAAAGTTTCTGGGTCTTCAATAATAATATCGTCAATAATAGGAATTACTATAGCTTGAGTATTATCGTTTGTGCCACCGAATGTCAATGTTTGTGTATTACGAGGTACACCTGTGTAATCGTTGGCATCCACTGCTGAACCATCTACCGTATAGAACTCAACAGTAAATTCATCTTGAACATCAGCATTAAGTACAACATTTAAGGTTACGGTACCGGCACCTTCGTTCACCTCAACCGAAGTAGTATCAAATTGCACTCCGTATAAAGAAGGATCGGCATCGTTATCAATAATATTTACCGTGGCCGTTTCATTGGCAAGAATACCTACGATAGGGGAAGAAATATCTTCAAGGATGACCTGGAAGTTCTCCGTAAACTCGATTAAGGTGTCATCTATAATAGGAATTACAATAGTCTGAGTATTAT
>MDSY01029279.1_pt1 | contig 20642 bp, 18 predicted proteins | sample 811131 | NCBI WGS metagenome assembly MDSY01 (sample SAMN05326643, study PRJNA326480) | marine metagenome | isolation source: seawater | place: Atlantic Ocean: South West | collected 2010 | reverse complement strand
TACGAAGTTTTACCTTTAGCCATGCAAACACAGCCCTATGTAAATCGTGTAATGGGCGAGTTGGAAAAAGAAGATCGTAGACGAGACATACAACTTGGAGGTGGTAGGACTATATCTACTACCGCACCTGAAAGCTATACGGAAAGACAACGTAGGCTTAAGCGTGAAGAACAAAGAGCTAGGGAAACAGCGTCCTACCCAAGACAGGTAAAAGAAGGGACTATGTATGAGCCGAACATACCTGACGCTCTTTTAGTAGCTCAAGCGCAAGATAAACTATTAGCTCCTGCACGGCTTCAAGAACAACTAATTGCAGCGGGAGATGCTAGAAATCAATATACACCGGAAGAACAAGCTGCTGGTGGAGTGGGATACCTTCAATCTATAGGTAGAAGACAGGAAGAAGCAGCAAACCGCGCTAGTAATTTTTTAAAGATGATGGCTAATAATCAAAGCATGATTAATGCAGCCGACCCCGCTACTAACCTTGCGGGTATCAATACTAATCAAAAGTTTATACCTGCGGGCGGCATGGATAGCCCTGCACAACGTATGGACAAAGCCTTTCCGGGTTTGGCAGATTCAGCGGCCCGTTATGCTATGAGCAAAAATGTGCCTGACATAAACACGAACAAGGTTGCTGTCCCTGAATCAACCAGAGGCAATAATTTTTTTACTAACATTAGAGATGATCTCGGTGAAATTGTGAACTATATACGTGGCTTATTTAACGAAGGTGGTGAAGTTAGAGGTTTCCAAGAAGGAGATTTAGTAGAGCTAGAGAGTGGTGAACAAGTTATACCTTTGAGTAGTGTGTCAGACGATCCGAATATACTTGAAAAAACTATTCAATTAATACAAGACAATCCGTATGAAGCAGCTTCTTTAGGGCTTATGTTCATTCCCGGTGTAGGACCGGGTTACGTTGCTGGAAGAGCAGCTTTATCCGCAGGTATTGCAGGTACAAGAGCCGCTGCACCTTTGATAAGTTCTTTTTTACGCGGGAAGTCAGTGATGCAGCCCGCAGCGGGACGTTTGGGTAGGCTTGGGCAAAAACTATTTACTAAAGAACGTACATCAGGTCCATATAGTACAGTAAGGGGTTCGGTTGGAGGCACTAGACCGGGGCCATATAAAACAAAACAAATGTCACCAGAGGAAGCAAAAAAACTGGGAATTCCTCTCAAGCGTGAGTTTAGCCCCTTACGAACTGCACAATCAGCGATTGGACTAAACGTAGGGGCGGCAGGTTTGGGTAGTCTTCTTGGTGATGACGAAGCAGTTGCACAACCTCCTAAAGAACTTACAGATATGGAACGTATGCAACGAGATGTACCTGCTGTGTACGATGCGTTTAAAAAAGCTGCGGAGGGCAACAAAGAAAACAAGAACAAACAAGAAGACAAAAAAGGTATTCTAAGTCGTCTTGGTTCAGCCCTTTCTTCTGACCGAGCTAATGCTCTTTATGATGCGTTTCAAACATTGGGTATGGCGGGCGGTGCTGCTAGAGGACAAGAAGGTACTCAGCTAATAGCTAACCAAATGGCTAGAGACTTCCAGCAACAAGAACTGGATGCTATGCGTGAAAGAATAGACGTGGATAGAGATGCCTTTGCTACACAAGAAAGGTTAGCTCAGTTTGATTTAATCCAAGCCTTAGTCGGTTCTCCAACTTTTGATACTTTAGCTCAACAAGTAGCAGAAGAAATGCAAGAAGATGCACAAAGCGTAGAAGTGTTAAATGAAACATTAAAAAGGTTATTGGGTGCTATTAATCAAAGCTCTCCGGGTTTAGCTATTGGAGGCGGTGGTGGTACTGGAGGCGGTGGTCTCTTAGTAGAAGAAGCTGCGGATTATTTTCGACCTCAAGAGTAAGGGAATGTTATGCCTGTAGTTAGGATGCCAGATGGGGCATTAGTTAACTTCCCTGATACTATGCCCAGAGAAGAAATAAAGGGGTTAATTGCTAGTAAGTTTCCCGATATTGCTACTGCACCCACTACACCTGCACCCATAGCTCCCCTTACATCTCCCCCTACGAGTCGTCCGTTACCTGATGCAAGAGAAAGGTCGTTTACGAGAGAAGCGGTTGATCCTGTTATTCAATTAGGTAAAGGGTTTGTTACAGGCACTCGTTTTCTTACCGATGTTTTTGGGGCAGATAACCCCGTATCTCGTAGTTTAAGTGGTATAGAAGACACCCTAGATAGCTTGCTTTCTGCTCAATCCAAACGCGACCAGAAAGAAATAGCACGCATCATGGAAGAAGCAGAGAATAAGGGCATGGGTGCTCAAGTCATGGCAGGTTTACAAGCCTTAACCGTTGCTCCTGTAGATTTAATAACTAACGCATTTGGTACGTCTGGACCTACGTTAATAGCAGGTGTACTAGGTAGTGTAGCGGGCCTACCCGCTTTGGGTGTGGCTACTGGAGTAGGTGTACTCACCGGAGTTGGTATTACTAAAGATGCTGCTTACGATGCTGTTTTTCAAGAATTAGTAGACGCAGGTGTACCTGAAGGACAAGCCAAAGAAGCTGCACAGGAAGCACAAGCGTACGGTGGAGAAAACCTAGATAACATTGCATTTGGTGGATTCCTTGGTGCGTTAGCTGCAAGAGTGGGACTAGAACCAAAAATACTTACCCGTGCGGTGGGCCAAAGGTTAGCGGGCGATGTATCTGAAACAGGTTTAAAGAACGCAACTAAAGCAGGGATTATAAAAGAAGCATCTCGCACAGCATTAAAAGAAGCATTGCCTGAAGCTCTACAGGGTGGACAAGAACAGTTCACTCGTAACGTAGCCTTGCAACGAGAAGGGTTTGACGTACCTACATTCAGAGGTGTGACAGGAGCTGCTACTTTAGAAGGTGCAGTCGGTGCGCCTGTTGGAGCCATAAGCTCAGTCGGTTCAGATGCAATAAAACCAAGAGGCACAAGACTCGCGGAAGTAGAGGAACGCCTAGCTACTTTAGCAGAAGAACAAACAAAGACTGCACAAGAAGAAGAAACTGAGCGTGAAAAAAGAAAAGCTACACAAGCTGAAATAGACGAGTTCCTTAAGCCTTACGAAGAGTCTATACAGGAAGAAGAAAAGCAAGCGTCTAGGGTAAAAGCAGCTATAGCAGCCGAACTAGAAGTAGATATAAACAGCCGCAAAGTAGAACAAGAATACCAAAGAAGAGTCAGAGAAGCTGAAGATAGAGCATCGGGAGAGTTTGCTGACCCAGAAAGATATGCAGGAGAGCAAAGACTAAGAGCTGCCGAAGAGCAAATAAAACGTGGAGTTATGCTTGATGCCACTCCCAGAGAAGAAATGTACGTAGAGGACGCACTTGAGGGAGTGCTTGGGCCAGAGCTACAACAACTAGCCGAACGAACGCTTACATCTGAACAAATAAATTTTGTAGAAAACAGAATGCGAGGGTTTGAAGATGCGTTAACAGGGCGGCAAGGGCCAGAGCTTCAAAAAATTGCTGAAGACAGACAAAGAGCAGCGATAGGGCCACAGGAAGAAGATTTTAAAATAATAGATGAAGCCGATTTATCTGCTGACCAGCAAGCAGCGGTGAATGAGTTTTTAAAAGGATTTGAAGCTCAACCAGATATAAAAAAAGATGCTTACCTTAAAGCAGTTAGCAGCGATGAAGGTGTAAATGCCCTTAATGAAAAACTTAATTTGGGTCTTACCGACGAGGATAAAAAAGCCTTTCGGACAAAAAACATAGAAGCACAAAAATACATAGCCGATGCTTATAGACCTTATCAAGAAGCTGTGTTCACCGCTTTAGATAGAGGTGGGTATGGTAGAGATAAATTTGATGCTTTTATGGCCGCTGAACAAAAAGATTTAGGTAAACGAGTATCTGTAAGTGTTAGAGAAGAATTCCCAGATATTCCTGCGGAAGCACTTAAGAGAGTAACCGAAGCAAGATTGACCAAAGATAAAGCCTATGCAGAAGTATTTACTTTAGGTGCTAGAGGTATAGCTACAGGGAAAAGAGCAGAAGCGGATGATCCAATAACGCCAACACAAGAAATGGCCGAAGAAGAAGTTGTAAAAGAAAGAATACAAGGAGAGTTAAAAAGTTTTGATGCTAACGAAGAAAGTAGTTTAGATGCTTTAAAAGATGTAAGAAAGGCTAGACCTTCTGGAGGAAAAAAAGCAAGAGCTGCAAGTAAGTATTTTAAACTCCCGGTAGCTAAAGATATTCCGAAAGCAGGTCTTTTTGAACTAGCGTACGATCTTGCTACCGAACCAAGTAGTATTGTAGAGGAACTGCAACCTACTACTATTAGAGAAGATATAGAAGCCAATCCTCCCGGCCCAGTACAAACTAGTGCAGGTGTATTAGAAAGAATTTCGGATAAAGACTTAAACACAGCGATTCAAAATTTAACTGCTGGAGTAGAAAGAGGTACAGGTTTACGTACTCCTAATAGAGCAGAAACTATACAAGATGCAGCTAGTTGGGTTTACCTTGATTCAGAGCTTAACCCCGAAGTAAAAGAGGAGTTTGCAGAGTTAGTAGCAAAATTTAGAAAAGAATATAGAGAAAACATTATAAGAAGTGCTAGAAGTATACAACTGGATCAAGAAGTAAAAATTAAACAAGATGAAGAAAAAGCGAGAATACAGGCAGATAAAGAACAAGCAGAAATAAAAAAACTGCAAACAGATCAAATTGTTGAAGAGTTAAAAGAAGAATTAGGTCTTGGTCGTCTTAGAAGAGATGACAACAGGGTACTAAGAGTATTAGAAGGAGATGCCACAGTAGATTCTATTGTAGCAGAAGCAGATGCAGTGGAGGCTATAGAAAATATTGAAGAGCAGGAAGAAGGAGATTTCTCTGCGTCGGAAGAAGATGTTTTTAGACAGATTGCAAGGGAACATGCAAATAACTTTATGGAAGAAAAGTATAAGGGTAAATCATTAAAAGATTTTCCTACCCGTAGAGCAAAAGAATACGACGCTGAATACAGTAAAAAATTAGCGGCGTTGAAGAAAGAAGCTAAAGAAGGTTTTGAAAGTATTGGAAGAGAAGAATTACAAGAAGCCATGCAAGCGTATGAAGAGGCTGGAGGCGATGTAACACAAGGTTCTTTTATAGAATATATGTATGGTGGACGATACAAGACGTTTGAAAGACCGCTTACGGCGGCTGCACCTGATAAACCTCCTCCTAAGTCCAAATCAAGAAAGGCTTTTCCTGATACTAGCGTAGACCCTGTAATAGCAGAAGCAGCTCGGACAGGTAACCTTAATCAAACCATTAAAGCGATTATAGATTCAGAGCCTAAAGAAATAAGACCCATCATCCGTAAACTACGTGAGATGGCTACAGGCGTTAAGATACGTTTGGAATCTTTTTCTGACCCAGAAGAAACAGGGCGTTACTACTATGATGAAAAAGTAATAGCTTTAGACCCAGAACGTGGACTTAACAAAGAAACTGTATTCCATGAACTTTCTCACGCAGCTTTGGATAAAGTATTAGCCGACCCTAATTCTAAAGAAGTAAAACAACTTTTTGACTTTTACTCTTCTATAAAGACTCAAATGGGAGATGCGTATGGAGGCACTGATCTTTATGAGTTCGTTGCAGAATTAGTAGGTAACTCTGAGTTTCAAAATTTACTTAAAGAAATAAAAGCACCTAAGAGTAAATCCCTTTGGGATACTATAGTAGAAACTATTTTAAACTTTCTTGGTATACGTAAAGGGCAAAGTGCATACGACAAGTCCCTTAAGTTTTTAAACGATATACTAACTGCACGGCCCTCTATAGAACCTTCTCCTGCGGAAAGTGTATTCCTTGGTAATAAGAATCCAGATGTAGCTTTTAAAGAAGTGTTAGCTAATTTTCCTCCTTACCGTGCTCGTCGTTTAAAAGAAGCAATGGAAAATGTAAAAGGGCCAGAGGCAGGGAAGATAAAAGGTATTTTATCAGGTGCAGCACGTCTGGATAATTTGTTTGACCTGTACAAAAAAGAATTACCCGGTATTAAAGAAGTTATAGATAACACCGAGATGCGTCAAGCAGACCAAGAGAGAAGAATAGAAGCTGTTAACAAGAAGTATAACGACTTTCATATCATAGCCCACAAGTTCAAAGCTGCTTACGAAGCAATGGGTAAAATGGCTATGGAGATGAGACTTGCACGGGTAGATATATTTAAACCTCCTCCTAATCCTAACGCTTCTACTATAACAAGTGATAAGGCAAAAGCTAAAGTGGAGGAAGAATTAAAAGCCTACAATAAAGGAAAAGCTGCTTTTGAAAGGATAGGAAAAATGGAAGGCGGCAAATCTGTACAGAACATGTACAAAATTATGCGTACTGATTTTGATAAAATGTATAGCGATTACATAGATGTGGTGTTGTCTAGTATATCAAACCCACAACTAAGGCAAGAAATAGAAAAGAAATTTGATGAAGCTCCCCCTATAGCAGGGTACATGCCTTCTCGTAGGTATGGAGAGTTTGTACTAGTTTATAAAGACAAAGATACAGGAAAGAAAACTGTAGTTACATTTGAGTCTCAATCAAAAAGAGATGCAGAGATAAAGGCGCGAGGGTTAACAGAACGTTTTGATATACGAGCTGACCTAGAAAAAGCCACTACGGAAGAAGAAAAAGAAGCCTTGCGTAAAAGAAAACGCGATGCGGATTTAAAGGAAAATGAATACTACACTGTAAATAGTATAAAAGATTTAGCACGTAAGACCTTACCACCTGAAGGTTTTGTTGCAGATGCGATGCAAGCAGTTAAAGACAGCGCACAAGACTTAGGCTTAAACGACAGCCAGAGTGACATTTTAGCTACAGATGTCTATGAAGCGTATGTAGATTTATTTCCAGAATCTTCTGTAATGCAAAGTTTTAGAAGTTCTGAAGACGTATTAGGGCCATCTGAAGATGTGCTGCGTGTATACGGAGACACAATGGTTAAGTGGTCACGTAAACTAGCAGACATAGAATATAACGGTAAGATACAACAAGGGTTTAACAGAGTAAGGAGTGAAGGCGCAAGTTATGTTCAAACTGATTCTTCAGACCCTACGGAATTAACCATACAATCAGTTGCCGAAAACATAGCATCAAGAGAGGATTTTACTTTAAACCCCACTTATGGGTATTGGGCTTCTAAAGCTACTAGCGGCAGCTACTTTATGTACATGTCGGGTAACATATCTTCTGCCTTAGTTAACTTAAGCTCCGTTCCTTTGATGTCCTATCCCATACTTGCAGGGCGATTTGGTGCTATGAAAACAGCAGCTGCACTCACAACAGCAGGTAGGGTAGCTGTAAATTCTGATTGGGGTTCTGATCCTAAGTATCAAACTTTGTATAAAACACTAAGCGATCACGCTCAACTACGACATACCTTAGAAAGAGAAGTCTTAGAAGGAGCTAGACAAACTACTGAACAGTATAGAACTGGCACAGCAAAAATACTTAGTTTCCTTTCTTGGCCTATATCTGCAACGGAACGCTATAACCGTGCTACTACTGGAGTAATGGCATACGACTTGATGAAAGCTGAAGGCAAGTCGGACCAAGAGGCGGCAGACTATGCACTTAAAATAGTAAAAGATGTAAACACTTCAGGCATGGCCACGACTGCACCTAAGTGGATGCAGAATGATATAGGCCGTGTCATGTTGACGTTTAAAGGGTTTATTTGGCAAAGTGCTTACGTTACAGGACGAGCGATGCACCAAGTACTCAAAGGCCAAGATGCAGACACAAAGAAAGCAGCTCTTAAACAATTATTTCTTATGTATGGCATGAGTTACGCCGTAGGTGGACTGTTTGGGCTACCTTTTTTTGGAGCAATTGCAACGCTAGTTAATATGGTTGCAAGTGTATTTGATATGTTTGATGATGAAGAAGACGTGTCATTTAACTTTCGTCAATACTTAGTGCAAGAACTGGGTCTATCTGAATTAATACTTAAAGGCCCAACTAACCGTTATTTAGATGTTGAAGTATCAGGAAGAGCTAGTATTGCAAACGGTATAGGGTTTAGAGAAGACCCTTATGAGATAGAAAAGTTTGGTTATATGGAAGCTATGGGTCTTCAAATGCTTGGTCCTATGGGAAGTTATGTCATGGATGCTCCTGAGAATATAGAGCTTGCGCTTAATGAAATAGCAGAAGGAGATTTGGGCAGAGGTTTTGAACGATTAGCACCCAGCTTTTTACGTAACGGGTTTAAAACTATGCGTTTTTTAGAAGAAGGTGCTAGAACAAAAGATGGTCGTCCTATAGTTGAAGATTTAAAAGCTCATAATTTGTACATGCAAGCGTTTGGGTTTACTCCTGCTGATGTGTCTTTCACTTATGAGACACGAGCACTCGCTAAACAATATGAAAACAAAGTAATGAGAAAACGTTCTGAGTTATTGCAAGCACGTTACTTAGCAATTACCACTGGTGACAGAGAATTACGTAAGCGTACAGATGAACGCATAAGTAGCTTCAGAAGGATATACCCCAGATTAATTACTAATGATACGCTTATACGTTCGTATAAGTCACGTCGAGCAGCGGAACGAGAGTATATAGCAGGTATAAGATTTAACCGTAACTTCAGACGAAACCTCGACCCTTTCTTCCGCAATTTAGAAAACATAAGTTACTACGGTGGTATCAGCTAACTCTCCACATGCGTACACCCCGCACTCCGTCTTCTACTGTTATTTTAGTAGTCACTTCGTACTTAAGTCTTTTAGCTTCCGCCAATAGAATCTGTTTAGCTTCTACTGGTTTTAAACATGGGATAAAAAACGACCACCCCTGTTTAAATTTTTTCCAGTTGATCTGGTATTCCACCTTCTCTATCTGCATCTTCTTTAACTTTCTCTACTACCTTTTCCATATCTATAAATTCAGAATGAGCTGTATCAAACACCACGCATCTTTGTGCAGGTGCTGTAAACGCCATACCTTTTGACATTCTTTTATTTACAGTTTCTATGTATATACCACGCGTACCTAAATCTTTTATAAAGGCTTTATAGTCTGTGTAATCTTTGTCTAACGTATCCCGCAATTTTTTTACAGGTATAAATAATTTTTTTGTATCAGGTTCGTAACGTAAAACTAATTCGCCCCATTTAGGTTCTAGGATAGGTGAGGCTTGTTTCTGACTGCGTTGGTCTACCTCACCATTAACTATTAACAACTTATTAAAATTGTCTACGATAAAAGCGCCAAGCACGGATACATAAGAATCCACAGGTGCTGTAGTTTCTTCCCTTAATACTTGTATAAGTTCAGCAGCTTTTTTGTAGATGCGCTTCATGTTAAATTTTATTATCCCTAATTGGTTTGCAATCAACCCACCTGCTATGTTAGCTGCAATAATGGCTGACCAATTCCTTTCCCGTGGTGTCAAACGTAATTCTTTATCTATTTTGTTTTGCACCATTATTACTTTCTTCTTAACCTTTTCGGGGTTTGCTATTATATATTGTATAAAAGGTACAATAGCGTGCCCGTAGTTTTCATTTAACTGCCTATCAAATAAGTCCTTTCCGTTCTCGGTAATAATTTCACCCGCATGTTCCACGTTAAATTCAATAATCCTCATAAGCTCACCTTCAGGTAAACCTTTCTTTGCCATCAAACGTTGGTAAAACGGAGAGTTAGCTGTGGTTAAAGTTATGTTGTTCCACGTAGTGTAGTTCTCACGGTTACCACTTATGTCGGCTCTACCTTTCTCTTTACCTTTTCCTTGTGATATTTCATAAGCAAAGTTACTTACTCCCTCACCATCCATATTACTAAGCTCATCAACGGTATGTACTACATTATTTAATATACCTAATTTGTTTATACGTGCTACTTGAGTATCATTAAATTTACCAAGCAATTCTTTAGGGTGTCCGTATATGCTATTAGCCATACGCAGCACAGTAGTTTTACCAGTACCTGCGTTCTTATGCACAAGACTTATAACTGCTCCGCTTTGTCCTGTAATCTTTAACAAGGGAGAGCCAAACCCAGACAGCGCAGCGAACGCTTGCACCTCCAGTCCCTTCTTGTTATATAAATTAAATACTTCTTGCCATTTCTCAAGGGTGCCTCTTGGTTCACAATAACCTACATACGCTTTGGTTACTGAAGAAGCAGGAGAGTGATACACCCCGTCCACAGTTATTTCTCTTTCTCCAACGATAAACTTAGTATCGTTATCTGCCCACCCAAATTGTCTTCTCATTGTTTCTGATGCCTTGTCCTGTTGTTGCAATCTAATTGAGGTAGTGACGTATTCGTGAAGTAAACCTTGGTTTGATACACCTGCTACCACTCCATTCTTTGCAAGAGTTCTAATCAATAATCTTTTTTCTAGTCCATCGTTAGGTATGGAAAACTCACGCACGCCATCATGTGGAGAATGAAATACAAAAACAGATTGGTAACCGTCCACGTCATCCCACATTTGTTTCTTCAAATAAAAGTCGTGGTCATATATGAACTGTGCATCGTCCCCATCCTTTTTGTATACCCCTCCATTCTGCCCCCTAAAGTATGGTTCAAACTTATTAATGGGACTACTGGCAGCTTTCTTTACTATTTTACCTAGGTTGTATGGACCCTTAATTTCTTTACTCTTTTTATGTACGCATTTTTTACAACCGTCAGGATTATTCTTTTCAAATTCTTCACAAGAATGCGGTCCTTTTATACCAACAATTTTTCTTTCTACGGCAGCGTAGTCGTAATCGGGATGCCCTATGGATACACTATGCACAGCTTTAGCACCGTCATCACAGAACTTAGCTACAGACAACGCATCAAACCATCGTGGTTCTATGAGAGTGTCTCTGTTTATAAGGCTGTCTTTTAGCTGTAGGCACGGGTCTTTACGACCTACTATTTTAGAAAACTTATAGTTTGTATTTTGGTCAAATAGTTTTTCCAGTGCGTTTGGTGTAAACGTATTACTCTTTTTCTTCACTACTAAAGTAGAGTCTACGCCAAGCAACTCACGTATAGAGTCAGGTGTGTACCGTTTGGTGTTAGGGTTTTTAACCACTACTTCTCTAGGAGAATCACCCTTATGGTTAAAGGTTCCGGGTACACGTAGTATTCGTGCAGCGTCAAAAACTCTAGGGTCAGCACAAAATTTCTGCGTAACGCAGATGTCCTTCAGTCTATTTGCTATAGGTTGCCATTTTTCTGTAGGCACTTCTTCAGTAAAAGCCCAGTATACGTGCAAACCATATCCTGAATTTACTATTACTGGTTCAGGTAAACCGATAGTTTTACTAAAGCTTGCGAGTGCTCTTCCGCCTTCTTTTCTATCAGCATAACCTTGTGGTAAACCTGTAGATACTTCTACCTTTTCTGCTTTGTCACCACCGCAATCTATGTCTAACCAGATAGCTCCAAGTGACTCTACATTATCTACCCTTCTGTTTCCTTTTTCTTTAAGTTTACCTAATGCAAAATAAACATCTAAACCTTGCTCTGAAAAAGCATCTGCTATTTCGTGTGCTTCTTCTAAGCTATCAGTAAACCTTGGTACTGGTTTACCTTCCTTCATGCCGACCACACTATAGATGCCGCCCTTTGGGACAACATGATCTAGCAGGTCATAATCAGTCATTTTTTCAATTCATCTATTAATTCTTGTATTAAAGGAGTTAGTATTTCTTTAGGTTCATGGATTCCTATAAACCAGTTGTACACGGTTTGTCTGCTGACTCCCAACTGGGAAGCTACGTCAATAACAGGTACTTCATATTTAATACATAACCTGCCTAACTTAACTCCCAGAAGAGAACCATCTGCTTGCTTGTTCAGACTACCGAGACGTGTCGTATAGCCGTAGCTCATTAGTCGTCATCACCCCAGTTTGCAATGATGTCTTCGATGTCATCCTCATCATCGTCGTCATCTTTTTTCTTTTTACGTTTGACGGGTTCCTTAACTTCTTCTTCCTCGTCATCATCAAAAGGGTCTGCTTCGGGTTTTTCTTCTACTTCTTCATCAGCCGAGTCAAAAGGATTTGATGAGTCCTCATCTGAGGTAAAGCCATCCTCTTCATCAAAAGGTGAAGGAGCCTTGTAAGGTATATACTCTAGCACCTGTACACCCCGCAACCTAAGAGATACACCTGTTGCCCCAGAAGCCTCTATCTTATAAGGTATAAAATCTACCGCTATGTTTATTACACTACCTGTAGTAAGCATAAAGTCTGAACCTAAAGGTTTGTTCTTTGAATCAAACTGCACAGGGGGAGAGGTTGGAACGCCATCATAAGATGCTTTACGAGTTGCTTTCCCTACGAAAGTACCATCATCCTGCTTCTTAAAATTAATTTCTAATTTCTTAGGCCAGCTTTTATTCCGTCCGTCTGCGTTAGTATATGCTTCTTGCATTAATCCGTGCAGTTCTTTTGCTTGTGCTTTAGTCAGTACAAAATCTAAATCGTAACTAGCACCTTGTACAGTTGCATCACATGGAACGCTTTTACCGTTTGGCCCAGCTTTACGATCAAACTTATACGGTTGATCTAAGCGTGGGTAACGGGCTGTTACGTTCTTTATAATGTGAGATTGATTAGACATAAAAATTTCCTCTGTATCTTTCATTTGTTGTATATTCGCAAGCTCTTCCTCTGCTAAAGGTCGAACTGGTTTAAAAAACATTTTGTAAAAATCTCGGTGCTGTACAAAATATATTTCGGTTAGCACATTCCCAATATGTTCTTGGTTGCGCTCAAGATGAGTTACGTACTTATATAAACTCATCCTGTTATCTTCTTTTGAAAACAAACTCAACGCACCTAGTCTGATTTCGTAGAGATATTCTTCAGAAAGAAAAGCTACTTTAATCTTAGTAAAGAATTTACAAGCGGCTCTTCCTCCAGCACCTGCGTTCTTTATACTTTTACTACAGTCTAAACAACGTTGTGCTTGCTTGTTACTCTCCCAAACGGCTTCGTCTGGAAAGTCACAGTCAAAGGACCAACACGTTAAATCACCATCTGGTCCATAATAGTTTCTTGATAAAACACCCTTATCTACAATTACTACTTCTATAGAATTTAAAGGTTCATAAGTATGCGGATGCACAAAACATCCCTGTTGTGTTTTTATCCTTTTCACTTCTTAGGTGGCTTTCGCACAGAAACAATAAACTTTCTATTAGTCTGAAGACCGGGCGGTGCAACGTCAGGGTTGGATTCTAAAAACTCTTTCATGTTAGAGTTATGCACACGTTTCTCTAGTAGATGTAAAGCGTCATTGTCCTTCAGAAAAACGTGCATTGATTCCCAATCGCTAGTCCAGAAACTGGTATGCACTCGGCGTGTTACAGTTCCATACGGTGTTCTTATACTGTCTATGTTTTCTTTTTCAAGAAACGTTTGTAGTTTCTGCTCAACCTTTTCCTGTTGAGCTTTAATACCTTTTATCTCTTCTTCTTTTTCCCTTATAGCTTCCCGCATCTTTATGTAGATGTCGGCAAGTTGATCTGGTGTTTGCTTTTTCATCGCTCCTCCTATTAAGTCGGGACGATAAGTTTAGCAAGTACTTTTACATTGTCAAGTATTGATTTCCTGTCTGTACAAATCAATTATCTTGTGGTGATGTTTTATGTTGGACTGCAACATTTTGTACAAGCGTGTCTCCACTTCACTACCACGTATATGTACAACCGTCATCGGACTATGTTGCCCCGGTCTATCTACTCTAGCATTTGCTTGTAGATATGTTTCTACACTTGTTACTGGGGCATACCAAACGACTGTATTAGCAGCGGTAAGAGTAAGTCCGTGAGACGCAGCTTGCGGTTGTATGATAAGCACTTCTACGTTGTCAGTTTCTTGGAAGTCTTTAATAATCTCACTTCGTTTGTTCACTGACACCTTTCCAGATATTATCTTGCATGTTATGTTGTTCTTGAGTAGAAACTCATTAAGGAGTTCTATGGTATGAGTAAAAGGTACAAACACCAATACTTTGTTAGAAGACTCGTCTATCGCTTCCTTAACTACTTTAAGTCTGTTGCTCACATCAAACTCAATGACTTCTTTATCGTCCGAATAGACCGCACCTCCTGATATTTGGAGCAGCTTATTGAGGTTTGTGGCTGCATTGACAGAGGTGACTTGTTCCCCATCCGCTTCCATCATCATGCGTTCTTTGAGTAACTTATAGTAAGAGGCTTGTTGTTTAGTCAAAGGTGCTTCACGTTCTATATACGTAAGCGGAGGTAAGTCTAAACATTGGTCTTTTTCAAACCTTATGGCAGGTTGTAGTACTTCGTGTACAATTTTATCTGCTGTCCTTTTGGGCTTCCATATAAACTGGGAAGCCTTGTACATTACTTGATCTCTAAACTGCCCGAAATATTTAGGTGCTTTCTTTGGGTTTACTAGCTTTGCTAAACCAAACGCGTCTACAGGTGATTGTGCTGCTGGAGTACCTGTAAGCATCCAAAGCCACGGGACATCTGCAACTATATCGCGTAAGGTTTTCCATCGGTTGGTCTGTGCGTTCTTGTAAGCGTTAGCCTCATCGACCACCACCATATCAAAACCACCCTTCATTATTTCATCTTTGATTACAGCTACACCGTCAAAGTTAATAATGACAAACTCAGCACCTGCTTCCAGTATCTTCTTTCTTCTTGCAGAAGTTCCATGAGCAACAGAACAAGTACGGTGCATGGCAAACTTAAACAAGTCTTCTTGCCATGCAGATTTCATAATAGACAAAGGACATATAACTAATACACGGTTCACTTGCCCTGCGTTTATTAGATAGTCTGCTGCCCATATTACAGAAGCTGTTTTACCTGTACCTTGCTCGTTAAAACAAAACGCTTTTTTGTTTAACGTTAGAAAAGAAGATGTCTCTTTCTGATGGGCAAAGGGTTTGTACCTACCGTTAAACTCATAGTCCCTAAACATAGGGGAGTTAATCTGTTTTACTTTAAGGTCAGCAAGTACTTGGGCCTCTTCTAAACCCCAAGGAATTACAATCTTGTAAACCCCTTTGTCCTCTGCAAGTATTTTATAGTTCTTAACTTTCTCAGTAATGAGATGAGGCCGTCTGGTTTTAAGAACAACTGCTCTATCGTTGACTATTTTCACTTTTTCTTACGCTCGCGTTTACTAGTTTCAGACACTAGTTTTCCTTTAGAGTTCCTTTTAAATGAACGATTCTTTGCGGCTGACTCTACTTTAGTATTACCTGAGTTCTTACCGCCTTTTGATATAGCTTTCTTATGTGCTACATCCTTACCGTCGCCCTTTGTTACTTTCCCTTTCCGTGCAGCTTTGCGTCTGGCTGCGTTACGTTTAGCACGATTCTTTTTCTGCTCTTCCGTGCCTTGGTAGTTTTCATATTCTCTTTTGTAATTACGTTTTTTCATTTGTCTTCCTCTTAGAGTAGGCACTGCTATGCCTTTCTGATAAAACACGTCCTACGTCGGCTTCAACTCCCATAGCATCCTTTATCAAGTGCATGCCCCATTCCGCAGCGCACTCAGCATGAACAAGATATAACCAAGTTACCCTATTGTGCTTTTGCATAAATTCATCTTTGTGTTCTTGTATGACTAATTTTGCTACGGCAGGAAGTGTAGTATATAAATGTTCTAAGTCTAAACTACCATGCCATGATACATAGGGTGTCTCTCCTGTTATTTTCCCTTTTCTACAATTAGGGTAGGCACAATCAACTCCGCCTTCAGGCACTGGGGGTATTCCCAGTACATCTTCTTCACTACTTTTATAGCCTGACATCTTTACTCCTAATGTATTACATTCTCATCAATAGCTGCTACTACAGCAGTGCCACGTTCGTTAGCAATTTCTAAAGTCTTTCTGTTGTTAGCCATAAAAAGTTCATCTGCTATAGGCCACGATCTACCCATTACAGCACACAAATCAAAGTGTAAGTTTGGATAAGTTTTCTTCCAACGCCCAAAGGCATCTTGGGCTAACGCTTTATCTGCATAATGCCCATCTACAAATGTTGTATCCCCAACGTCTACTAATATTGCGTAGTAATTCATCACTACCTCCTGTTATGTTCACAGCTAGTAACGGGACAAAATTTACACAGTCCACTTTCAACTGCGTTCCATACATCTTCTTTAGCAGCCACTTCAATTCTTTCTAGTAGTTCATCGAATACATTTATGTACGATTTATACATATCGGCTGTGTGTTCTTTAGATATAAACTTATTACATACTACAAAGGACAGAGCAGACTTTATCTTTTTTACTTCGGGAAAGTTTATGAAGACTGCCCCTGCAAGTAAGTCTAACTGTTTAGTATCCGCATAGTTCGCACTTTTGCCTGTCTTGTAGTCTATAAGATACGCTTTATCTTCGTTTAATATCAGTAAGTCAGCTATACCTCTATACCAAACATCTTTTGCAAAAAACTTAGTGGGTTCGTATGCGTCATCATACTTGGCTACCCCAAGTCTAATCTCACAGTGTTTGTCTCCCTCAATGTTATTAAAAGCATCGAGAGTGCGCTGCATAAAATCATATTTTTTTGGTAGGGCATTTCCATCTTTTATATATTCTTCAGCAGCTTTATGTACTAACGTGCCATATCTTGTAGCAACACTACCAGTATCTTTCACATCTTTCTTAACATACAAATGGTAATATTTCTTAGGGCATTGCTTAAAAGAATTAACCCTACTGTAACTCCAAGCTGTCATAGTATTGCCTAGTCTGAATGTGCTTTTTCAAAATCTTGCAGGAGTTCGTTATAAGTAGCAGTAAGAGAAGTAATCCAGTCTTTTAATACATCTAGTTGAGCAAGCAAAGACTCGTTACTAAAATCTTCTATTATTTCTACAGAGCCTTCACCGTTTTCTTCACTCCAAATTAATACGCCTACTTGATCTAGTTTCTTTCTCATTACAATTTTCCCTCTTCAATTAACGCTTTACGATTCGCCTCGTGAGCTGCTTTAATTTCTTTTTTATTTTGCCCATGATACTCAACGGCGAGTTTATTTTTGAGAAGGAATTTCGTAATCCATCCTTTTGACGTTTTGATATCGCCCAACCATCTTCCAAACTTTCCCTTCTCTTTCGTTCTAAGTATGTACGTTTCTCCAATTTTACATTCTTTGAGGAGACATTGTTTTGCCAGTATCCCATGTAACTTCTCCTGTTTATTTCTAGTACGACTTTCGGGCGCGTCAATTCCAAAAAGACGAATGTTAACGCCCCTACCATCATCACCCCTAAGAGTGACACCGAAACCCAAATCAATATCCACACGTAACCCATCGCCGTCTGTAATAGATCGAATAGTGCAACTGTATTCATAGAGCATGGTCCTCTCCTTATATACGTACTTTCTTTATGTCAGCTTCTGTTATGACTGTTTCACGCAGTATAGCTTCTTCAAAATAGTGACACTCCAGACAATACCATCCAACTCGCTTACCTGTTTCCATGTTTAACACTTGGTCTGAGGTAGCTTTGCACTTAGGGCAAATATTGGTACGCAAATCATCCATTATCACTACCTTCCGCTTCATCTTCTAGCGCATCAGCTATGCGTTCTAATACAGTCAATAAACGTTCTATATATCTATCTGCTGTATCGTGGTCGTCTAGTTCTATATTTATTTTCATATTAACCTCAAATTCAATGCGTGCCTTTGAGGAGAAAAGGAAAAAACCTTTAAGGCACGACTAACCGTAGCGTGGTTTATCCGGCGCATACCCGCGAGTAAGTGAGAACGACTCAGAGACGCTATTACTCTGACCGAAAGGAGACTCACGCCATACGCTGTGGGTGTTTTCGGGGAAGAATGATAAAAAACCCCTGCCCACCGCCCACTGGGGCTAACAAGTTCCATAAGAATTACCATAGCCTCCCTCACAATCAAGAGGCAAATCAGGTGCCCATTTGGGTCTGACTTTCATAACTTTCTCAACTAACTGCATTCCTTTTTCCACCTCATCTTCTGGGACTATACATCCAATAGCGTCGTGTACAGTCATAACAACTTTATATTTCTGTGATACACGGAGCAACTGTTCACCGATAACGATTCTTGCCAGTGCCTGACATACATTCTCGATAACCTTACCTCCATATATTCTAGTAGACATAATCGTTCGACCTTTACGGGTGTCGTATACAACTTCAGTTCTACCTTCTTCGTCCCTCTCCCTTCTTAGGTTAGGGTACTTAACATACAGACCGTTAGGGAGCTTTATGCCTTTAACACCATCCACCACCAATATTCCAGAGCAGCCAAAGTGAGCAACTTTATCTTGCATAATGCTCTCTAGTTTATCGCCCGCCGCTCTCCATAACTTGGGTATACGTGCGTAGGTGCTTCTATATACCTTTATAATACGCTCACATTCATACTCATCCAGTTCCACCCCAAAGTTCTTGAGCTGGTTTCTAAACTTAACAGCCCCCATACCATATCCTGCACCTAGTATAGTAGTCTTACCCACGAACCGTTCTTCTTTTGATATGTCTTCTTCGGGCTTATCGTAGATAGCGGAGGCCATCATCTTGTACACGTCATCACCATTATCGAACGCCTCAACTAACCCTCCTTCCTCGGCCAACCACGCCAGAGTCCGTGCCTCTATCTGAGAGAGGTCACAATCCACAAACTTGTACCCTTCTGGAGCGCACATAGCTTTCTTAAGCTCACTGCCTCGCGGTAAGTTCTGCATATTAATCTTGTCATCCCCACCCCATCTGCCTGTGTGGGCAGCGTAATAGCGTAGTGGTATAGGTAGTGTACCTCTCTGAGCTATCTCTATGAACCGCTGTGTTCTTGTTTCTTCAATGGTAGACCTTACTCCTAGCCTAGCAGCTACAAGAGCTTGTACCGACGGATTTTCGTGGTCCTGTAGAGCTTTGAAACCTTCATCACTTTTGGCAAAAGCAAACGTCTCCTTGCCTGTAGCAGGACTTATTTTCGTAGGCGGTTCGATATTGTACTCACGCAACAGTTCAGCAAACTGTGGATTAGAAGTTAACTGTGTTTTCTCATGGGTAATCTTATCCATTAGAGCTGCTTTAGTATCTACTACGTTCTTTAGGTGCCCGGTTAATATATCTTTATCTAATTCTAAAGCAGGTTCAGTAAACATACGCAGGGTTAAATCTATTAGCGAAAGTTCAAAATTAGGAAACCCTTTTCTCAGTACCTTAAATAGTTTGTGCGTAAGTTCCACATCTTGTATGCAGTACCCACCATAGGCTTCTAGTTCCTCTGGTGTAAAATCTAAACGCTTCTTGCCTATCGCATCATGCACCTCAGTTCCTTTCTTACCTAATTCGTAATACTCAGATAAAGCTGCTAACCCCCCACCCACTTCAATAGAGTGAATAGCGCGTGACATTGCTAACGTATCAGCAATCAACTTGGGCTTAATACCGAAATGCCAGTTAAGGATAGCCATGTCGAACATGGCGTTGTGAGCTAGGGCCACAGAGTTTGACCAATCAAACTGAGACAAAAACTGTTTTATTTGTTTCTTGCTGCCAGAAAACCATTGTGCCGCAGCAGCTCTGCTTGATGATAGTTCCTGCCCATTGCATTTGACAGCAACTCCGATAACCTCAAAACGAGGATCGCGTATATATTCTTCAGTAGTGAGTTTACTTAAACTAAAATCTTTTGAGTAATAAGTTTCAAAGTCGAGGGTGAGTATGTTCATGGGACAATAAGTACTCTTCGAGTACACCTAAGTTCTCTTCGTTGATTATGAATGTTATGCCTTTGGCTTCTTTAATAGCGTTAAGCTCTCGTTCCTGTAGTGGAGTAGGTTTGTTCTTACCTGCTTTGCATTCTATTCCAATGAAACGGCCAAAAAAACAACAGACAATATCAGGCACTCCGCTTCGCCCCATGCCATAAGTGGCAGGAAAAAAGTAATAGACTTGGTACTGCTTGAGTATATTAACTACTTTGTTTTTGACTTTCTTTTCAGGTGTAAGAGCCATAATAAAGTGGTGGGTTTCACAGCCTACCACCCACCAAAGTAGTAGTTCGATTACCCTTGACCTAAACCGGAATGAAAAGCATCAAGGTTGTAGCTGCTAGATTGGTTTAATATTAAATCAACCGTAAAGGGTAGAATAACTTAAAGGTTGGACTTTGTAAAGTAAAAAGAACCCCGCCCGAAAGCGGGGTATAGTAGGAAGGTTGCATAGGAATTCCTATGCAGATTTTGGAGGGAGTATCTTTTTGTTTTTAACTTGTAGCCATCCTCGCTTGTAGGATGTGTATCTGCTTTTGTTCATTGTCGGGTCTTGCTTGCGTACCTCTGCTAAAGTAGGACAAGACCCATCATCCTTTTGTTTCTTCATCATTGTTCTCCTCTACTTCGTAATTAACATAGCGGTGATTTTCATTCAGCAGTATTTCTTCCTCATTGCGACTATTGAAGTAAGCAACAGTATCTTCTAGCTTATTAACCTTTTTTGAAAATACTTTCAGACTCTTACCCCATCTGGAGGCGAACCATCTGGCTTTATCTTCATCTAAAGTCCAACTATAACCATCAGGGTCTATAGCTCCTCGGTAGACAGTGAAATACTCAGGAAGAGAGTCGTACTTTTCCTTTTCTGCATCATCCATCATCAGGTTATTGTTTAGGTA
>MDSY01016825.1_pt1 | contig 20651 bp, 13 predicted proteins | sample 811131 | NCBI WGS metagenome assembly MDSY01 (sample SAMN05326643, study PRJNA326480) | marine metagenome | isolation source: seawater | place: Atlantic Ocean: South West | collected 2010 | reverse complement strand
TTGTTGAGCGGGTCTCAACTGTGTGGATGTCAGTTTCAGGCATCTTTAATTCGCATCTTATAATGGCCGCGGCGGTTGAGCGGGCTGGTACAGAGGAACAAAAAGCAAAGTGGCTCCCTAAATTTGCCTCAGGGGAATTGCGAGGAGGCATAGCGCTAACAGAACCTGATGCAGGTACTGATCTTCAAGGCATACGCACCAGGGCAGATAAATCTGGGAATGGTTATTCGTTAAATGGCGCAAAAACTTGGATTAGTAATGCAGTCGAAGGCGGTATATTGGCAATTCTGGCGAAAACAGACCCGGAGGCAGAGCCCAGACATAAAGGTATGAGCCTTTTCCTTGTAGAAAAAAGTTCTGAATTCCAAGTTACAAAAAGGATGAAAAAACTTGGTTACAAGGGCATCGACTCTGGTGAGTTTATCATGGATGAGCTGTTTGTTCCGGGAGAAAATTTGATTGGGGGAGTAGAAGGTAGAGGGCTTCAGCAAATTTTAAGTGGTTTGGAATTGGGTCGTATAAATGTTGCAGCGAGAGGTGTTGGGATTGCCAAGGCTTGCTTGTTAAAATCGGTAGAGTATGCACAAATCCGCAAGACATTTGGAAAGCCGATTGCGGATCATCAATCAATCCAAATTAAGCTTGCTGATATGGCCACACAGGTTGAGTCTGCAAGACTGTTAACGGAACAGGCGGCATTGGCTTATGACAAAGGGGAGCGCTGTGACATGGAAGCAGGCATGGCTAAACTAGCAGCTAGTGAAGCTGCCCTATATAATAGTCTTGAAGCAATGAGATTACACGGCGCGTACGGCTATTCGAAAGAGTTTGATATAGAGCGCTACTACAGGGATGCGCCGTTATTGGCCATTGGTGAAGGCACGAACGAACTCCAAAAGTTGATAATAGCAAAGCAATTAATAGCAAGAAATCCTGTTTAAAATAACAAAGTCAGTTTAGATATGTAACTTAAATTACGCTTTTTAGGCTGCATGCTAATGAGCGATTATGGGTTGGATCGCTGTACTTTACATCGACTTCTAAATTCGCGTTGCCGGTGCATGGGACCGGCGTTAATTCGATAGTAAGGAAGGGGAGCCTATGCCGACTAATATTGGCGTGGACGTAGGTGGCACATTTACCGACTTTGCGGTCAGTATGCCAGGAGACGGCACGCATCTTTATTACAAGGTCCCATCGACGCCTGAAAAGCCAGATCGAGCAATCATTCAGGGATTGGAGGACTTATTAAGCAGTCATTCGATAGAACCAAGCGGGGTTCTGAGATTTTCTCATGGTACGACGGTGGGTACAAATGCCCTAATTCAACGTCAGGTTGGAAAGGTTGCCATCGTCACTACTCGAGGTTTTAGAGACCTTATAGAAATAGGACGGCAAACCCGTCCTAAAGTTTATGACATGCATCAAGATTTTCCAAAGCCACTTGTGCCTCGTTGGCTTCGTTATGAGGTGTCTGAGAGAACACTAGCTGACGGGAAAATTCATATTCCGTTAGACGAGAATGAGGTCAAAGAATTAGGGAAAACCCTCTCATTGGAAGAAGTTGATTGCGTAGCAATTTGTTTTTTACACTCGCATGCTTTTCCTCATCATGAGCAACGAACTGCTGAAATATTAAAGGCAGTGATGGGTGATGGGATATCCATAATGACTTCTTCAATGGTCTATCCAGAGTTTCGGGAGTACGAAAGGTTTTCAACAACTGTTCTCAATGCTGCATTATTAACAGTAATGAGCGCTTATCTTGACCGCCTTACAAAAGAGGTAAAACGTATAGGTCTGGCCGCCGATCCAATGATCAGTCAAAGCGGAGGCGGGTTGATGTCAGCGACTTATTCCCGGCAGTTTCCTATCCGCTCCGCGTTATCAGGGCCCGCAGCTGGGGTAATCGGCGCATCCTACAGAGCTGCTGTAGCAGGAGAGCGAAATATAATAACTCTGGATATCGGTGGCACGAGTGCAGATGTATCACTGATAGCAAATGGCCAGCCTTCCACAGTGCATGCTAGGCATCTAGCAGGCTTCCCTTTAAGACTGCCAGCTCTAGATGTGAGCGCAGTTGGAGCAGGCGGTGGTTCCATTGCATGGATAGACCGCGACGAACTTCTTAAGGTAGGACCCGAAAGCGCAGGTGCCGATCCAGGGCCTGCTTGCTACGATAAAGGTGGCTCCGTGGCTACTGTCACAGATGCAAATGTGCTTCTGGGCCGTCTGCCCAGCGACGCGCTTTTAGATGGTAGAATGCCCATACGTGCAGACTTGGCCAAAACTGCTATTGATAGTCTATCGGCACAGTTGAATTTACCCATTGAAGACACAGCCCTTGGTATTGTTCAAGTTGCTAGCGCAGTAATAGTAAAAGCAATGCGAGCTATTTCCGTCGAGAGAGGGCACGACCCCTCAGCCTTTACGCTATTTGCTTATGGCGGGGCTGGTCCGCTGCATGCGATGGAAGTAGCAAAAGAGCTTGGGATCAAAAAGGTTTTCATACCTCCTAACCCTGGTATTTTATGCGCAGAAGGGCTTTTGAGCTCAGATCTGATTGCGGATTTTGTCAAACCTATACTTTGTCGCTTCGATGAAAGCGCGATCCAGAACATTACACTTGTTTGGCAAGATTTGAATAATCAAGCGGTCAAATGGTTTCAAAGCGAAGATGTTTCAGATGAAAATAGAAAAACAACTTGGGTGGCCGATCTTCGTTATGAGGGGCAGAACTTTGAACTTTCAATACCATTTGAGTTTGATAAATTTGGAAAAAGCGAGATCCAACAATTAAGGTCAGCTTTTGATGAAGCGCATGAGGTTGCTTATGGGTACGCCCAACCAAATGAGTATGTTGAACTTGTCAATATTAAGGTCAAGCTTTCGGGGGTGCTGGCTAAACCATCTGTGCCCAAGCTCGCAGTATCTGCGGATGCTAAACCAATTTCTGAGCGTAAGGTTTGCTTTCAAAAAGGTGAGTGGATGGAGACTAAGGTCTACCGTCGATTAGATCTATCGCGAGGTCAGTCACTTATCGGTCCGGCGATAATAGAACAAATGGACAGTATAATAGTAGTTTTTCCCGGAGACATTGCCAAAGTTGATGACTGGGGAAACCTCCTAGTGAATATAAGTTGAAATGGATAATTAAAATGCCAAGCTTATCCCCAATTGAGGTTGAACTCCTTCGAAATGGTCTTACTAGCATTTGTGATGAGATGTTCCTTGCGATTATGAAGAGTGCCTATTCCACTAATATAAAAGAAAGACATGACCATAGTGCAGCTATTTTTGATGCCGATGGCAGGGTTGTTGTTCAGGGTGAAAGTTTACCTCTCCACTTAGCATCTATGCTTGGATTGGTAGAGGTCGTCTTAGACCGTTATGGAAAAGAAAACATCAGTCCAGGAGATATGTTTTTGTCAAACGACCCTTTTGTTGGTCGTGGTTCTCATCTACCTGACGTCGCCATTCTTGCACCCGTGTTTCGAGAAGATGAATTGGTTATGTTTGTCTCTAATATAGCACACCATTCCGACATCGGCGGGATGGCGCCAGGTTCGATGGCTGGCGGGATGACGGAAATTTACCAGGAAGGGCTTAGAATACCGCCTATTAGGATAGTGAAGAATGAAGAGATCCTGCAAGATATATTGGATTTAGTTTTGTTAAACGTAAGAGTTCCCTCGGAGCGTAGAGGCGATTATATGGCTCAAATAGCAGCAAATAAATTGGGGTCTAGGCGTCTTCAGGAGCTTTTTAGAAAATGGACTAAAGAGCAAGTTTCGGAGGGTTGTAGAGGGATAATTGAAGCTGTTACCAGGCGAATGAGAAGCGGGATCGCAGATCTTCCGGACGGTGATTATGAATTTGCTGATGTATTAGATGATGACGGTATGGGAACTAAAAACATACCAATATCTGTGAAGATTAATATTAGGCATGATGAAATATGGCTCAATTTTGAGGGGTCAGGCGCTCAGGTTACAGGTAATATGAATAATAGTTTTGCGGGGCTTCAGGCGAGTGTGCTCTTTGCGCTGAAAGTTTTAATCGATCCCGATGGGCCAACCAATCACGGAATGCTGGATCCTGTTCATATTGAGGCTCCTGAAGCGAGCGTTGTTAATGCCTCATTTCCGGCTGCAACAGCGGCAAGAGCTCAAACATGTCAACGTATTATCGATGTCATACTTGGCGCACTGGCGCCTGCCGTACCGGAACGTGTTATAGCTGCATGTAATGGGGCAAATGGAGTTGCAACTTTCTCGGGTAAGGGACCCGACGGGCAGTACTATCTATATATGGAAACTATTGGCGGCGGTGCCGGAGGGCGTTCTTACAAGGATGGTTCCGATGGAATACAGGTACATGTCACAAATACCTCTAACTTACCCGTGGAAGCCCTTGAAAGCGAGTATCCGCTTTTAGTTGAAAAATATGAACTTGTTGAGAATTCAGGCGGGGCGGGCAAATGGCGTGGTGGAATGGGGCTCAGAAGAGTTTATCGGGGCCTGGGCCATACACTAACATTTTCGGGGCAAGGTGAAAGGGCGGTCACCCCGCCATGGGGGTTGTTTGGTGGTAAGGGTGGTGGTACCGGGTCCATATCATTGATCCATCCGGACGGAATTAATGAAGCGCTAGAAATCAAACCGGCATCGCTTCAGGTTGATCCATTAACAGCGGTTTGTATAGAAACACCCGGCGCAGGTGGCTATGGTATGCCAAGTGAAAGGGACAAAGAGTCTTTATTGGAAGACCTGAAGTCAGAGAAATTTTCTAGGGCTTTTCTTAAAGAGAATTATAATTTTGAAATCTAACCCCCACTAAATATTTAGATTAAGGCATAGCTAAAAAATGCTGTTAATATTCGATCAAAACATTTATCCATATTAACCCCAACTTGGCGTTACATTGATGTTGCCCCGCCATCGATTACGAGTTCCCCTCCAGTCATGTATGAAGACTCTTCCGAAGCTAAAAAAATCACTCCTGAGACGATTTCGTCTATTGTTCCAAGACGTCCAAGTGGAACGCGGCCAAGTCTTTCTGCCAAAGCCTTGGGGTCAGACATAGCTTGATGAACCATTTCCGTATCGATAGGACCAGGAAAAATGGCGTTACTCCGTATATTGTCTTTGGCGTGCTGGGTAGCGATAACTTTACTTAAAACCCTAACCGCGCCCTTGCTTGCGGCGTAAGCGGGTTCTTGTGTTGTTGCTTGTCCAAAACCTGCTACTGAACAAATATTAATAATAGACCCCCCGCCGCCGCGCCGCATTGCCGGGATAGAGTGCTTTGCACCAAGAAAGACACCTTTAGAATTAACCGCTTGAATTCTGTCCCACTCGTCTACCGTGCGCTCCTCTAAGGGAACTCGGGGAATAACAATGGCGGCATTATTAACTAAAACGTCAAGTTTTCCATAAGTAGAGACGGTAGTCTCTACTGCTGTGATCCAATCTGATTCACTTGTTACGTCTAAATGCAGGTATTTTGCTGACTCGGACTGTTTATTTATCTCTGCTTCGACTGCGTAGCCATTTTCATCAAGAATATCGCCAAAAACCACTTTGGCCCCTTCTTTAACAAAAGCTTTTGCTTCTGCAGCGCCTTGGCCTTTTGCGCCGCCAGTAATTATAGCAACCTTGCCTGCTAATCGTCCCATGATCCTGTCTCCATTCAATAAATGGTAAAGTTAACTTGCGCAAACGAGATAAAGACTAAACAGAATTTATTCACGTCGCAATTGTCATGGCTGAAAAAGGAGATACCTGATACTGTCGAAAGTGATTTGAAAAATAGAATTTTTAAGTATTAGAAAATTTCACATGTTCAGCGAACTTCTAGCGTAAAATGCCAATAAACTTTGGAATAGTCGGGCTGGGAATGATTGCACGTTTTCATGCCAAAGCAATAGCGGCGACATCAGGCGCGGAGCTTACCGCCGTTTTCTCTCGCGATAAAAAAAAAGCGAGAGATTTTTCGGAAGAATTTGGTGCGGCCCCCTATACAGATTTAGACAAGTTTCTTGATCACGCTAATTTAGACGCAATTAGTATTTGTACGCCTAGCGGCAATCATCTTGAACCTTGCATTGCAGCAGCAAAGGCTAAGAAACACGTTGTATGTGAAAAACCGCTTGAAATAAATACAACTCGAATAGATAAAATGATAAGCGCATGCCGAAGTTCAAACGTGTTGCTTTCAGGCATTTTTCCAAGACGATTTAATTCATCCACACGTTTACTGAAGGACGCCGTCGATGCCAACCGCTTTGGTGAAATAAATATGGCCGATGCTTACATCAAGTGGTGGAGGAGCCAAGAATATTACGAGAGTGGAGATTGGAGAGGGACATGGCGTCTGGATGGTGGCGGTGCACTGATGAATCAATCTATTCATACGATCGATTTACTTTTATATCTGATGGGACCAATAGATAGTGTGCGCGCGGAAACGCGGCGACGTGGGCATACCTCCATAGAAGTTGAAGATACTGCGGTAGCGCTTTGTGAATTTCAATCTGGCGCGATAGGCGTTATTCAGGGATCAACAGCAAGTTGGTCGAAAACAGGCCATCCAGCGGAAATACACATAACAGGTTCGCGGGGGTCAGTATTTATGGCGGATGATTGTTTTCGGGTTTGGGAATTCGTCGACGAGTCGGATGAAGATCAAGTCATTAGAAATAAGTTCATGCTTCAGAATGGCTTAATAGCTGCGGGAGGAGCTGACCCGTCTGCTATAGATTACTCCTGGCATGCGCGGAATTATGAGGACATTGTCTATGCTCTCACCAATGAAGTGAACCCGAAAATAACAGGGGAAGAGGCTAGACGGGCGGTGGCTGTTGTAGGAGCTATTTATGAGTCGGCGGCGTCAGGAGGAAAGCGCGTGGAGGTTTTATAGCTATGTATCTGACTGGATTTGCAGATGAAGTATCACAAAATATAGAAGATCAAATAAAGGTCACAAAAGAGTTGGGTTGGAATTCTATTGAGGCTCGAAGTATTGGCGGATCGAATATACACGACATATGCGAACCTGAATTTGAAAGAGTGTGTAATCTTTTATCTGAACACGAGATTTACGTAAACTGTTTTGGTTCGACTATTGCGAATTGGAGTAAAAAAGTCAGTGATCCTTTTGATATAAGTGTGGAAGAGGTTGAAAGAGCAATTTTGAGAATGCGACGCTTGGACGTAAAGCTAGTTCGTATCATGAGTTACGCTCGTTGTGCGGGTGAGTATCAATATAAAGAGGAGCGTTTCAGAAGATTAAAAATTATTTGCAACCGATTTTTAGATGCGGGGATCACGCCGGTTCACGAAAATTGCATGAATTATGGAGGAATGAGCTGGGTTCATACCATGGAACTTATAGACAATATACCAGGACTTAAACTGGTTTTTGATACGGGAAACCCAGTGATCTCAAAAGACTATTCTAAGACGGGTGACCGAAAACAGGATCCGTTAGAGTTTTTTAAAAAAGTATATCAGCATGTGGAGCACGTTCATATTAAGGATGCAGTTTTAGACGGAGATCGGGAATGTTTCGTGTTTCCGGGTGATGGGGACGCAAAAATTATAGATATTTTAAAAGAATTGAAGCACGTAAATTATGATGGAGGTATATCTATCGAACCCCATATGGCTTCAGTCTTTCATGACCCGGACGCCGGCACTGCGACCTTGGAGGACAGCTATCGCATTTATATTGAGTATGGAAAACGTTTAATGAGGCTCCTTGACAGCATAGACTACAACGCTAGGGCATTTGCCTCCTAATCATGAACCGCTATCGTTAACTTATCCATGTTTGTAAAAAAGATTAATGCTCAAAATTAGCATTTGATCCGCTTTCGTTCGCCGAGCAATTATATTATTTAGTAGGAAATGCCGATTAATTTCTTAGAATGTTGTGAACGATTGAAAAGAATACGGAAAGATTATAAATCGTTTCTACGCGACCTTTAAGTTTTGTCCAAATTAGATAGAGTTTGAAAAAGTCGATTGGAGAATAATTGAATGGCGGAGCTCTTTTCTCATCCATTAGACGGAAAGTTCGTTGCCCGACTGAAGAATAATATCGAGGGGCATGTTCATTTTGACCCTTATACCGCGGGCAGATATTCAACTGATGCGTCCATTTATCAGGTTGCACCATTTGGTGTCGTTATACCTAAAACAATACAGGATCTAGTTGCTGCAGTAGAAATAGCTGCCGACTATAATATTCCTATTTTACCTAGGGGCGGAGGAACGAGCCAATGTGGCCAGACAGTTAATCAGGCCATTGTCATAGACTGCTCACAATATCTTAATAAAATAGTCGACTTTGACTATGATCAGCGAAAAATATCGGTTGAACCAGGCATCGTTCTTGACCACCTGAATAGTTACCTAAAACCCTATAACCTCTTTTTTCCGGTGGACATTTCCACAGCGTCGCGGGCAACCATAGGGGGAATGACCGCAAATAACTCGTGTGGCGGGCGATCAATCCGTTATGGAATAATGGTGGATAACGTACATTCGATTGATGCTTTTTTGATTAATGGGCAACATGCCAGATTTGCGGATACGCCAAGTGACCTTAACCTTGTTAAAGGCACAGAGCACTATCGCCTATTAGTTAGCTCGGTAAGGGAAATAGCTAATAGAGAAAAGTCACAATTGGACAGTTTTTTTCCAAAGTTAAAACGAAGAGTTGGTGGTTATAATTTGGATACAATAGATCCGCGAGGTCATAACATGGCGAAATTACTTGTAGGATCTGAAGGGACACTTGCAATATTCAAGAATATAGAGCTGAATTTGCAAGAGATACCGAAGCAAAGGGTAATCGGCGTATGTCACTTTCCTACATTCTACTCCGCGATGGATGCGGCTCAGCATTTAGTGAAACTAGATCCGATCGGTGTGGAGTTAATAGACCGGACGATGATAGAGCTTGCCCGGAATATCCCAATATTCAAGCCCACAGTTGATAGTTTCGTGAAGGGTGAACCTGACGCGGTACTATTGGTTGAATTTTCCGGAGAGGAATTAGGCCCTCTAAAAAACAAGCTAAAAGAATTAGATACAGTAATGTCCGATCTTGGTTATCCCAACGCAATTATTGAGGCCATTGATCCGGTTTTTCAAAGTAAGATAACCGAGGTCCGTCAACAAGGCCTCAACATCATGATGTCGATGAGAACGTCAGGAAAACCGGTCTCCTTTATAGAAGACTGCGCTGTTCCATTGGAAAATTTAGCTGAATATACGGATAGGTTAACAGAAGTATTTAAGAAATATGGAACTGACGGAACATGGTATGCTCATGCTTCGGTTGGCTGCCTCCACGTCAGGCCCGTATTGGATATGAAAAAGGGTGGGGATGTAAAGAAAATGCGGGCCATTGCAGAGGAGGCCTTTGAAATGGTTCGGGAATATAAAGGATCGCATTCAGGAGAACATGGCGATGGGATAGTTCGTTCTGAGTTTCATAGAAAAATGTATGGGGACCGTTTAGTAGATGCGTTTTCTGAGGTGAAGAATTTGTTTGACCCAAAGGGGTTGTTGAACCCGGGGAGGATTGTTAACCCTCCTAAAATGGATGATAGGTCTCTGTTCAGATTTAAACCGAGTTATAAAGAGGTTCAGATAAGGACAGCATTAGACTGGTCAGATTGGAATGGATTGTCTGGAGCCGTCGAGATGTGCAACAACAACGGCGCCTGCAGAAAAGACCCTGGCGGGGTAATGTGCCCTAGTTATAGAGTAACTAAAAATGAAAAACACGTCACAAGGGGACGGGCCAACACTTTACGTTTGGCGTTGAGTGGGCAACTAGGGCGAGATGCAATCTCCTCTAGAGAGATGTCAGAAACTATGGAGCTTTGCGTATCTTGCAAAGCTTGCCGCCGGGAATGTCCGACTGGCGTGGACATGGCAAAAATGAAAATAGAACATAAATTTGCTTTCGTTCAAAAACATGGGCTAACAATGCGTGATAGGCTTGTAGGCTACCTTCCAAAATACGCAAAAATGGCATCTCAGTACCATACGGTTAGTAATCTAAGAGATAAATTGCCGGGATTACCCTGGTTGACCGAAAAGTTTTTGGGTTTATCGCAAAAACGTTCACTGCCTGTTTGGAATAGAGACCCATTCAAAGCTACAGAGGCAAGCAGAGCGACAAAAGAAAAGGAAGTGGTTTTAATGGCGGATACATTTAACACCTACTTCGAGCCAGATAATTTGCGTTCGGCACTTAGAGTATTAGAAAAGTTGGGGTATCAAGTTCATGTAGTGGATCCGTCCAAGGGGAATGGAAGGCCTGTATGCTGTGGAAGGACATTTCTTTCTGTTGGGCTAGTTGAAGAGGCTCGCTCCGAGCTCAGCCATTTGATTGGTTGTTACCTCCCATATATCGACAAGAATATATCAATTGTTGGGCTCGAGCCTTCTTGTCTTAACACATTGCGCGATGAAGCTCTTGCACTGGGTTTAGGGGCTGATGCAGAAAAAGTCTCTGAAAAGAGTATGATGCTGGAAGGATTTCTCCTGGAAGAGATCAGGCAAAAACGGATTAGTTTTAAACCCCTTCCTCTCGGGCAAAAAGTTTTATTGCATGGACATTGCCATCAAAAAGCTTTTGGCGATATGAGCGCAGTAGAACAGCTTTTAAAACTTATTCCGGATCTAGAGGTGGAGACTGTAAATTCTAGCTGCTGTGGTATGGCGGGTGCCTTTGGTTATGAAGCTGAGCACTACGAAACGTCCATCAAGATGGGGGAATTAGACCTCCTGCCTGCTGTTAGAAATGCTGACGAAGAATGTTTAATTGTTGCGGATGGAACGAGTTGTCGGCACCAAATAAGTGATGGCTCGCAGCGAAAAGCTCTTCATGTAGCTAAAGTTCTTGAGATGGTAGTTGAGTAGAACAATGATTAAAAAAATCACCATGATCAATTAAAAAGAGAAGCGGTTTTGTTGCCAACATGACTTAACTAAAGATAGGAAAATAATATGACTTACCAAGCCGGCCCCCATTTTTTACAGATCCCAGGTCCCAGTAATGTTCCGGGCCGTGTTCTTCGAGCTATAGAACGCCCAACAATAGACCATAGGGGGCCGAATTTTCAGGATCTAGCCGTTGAAGTACTTGCAAAAATAAAGCCTATTTTCAAAACCTCGCAGCCTGTAATTATTTTCCCCTCTTCGGGGACTGGGGCTTGGGAGGCTGCGCTGGTAAATACGCTTTCGCCGGGTGACAGAGTTTTAATGTATGAAACAGGTCAGTTCTCAAATTTATGGATAGAGTTAGCAAGCCGTCTTGGACTTCAACCTGAAATTTGCGAGGGTGATTGGCGTGGCGGAGCCATAGCTGATGTAATAGAAGCGCGCCTATCAGCTGATAAGAAGCATGAGATACAAGCAGTTTGTATTGTTCATAATGAAACGTCTACGGGAGCTTTATCAGATGTAAAAGCTGTTCGGAACGCTATTGATAATGCGAAACACCCCGCTTTATTCCTAGTAGATACAATCTCTGGCTTAGGGTCCGCAGATTACAAGCACGATGATTGGGGAGTAGATGTGACAATAACGGGATCTCAAAAAGGCTTAATGCTGCCTCCCGGACTTGGTTTTAATGCTGTGAGTGAAAAAGCTGTGACAGCAAGTAAGTCTGCTAAACTCTTGCGATCCTATTGGGATTGGACGGCGCAATTGCAAAATAATCCGACGGGTAATTTCCCCTATACACCCGCGACAAATTTACTTTATGGCCTGCTGGAGGCATGCGACATGCTAATGGAAGAGGGAATGGAAAATGTTTTTTCAAGACATGAACGGCATGCAGAGGCAACTAGACGCGCGGTGAGAACTTGGGGCCTTGAGATTCAATGTTCTGAACCAAAAGAATATAGCCCAGTTTTGACGGGAGTAATAATGCCCGAAGGACATGATGCGGACGCTCTACGCGATGTTATTCTGGAAAAATATAATATGTCACTCGGTGCAGGCCTTGGTAAAATTAAAGGAAAGGTTTTTCGTATTGGCCATCTAGGTGATTTTAACGATTTGATGTTGATGGGTACTTTATCTGGCGTGGAAATGGGCCTAGCATCTGCAAATGTCCCGCATAGAAAGGGTGGTGCCCAAGCTGCTTTAGACTTTCTAGCTGGTAATTAATTAGACTGACCTTAAATTTTTTCTACAAACTATAATTTGATTTCGTGCTTGGATTTGCGTTGAGGAATGCATCAGAAATTGTTTGAATACAAGCAATCTGTATTCTATAACTATTCCCCTGTCATAGATGAGGAGTTCGTCGGGTTAATGGGAGCAAGGGCCTCTGCGATGACGTCGTCGGTGACATATTGATGTCCTAAAGCGGGAGTATGCCAGAATGGATGAAAAGCGGTTAATTGAGGTTGATGACCTTAGGGTTTATTTCCCATTAGAGGATGAGACGGTCAAGGCAGTTGAAGGGGTATCCTGGCATATTGACAAGGGTGAAACACTTGCGGTTGTAGGGGAATCCGGTTCCGGAAAATCTGTTACGGCAATGTCTTTGATGCGATTAACTGATTACGCAGGCGGCAAAATTATGTCGGGGACAGCAAATTTTCGTCGGAAAAATGGTGACACGGTAGATTTAGCTAGCGAGCAGCAGGATGTCATGCGCGATATACGGGGTAATGATATCTCGATGATTTTTCAGGAGCCAATGACCTCTCTAAACCCAGTTTTTACCGTTGGAATGCAGATAGCTGAAGCAATAATTCTTCACCAAGGAAAGACTGAACAAGAAGCCCTAGAAATGGCTTTGGAGATGCTGAAACTGGTTCGCATCCCAGAGCCGGAAAAGCAACTAACACAATACCCGCACCAGCTTTCCGGTGGAATGCGACAGCGGGTGATGATAGCCATGGCATTAAGCTGTAGGCCATCTCTTTTGATAGCAGATGAGCCAACAACTGCGCTTGATGTTACAATACAGGCGCAAATTCTTGGCCTCATAAAGAAACTGCAGCAAGATATTGGTATGTCAGTGATGTTTATCACGCATGACATGGGTGTGGTTGCCGAAGTCGCTGATCGGGTGGTTGTAATGCTCCGTGGGGAAAAGGTCGAAGAAGGCCCAGCAGTCGAAATCTTTCATAACCCGCAGCATCCCTATACGAAAGCATTATTGTCTGCCGTGCCAAAACTTGGAAGTATGAACGGCAGAGTACTTCCGGCAAAATTTGCAAACGTAGATATTAGGCGGGCTGAAGGAGATGAGGTTAAAGAGCAAACTGCTGGCGAAGAACTGTTAGATATCCGAGACACAGTAAGGCGTGAAGATGCACCTCTTATAGAAGTCAAGGGGCTCACAACTCGTTTCGATATCAGAAAAGGCCTTTTTGGTACAGCTACCGGTAGGATCCATGCGGTCGAAGGAATTGATTTCTCTTTGCAGCCCGGAGAGACATTGGCTCTGGTTGGCGAGAGTGGTTGCGGAAAATCAACTACTGGTAGAAGTATTATCAGGCTCGAAGAACCTACTCGGGGAAGTGTCAAATTTGAGGGCCAGGAACTGACAAAACTTAATGCAAAGCAAATGCGTCCTTATCGCCGTCAAATGCAGATGATATTTCAAGATCCATTTGCATCCTTAAACCCTCGAATGACAGTAGGGGATGCTATCGCAGAGCCTATTATCGTGCATGAACTTGCGAAGGGCCCGGAAGCGCGAGACCGCGTTGCGAGCCTGTTGCAAAGAGTGGGATTAGAGCCCGAACATGCAGCTAGATATCCTCACGAGTTTTCTGGCGGACAACGCCAACGTTTGTGTATAGCAAGGGCCCTGGGGCTGGAACCGCAACTGATTATAGCGGACGAAGCGGTGTCGGCGCTTGATGTATCAATTCAGGCGCAGGTTATAAATCTGATGATGGATCTTCAGGAAGAATTTGGGTTGTCATATCTATTTATTAGCCATGATATGGCGGTTGTAGAACGAGTTAGCCATAGAGTAGCGGTCATGTACCTAGGTGAAATAGTCGAACTTGGAATGCGCGGACAGGTTTTTGAGAATCCTCAACATCCATATACCAAGAAACTTATGTCGGCTGTACCTGTGGCTGATCCAAATTTGCGTAAAAAAGAACTCAACCTAATGACCGATGAAATACCAAGTCCACTAAAGCCAATTGGTTTTGAACCCGATGAAGTTGAGTTAGTTAGTGTTGACGAAGGTCATTACGTCAAGCCATATGATGGAATAGCCGCCTGAGCCAAGAAGTTTTGCGTATTAATTTATCAGTACTTTTGCCCTATTTAGAGGGCTGACGAAGAAATGTTTCCGAAACTGAAACTTGTCTGCAAATACGTTGCTGTAGTTCTGCTTGTGAACTCAATTTATGTAACGCCCTCTTTTTCTCAGTCAAAGTGGGCGACGCCAGCTCAAGTAGAAGGCCCTTATTATCCGAGAATTAAACCCAAAGAAATTGACTCTAATCTCTTGGAATTTGAAGGCAGGGGATTGCCAGACGGGGAACCGCTGCAGTTGAAGGGAAGAATTTTTGATCAAAGTGGCCGGTTGATTGAAGGCGCAAAAATTGAAATCTGGCAAAACGATAATAATGGCATTTATAAACATCATAAAGCGCCAAACCGCAATAAGTTTGATCCACGATTCCAAGGTTTTGGCTCTTTTATTACTGAAAAAGATGGAAGCTATAATTTTCTAACGTTAGTGCCAGTACCAGATCACAAAAGACCTCCTCATATTCATGTGAAGATATTCAGAGCAGAAAAAGAAATTCTAACTACACAGCTGTATATAAAAGATCATCCCGAAAATAATCGTGACGGTCTATTGTCTTTGATGCTTTATCCCGGGCAGCATAAATTGCTTATTGATCTAAAACAGGCGAAAATTAAACCAGGTTTAAATGGAAAAGTCGGAATATACGATTTCGTAATTTCCAAAAACTTTTAGTATAGGGCTTCGTGCCATAATTTCTTGTCGAAGGCGACGTGATTTCCGAAAAAATCAACTCGTCTTTTAACACTTTCTAATTCGAATTTGTTATAATAAATAGATGCCTCATTGAGAAAGTTTGGATTGTCTTGTTCACTCACCCAATCATCCGCGGGTTGCAGGGTGCTTTGCCGAACGGTTAGGTCAAATATATAGTAATGGTGCGGAACAATGATGCTTGGGCTTAAGTTTTCTATTACCTCATCAAGATGATGAAAGCCCATCACATGCTGCGATTTATCGACAGGAACGAGAACAATATCAATATCATATAGAGCTTCCCATACTTCTTTGGGAGGATTGTGCCTGTTATCGCCCCAGGCAAGAATACGTAAGCCCCCTGTTTCAACTATTACCAGGCAGTGGTCCCAGGATCTCGGGTTATTTGGAGGAGTTATATCAACATTATCAAATTCTTTAATAATTTTTTTGAAATCATAAACAGCGGAAGAGGAATCTGTGGCATGCTTATCGGCTATTCCTATAATTTTTACATCGCCAAATGTGTACGTGCCTATAAGCCGATCCAGTAAAACGTGCGCGTCCAAAAGATGGAGCGCATCATGATCGAAATGAGCATGTGTGGATACCCCGATATCCACGCTTGTTATCGGAAAGTCTCCAAAATACCAGTCCCATCTTCGGCTAGGGTGATTTCTCCAAGGGTCTATCATTACCGTAATTCCGGAAGGGGATGTGATTTGGAATGCAGAACTCCCATAATAATCCAACTTTACAGGGCCGACACCTCCTTTAAAAGAAGTGCGCTGAAGTTCCATCATTCGATTATGATTAGATGACATTGTCCAAGCAGATAGACCTGGCCCTATATTTTTCATTTGAGGGATAATGGCACCTTGGTAATCATAATCGTACCACCCTTTGTTATCAAAAATCTCAAACTAATTTTTTATGTTAAGCTCCATTTAAGCCGTTACTTACGTTTCCGAACGTAACTTTGGATCTAACACATCTCTGACGGCATCACCGAACAGATTAAAACCGAACACAGCAAGAGTAATTGCCACGCCAGGCCAAATTGGGACCCATGGCGCGCTCTCAGCATATTCTTCCGCTCCCCCTTGTAACATTAGTCCCCAAGCCGCCGTAGGCTCCTGGACCCCCATGCCCAGATAGGATAATGAGGCTTCAGTTAATATTGCTTGCCCAACAAACGCCGTGAGCATAATTAAAAATGGCGCCATTACATTGGGCACCATATGGCGCATAATTATTCTGACATGGCTGTATCCAACAGACCTGGCGGCGTCTATGTAAGGAAGCTCCCTGAGAGCTAAAGCACTTGATCTAACAACCCGAGCGCATCTTGGAATAAACGGAATTGTTATGGCAATTATAACCATCTCAACGCCAGTACCAAAAATAGAGACAATTGCCAGCGCCATAATAACTAATGGGAATGCCATGAAAACATCCATCACTCTTTGGAATATTAGGTCAACATACCCCCCAAAATATGCACTGCCCACACCTAAAACCAGTCCAACGAAGGCTCCAACGAACGATGCTACGAAACCTACTAACAAAGCTGTTCTGGCCCCATAGATCATCCTTGAAAGCTGATCTCTTCCAAAAGAATCAGTGCCAAAATAAAATACTTTTCCCGTCTCTTCATGGATTGTTCCTGGGGGGGAAAGCATAAATTCAAAGTTTTCCATTTCCGGGTCAAAGGGCGCAACATAGTCTGCAAACAGAGCTGCGAACGCCATTATTACTATAACCACCGCGCCAGCAGAACCCAGCGGCTGTCTCCGAAGCATTCGAAGCATAGTGTCCCAAATCGTCTTTTGTTTTGGTAGAACAAATTCTTCGTTAGGAAGTTCAGAAGTTGCCATTTCTTTTACCCGTTAAGAATATCGAATGCGAGGATCGAGCCAAGCATACATTAAGTCGACTACAAAATTTACCATAACAAATATAAAAACAACGAGCATAACAAGGGATTGGGTCAGCGTATAGTCAGCCTGTGTGACTGATTCTACGAATAGCTTACCAACACCATTGAGGTTAAAAACCTGCTCTGTAACCACAAGTCCGCCCATAAGAAACGCAAATTCGATCCCGATGACGGTTACGACTGGTAACATAGCATTTTTCAAGGCGTGTTTATTGACAATAACTTTTTCTATCAACCCCTTTGCTCGGGCAGTTCGTACATAATCTTCACGCAACACGTCCAGCATTGCTGACCGCGTCATTCGAGTTGCCACTGAGGAGTATCTGTACCCCGTAGCTAAAGCTGGCCAAATTAATTGCGATAGGTTATGAGCTGGGTCTACCCATATTGGTTTATAAAAAATGGGCGGCATCCAAGGGACGCCAGTCCAAGCTTGCGTAAGAATTAACAAGCCCAAAATAATTATGATGCCAAGCCAAAACGACGGCATAGCAATACCGGCAATACTGATTGCTCGGACGAAATAGTCAATAAGGGTATTTTGTTTTGCTGCAGAAATAACTCCCAGCGGGACTGCTATTATTACAGAAACGAATGTTGCCATTATAGCGATTTGTAATGACAAAGGAAACCGTATAGCGATTTCGTGGGTAACATCCTGTTGCGTCCACATGGATTTACCGAGATCAAATCTTATAAAACCGGACATATAGTCATAAAACTGCTTTATCTTTGGATCGGAAATTTTAAGCAAGTCTTGACATTGTTTAATTTGTTCAGGATCTGCATAACCGCCTTCCCCGCCAAACTTGAGCATACAGACATCGCCTGGAATCAGCCTTAATAGTAAAAACACTACTACCGCTGCTCCAAACAGTGTTGGAAACAACATCAGCATTCGTTTCACAATATACGTATACATCTAAACCCTTATCGTACTAGAAAGTTAGAAAATGGCCGCTTCGGAATAGACCAAAGCGGCCATAACTACAAGGAGTTTTAATTAATTAACGCCCTGTTTTTTCTTCTCAGCAGAGTCAATCCAAACATTGTCAAGCGACTGATTTAAATAGTGGCTTGGCGCAATCTTCCAACCCTTAACATAGGATCGGTGTGGATTAATTTTGTACCACCAAAGAGTAATTGCCTGAGAAGCTAGGTCATTGAGTACGCGCTTCTCATATTTTCGCAATAGCGGCTTTTGTTCGGCTACGGTTCCAGCCTTCAGCATCTTATCGTAGATACTTTCAAGCTCAGCATCTTCAAAGTTTGCGTAGTTGTTACCCGCACTTGGAAGAAATTTTGAAACGTCTGCTATTGGATTAACAATCGACTGGCAGTTGAAGTCAACTGATACATCGAAGTCGCTTTTTTTGCGGAGTGAGGCATAAAATGGGGTTGTAGGTTTAACTACTTGATCCACCTTCATACCGGCCTTCTTCCACTGTCCCAATAACCATGTGCCAACAATCTTATACGGCTGATCCACGCCTCTATTGAGGAAAGTGAATTTTAATCCAGATTGTCCGGCATCTTGAAGTAGTTTCTTCGCCTGTGCTCTAGAAGCAGCAACATCTTTGCCATAGCCAGCTATATTAGCCTGAAGCTCTGACATTGGCGTTGCCATTGGGTGTGCAGGGAAAACAATACCTCCGGGTGTTTTAACGATAGCAATGTTAGAGAGATACTTTGATCCTGCCATCCTGTCTATCGAGAGTGTTAATGCTTTTCGAACTCTTGGATCATCGAACGGCTTAACCTCGTGGTTTGGAGTAGCGAGCAGAACGCAGTTCCAGTCACTCTCTTGAACCTTGATGCGGTCGCCTAGCGCTTTAACAAGATCATCTCTTGCCTTTGGCGGAAATCCACGAAATTCAATATCAGCACGACCGCCACGGATGGCTTGCAGTCTCACAGACATTTTCGGTGCAGCCAAGGCAGTGTAACTGTCTAAATATGGACGTCCCTTATGATGATAGTTAGGGTTCTTCTTACCTTTAACGTGGCTACCTTGAACGTGTTCCACAAAGCTGAATGCACCGGAGCCGTTTATATTTTTTTGATGCCATGTGTGTCCATGCGCATCCAAGTCTTTTTTGGAGTACACAAAGTTAAATGGCATTGCAACTGACGGAATAAACGTTCCACTTGGGTGTTTCAGCTTGAAAACAAGTGTCTCTGCGTCCGGCGTTGTAATGGACTCAACCATTTTGAAATATGCCTTACGGTTTGAGGCAATTCCTTTTGGCGGATTGACGATTTTATCAAAAGTCGCTTTGACATCCGCAGAAGTTAGTGGAGTACCATCGTGAAATTTTACGCCTGTCCTGATTTTGAAGGTAAATTTTGTGCCACCCTCGGTGCCTTTTGGCACGTCGCCGACACATAAATCACAGACAAAGTCAGTAGGTGAAGCCGGATTATCCGGGTTTTCACGGATTAAAAGACTGTAAAAAGGTCTGATCGGATGGATCATCCCAAAAGTCGATTCTATATGACCATCGTAGGACGGGATCTTTGAACCAACAACGATGTTGAGATTTCCGCCGTACTCTGGCGCAGCTGCTTCAGCGGTGGAGGCACTGTAAGCAAATGTAGCTCCCAATACCGCAACACCAAGCTTTTGTGCTAGGCCTTTCATGTATTATCTCCTTCCCATGTGAGGTGGAGTTCTTTATAAACCCCACGAAACTTTGTAGCGAGGGTAGGCGGGGCAACTAAAACTAGTGTCCCAACCGCGATCGTATGTTTAGACAAAGTGTTTTAAAACCCCGTAGAAACAGCCAATCTTTTGCACCTTGCTTACCGATTGTGATAACCGAGTAAGCAAAGCCCCACACTAGGCGCTACCCTTTCATTTCATAGCCTGCGGGTCAAGCGTACAGTGAGAAAAAATCGTTCTATTTTTAGTAATTTATTAAAAAAGAATATAGAATTGAGGGATGATTAAAATTTAAGCAAAAAATGGGTTTAGATCCGCGTTTCTAGGGAGAATTTATAATGAGTGACGTTGATATAAAAGCGTTAGTTTTTGATGTTTTTGGTACCGTTGTAGATTGGAGGACAAGCATTGCCCAGGAAGCTTCCATTTTGCTTGGGAAAAAGGGTTTTGATTTAGATTGGTTGAAATTCGCCGAACTTTGGCGTGCAAAGTATCAACCCGCGATGGAGCAGGTTAGGACTGGCAAGCGAGGCTACGTAAGGCTTGATATTCTCCATATGGAGAATCTTATGGAAGTATTAGAGAAGTTTAGCGTCGGTGGATTGAGCTCAGCTGAATTAGAAAACTTGAACAGAGCCTGGCATCGCCTTCAGCCTTGGCCTGATTCAGTATCAGGACTGAAGCGTCTCAAAAATAAATTTATTATTGGCACCATGTCCAATGGAAACGTCGCATTGATGGTTAATATGGCAAAGCATAGCGATTTGCCTTGGGATGTAATATTGGGTGCAGAGCCCGCGCAAGCTTACAAGCCCGATCCAAAAACTTACCTTACTGGGGTGGAGTGGCTGGGATTAAAACCAGATGAAGTCCTTATGTGTGCCGCACATAACAATGACCTTTTAGCTGCAAAAGCTCAGGGATTAAAAACAGCATTTATTGCTAGGCCCACAGAATATGGTGAATATCAATCTTTAGATATAAAGGCAGAGCATAAATTTGACTATATTTCTACTGATATGAATGATCTCGCGG
>MDSY01077942.1_pt1 | contig 20666 bp, 18 predicted proteins | sample 811131 | NCBI WGS metagenome assembly MDSY01 (sample SAMN05326643, study PRJNA326480) | marine metagenome | isolation source: seawater | place: Atlantic Ocean: South West | collected 2010 | reverse complement strand
TTTCCTACGAAAAAGATGACAGTCATCGCTCTTATTAAATTATGTCTGCTGCCAATTGTCGTCACCTTATTACTGCAGTTCGGAAATCGGCCTCTTATCTGGAATGAACTTCTCTTATTAAACGCCGCAGGCCCATCGGGTGCAATGGCCTTTGCACTCGCAATGCTATACAAAGTTAGGACGGATACAATAGCTCCAGTTGTTATCTGGACATCAATCTTAACCTTAGTCTTACTGGCGTGGCTCGCGTAGCAGCTTCGGTTACTGGCCCAAACGCACTAACTGCAAGAAACTAGTTTCGAGTTATTGCAATTTAGAATTATTTTCATTGAACCGATAAGCCTTATTATTTCAAGTTAGCACCTTGGTTGTAGGTGCCGGCTGCCATTATCCCACGTAATTCCGCCAACCCACGCATCCTGCCAATCAAAGGGTAACCAGGCGTGCTATGCCCGCCCAAGTCATTGAGCAGTTCTTGACCGTGATCTGGGCGCATAGGAATTTCCCAATCAATGCGGCCATCTGCCTTTCGGCGTTTTTGTTCAGCAAGCAAGGCGAGCACGGTACCAACCATATCGGTATCACCGTCTAAATGTGCTGCCTCAAAAAAATTAGGCTTATTAGGATCTGAACCCATTATACGTGTAGTATTTCGTAAGTGAGCGAAGTGAATGCGCGGACCATGCCGTCGTACAAAAGCGGGGCCATCAAAATTCTCTGCAACGCCTAGCGACCCAGTGCATAAAGTTGCACCGTTTGCCGGCAGATTGACTGCTGCGAGAACTGCAGCATAATCATCGCTATTAGACATCACTCTTGGCAACCCCAAAAGTGAAAATGGTGGGTCATCAGGGTGACAACACAGGCGCAACCCAAGGCTTTGAGCGACAGGTGCTACTTCTGATAGGAAGTCTATTAGATTTGTCCGCAAACGCTTTGGCGTAATACCCATATAAGTTTCAAGTAATGAACGAACGTCTTCAACGCTCCAGCTATCATTGGCCCCAGGCAAGCCGGCAGTAATATTATTTTGCAATGTTTTTTTAGCACTGTCAGACATTTCGTAAAAGCGCTCCTGTGCGGCATCAAGCACATCTACAGGATAATCATCTACACCAGCCGCACGTTCTAAAATGTGTAGATCGAATACTGCAAAATCAACAAGATCAAATAGCATAGCTGCACCACCATGCGCTTGCTTTGCGCGCAGTGAAGTTCGGGTCCAATCCAAGATCGGCATAAAGTTGTAACAGACTACCTTAACGTCTTGAGCAGCTAAGGCATATAAACTAGCTTTATAAGCCACAATATGATCTGCCATCCGCTTTGTTTGTGTCTTGATAGCTTCGGACACAGGCAAGCTTTCAACAACATCCCAGGCATATCCATCAGCATGTAGAACTGACTGCCGTTCAGAAATAGCCTCCCGGTCCCAAGTTTCACCTGGTGGAATGTTATGCAACGCCGTCACAATTCCCTCAACACCAACTTGATGCAAATCAGATAATCCAATTGGGTCCTCAGGACCAAACCAACGCCAACATTGCTTCATGGCATCCATCCTTTGTAGAGCATATGATCGGATAACAGTGGGAGCATTACCCTTTCTCCCGTGCGAGCTGCATGATAAATTGCAGTGACAAGAGCAATGGACGCGGCTCCTTCTTTCAAGGTAACCGCACAGTTTGGTACGCCATTTATAGCCTTTCCAACTTCATTAAAAAAACCTTGGAATCCGGTGGCCTCAAAAGGTGTGTCACTGATAGCATTATCAATCTTTGGCTGGCATTCTGGAACACGGGCCTTGAACTCCCATTTAGGCACTCCCGGTGCATAAGGCGCCTTGCCTGAAGTGGCGGTAAGGTTTTCAAATACAACTCTTATCCGCGTTTCATCAACTGCCGCACCAAGAGTAATGCTACTAGTGCATAGCGCGCCTGAAGTCATGGAAAAGCTGATGGCCGCACAATCCTCAGTCTCGATCTCGTTCACACGGGTTGTTGTCATCGCAGATACTGCGGCAACCTCACCAGCGATATGGGTTAGCAGATCATGATTATGAATGGCATGGCCCAAAACAGCCCCACCACGTTCTCCAGCCCAGGTGCCGCGCCATGGTATTGCATAATAGTTTGCCGCCCGCGACCAATGAGTCTCCAACGAAGCTGTCTGCACCTCTCCAGGCAATCCCAACCTCACAAGGTGCCGTAGTTGAGCAAGTGATCGACCCCAACGATATTGAAATACTGGGAAAACATGGCGTCGGTTTCGTTTTGCGGCATCCACAATTATATCCACATCAGCTAACGAGGTCGCCAATGGCTTTTCACAAATCACATGCTTCCCTAAATTCAGCGCATCGAGCGTAACTGAAACGTGTAAATGCGGTGGCAGGCAAATGTCTATGACGTCTATTTCTGGATCAGTAAGTACTTTTTTTATGTCGGAAACCGCAGCGAAGGTATCCCCATCACGAATTTCTTCAATACGTTCTAAATTTTGATCAACAACCGCAACCACCCTAAATTTGCTAGAAAGTTTCCGTAAAGCAGCAAGGTGTTCACGGCCAATACCCGCACCAATAATAGCAATATTAATCATTCTGCTTCTGCCATTTGTTGTGCCAGCAAGGCCAACTCCATAACGGTAAAACAATATGCTTGCGTCATGGCCGTTTCCGATCGGTGTTCGATATCATGTGCGAGGCGTGAAAAATATGGAAGGCCTGCATTTGATGCATCTATTTTTTCACTCTTCGATTGGTTCACCAAGATCAAGTGATCAGCGCCCTCACTTCCACCAACATCGACATACTTACGAAGTTCAAGATAGCCTTCGGTACCAAGAATTGTTAGGCGGCCATCGCCCCAAGTTGGTAGAGCATCTGGTGTGAACCAATCCACCCGAATATAGCCAGTACCTTGCTCGCTACGTAGGTTGATTTCACCAAAATCTTGCAAATAAGGGTCTTCTGGGTTGGCATAGTTGGCTGTGAAAGCATGCGTGATCTGCGCAGTATCAGACCCTGTGTAATGCAAAAATTGGTCAATTTGATGTGATGCAATATCAGTCAATATACCGCCGTAACGTTCTCTTTGAAAAAACCAATCTGGCCGCGTCGTACGGTTCAGGCGGTGTGGGCCAAGGCCCACAGTTTGAACTACTTTGCCAATTGCACCTGCAGCGACTAATTCAGATGCACGGGTACTAACTGGCGTCTCAAACCGTTCTGAAAAATTGACTGACCAAATACGACCTGTTTTAAGTACTGCTGCTTTGATTTGATCTAATTGTAATAAAGTGGTGCAACCTGGTTTATCGCTCATCACATCCATTCCATGTTGCATAGCTTTCACCGTTAAGTTAGCGCGATCCGCTGGAATGGCCGATACCATGGCAAGATCTGCACCGCATTCCAGCGCATCTTCAAGCCTGTCAAAACGTGGTATATTTGGAAAACGTTTAACGTAACCGCCTAACGTTTCTGGATTCCCTAAGGTCCAGAAGCCAAGGCATTCAACCCCTGATTTTTTCATATTTTCGGTCATGCCATAAATGTGTCGATGGTCAAGTCCAAGGGCGATGCAGGTTAATTGCATGAGGACACCTCTACACGTTGACCGGTACGGCTCGCATGTTGCATGGCATCAATCACTGCATGGGTGCGCAAGCCGCTGCGCGCCGTTGCCATTGGTGGCTGATTGTTGCTCAATGACCATGCAAAATCCTCAATTACAGATTGGTGCCATACATGGCTAAAGGCCATCGGATCAGCTCCACTACCAGTTGTTGAAGCGACGCCAAATAACTCAGTTTCCCCGTTAAAATATTTTATCGTCAACACGCCTGATCCAAGATGTGCCGCAGCTTTGGTACCTTGTAAAGTTATTGTCTCAGCCTCACCAGGATACGCAGCTGTTGTCGCCATCAAAGTTCCAACCGCTCCACATTCAGTCTCGAACAAGGCACCAGCCCAGTCTTCCGCCTCTAGCTCATGCAGCAGCGTACGCCGCATTAGTGCCTGAATGGTGGAAATCGGCCCAAGTAACCACATGGCTAGATCCAGTGTATGTATTGCTTGAGATATCATGACGCCACCGCCGTCGCGAGCGTAACTTCCACGTCCTAAAACATCGTAGTAACTTTGATCACGCCACCATGGGACGCGCAATTCTACAGTACAAATTTCTCCTAAGGCTCCTAATCCTATCGCTGATTTAAGCGCTATCGAGGCTTCGCGTGCGCGATGTTGGAACACAATACCCAGTGGGACTGACTCTTTTTCGCACATCTCAACTATCTTGGTAGCGGCTGTTAAATCTCGTTCTATTGGTTTTTCCATTAAGATAGGTTTACCCGCTGCAGCAAGGGTTTCAACGATGTCATGACGTGTATCTGGTGGGGTCGCGAGAATTACAAAATCAACCGAGCCATCCCGCGCAATATCAGCCACAGATGCGTAAGCATGCGTTCCTTTAATTGCCGCAAAATTAGCTGTATGAACAGGATCTCGTCCCAACACGCCATGAAGCGTCAAACCTTGGTTAGAGCTTTGGATAGCAGTCACATGCGTGGTCGCAACCATGCCCAAGCCGATTAATACAATATTCATCGTGCCTCCCCCTATCTCTAATTTACTTTGGAGCATTGTACAGGCAAGATACAACCTACAATATGTGTGTAAATACAGAAACATAGTTATTGGAGTGCTAAAAGTGACAAGCAATTTTAATGCATCCACGGACGCGCTCTATCAAGCGATTAAAGGATTGCCGATCGTCTCTCCCCATGGTCATTGTGATCCTATTTGGTTTTCTCAAAACAACGCATTTAAAAATCCAGCTGAACTTCTAGTCATACCCGATCACTATGTCTTTCGTATGCTATATTCACAGGGCATTCCGCTGGCAGATTTAGGTGTTGGATCGCGAGGGCAAGATGCCGATCCACGTGAGGTTTTTCGACTTTTTGCAGCGCATTGGCATCTTTTTTTTGGTACGCCATCACGTACTTGGATAGATTACGTTCTGCGTGAAACGTTGCAGATTAAGTTAGGGCTGTCCGCGTTTACAGCAGATTCAATATATGATCAGATTGTTGAGAAGTTAGCACAAGATGACCATCTTCCTCGCGCACTATTCGATCGTTTCAATATAGAAACACTAGCAACTACAGATACAGCCTTGGCTGATTTAGGCCATCATAAGGCAATCAGAGACAGCGGCTGGGGCGGCCGGGTGTTGCCCACTTTCCGTCCAGATGGGGTTCTCGATGCAATTGATCCCAATTTCGTCCAAAACCTTCGTGATTTATCGCAGTTAACAGGTTGCGATTTGGGTAGCTATAATGGTTACCTTGAAGCATTAAGATCTCGCCGTAAGTATTTTGTTGCCATGGGTGCCACGGCAACAGACCACGCGATTGAAGTTATCCACACAGAATTCTTGGGCGACCCTGAGGTAATATATCAACGTCTAAGAGGCGGAACAGGCTCCTTAGATGATGCGAGACGTTTTTACGGCCATATGCTCATCGAAATGGCTCAAATGTCGGTAGAAGATGGACTGACTATGCAAATTCATGGTGGTAGCCGCCGAAACACTAACGTTAATTTACTTGATAATTTTGGGCGCGATATGGGCGCAGACATTCCAGTTTCCGCGGACTGGGTGCGAGGCTTAGAGGCACTACTTAACCGCGTCGGGAATAACGCTAACTTGCGGATAGTTTTGTTCACCTTGGACGAGACAACCTATGCCCGCGAACTAGCCCCAATGGCTGGGCACTGGCCGTGCCTGCGCATAGGGCCACCTTGGTGGTTTCATGATAGCGCCGCCGGCATTGCTAGATATTTTGATCAGGTAGTTGAAACAGCGGGATACTACAATTTAGCAGGTTTTAATGATGATACACGTGCATTTTTATCAATTCCCGCACGGCATGACTTGTGGCGACAGGGCGTAGCTTTGCACCTGGCTGGGCAGATCGACAAGGGTCTGTTTGGACGTGACAATGCAGAGGATTTAGCACAGCTACTAGCAACAGATCTTGCACGCAATGTTTATGGGTTAGCGGGTTAAATGGGACAAATCGTTCATTTTGGCCTGGGTAATTTTGCCCGTGCACACATTCTTGATTACACTGCAGATGCTGGCGGGGGGGATGTTGTAGGGGTCAGCTTACGTTCACCTTTAGTCCGCGATGGCCTCGCCGCACAAGATTTTTCTTACAACCTAAGCATACAAGGTAAAAGTCTCAAACGGATCAGTATTCTAGAAGACGTTCTAGTGGCGTCCGAAGGCGCACAATCAATTTTAGATGCAATGACCACTGCAGACATTATTTCTGCTACAGTGACTGAAAAGGGATACCACCTAAATACCAACGGAACTCTTAATTTAGAGGACCCAGCAATATTTTCAGATTTGGCAGGCAACCATATTCAGACTCTTATTGGCTTCATCGCAAAGAGTTTGGAAACTCGAACACGCCCAATAACTGTATTAAGCTGCGATAACAGGATTGAAAATGGAAACGCCTTGAAAAGAGCTGTTTTCACTTTTGCAAAAGCTGCAAGCATTGAGATCAACTGGCAACTCGTCAGCTTTCCAAATTCAATGGTCGATCGGATTACGCCAGCCACTACCGACACAATACGCACGATTAGTGGCGACCCAATGGCCGTACCTACCGAAGAGTTCCGCGAATGGGTGATTGAGGATAGTTTTTCAGGCCCCCGGCCAAACTGGCCCGAGGTTCAGTTTGTCCGGGACGTGCGGCCGCACGAATTACGCAAGCTTCGAATGTTAAACGGTGCACATTCTTTATTGGCCTATGCTGGATTGGCCCTGGGCCATACCTACGTACATCAGGCGATTGCGGATTCAACTTTGCGACAGCAAGTCCAAAACCTCATGCTAGAAGCCGGCGCAACTTTGCCGCCTTCGGTGCGCAGTCAGGTGCCCCACTATGCGAAAGCCTTATTAACACGATTTGAAAATCCAGATCTTTCCCATCGACTTGACCAAATTGCAATGGATGGTAGCCAGAAGGTCCCATACCGCTTTCTGGACACATTGCGAGCCGGTGTCTCACCGACTGTTATCAAAGGCGTAAAGGCGTGGATCACATTTTGTATTGACCAAACGTCTCAAGGTAAACAGCTCAATGACCCCAAGGCGGTTGATATTGCAAAAGCTGCGCGTTCAAAAAATCCTGAAACTGCATTGCTGGAACTGTTAGGTGCCTCTGATTTAGCACCACTCATTCAGGGATGATGGCGCCGCGATGTTGTACAACACACATAGCTAAATTATGACCTTCCATAAGTGCGTCAGCTTGGCTGTTGCCTGACAATAAAGACCCTAAATAGCCACCATTAAAACTATCACCAGCAGCAGTGGTATCCACAACTTTAGGAGCTGATGAATATGTCTGGTGGACTTCAGCACCCAATGATAACGGCCCCTGCTCTCCCCTCTTCAATGCTCCAGTTGTTGCATTGGCTGAAAATCGAGCCGTAACCTCAACGGCCGTTTCGTCAAATAAAAGCATCTCATCATCGATAGATGGAAGCGCAATGTCAGCGCGTCTCCAAAATGCGGATGTAATTTTCTTGGCATCTTCAATATTTTCCCAAAGGTTAGGTCTGTAATTGCTATCGTAAATGACTTCGATCAATGATTGGTTCAACCATTCAAGAAGCCTCAACCTAACAGAATGTGGTAAGATCGCCATCGAAATGCCCGACAAATACACAGCATCATAGTTTTCTAGGGTACTAAAGTCGCCATCAGCAAACAACTGACGAGCAGCGGAGTTGCTACGCCAATATGTAAAACTTCGCTCCCCCTCCACTGTGGTTGTAATAGCATATAGTCCAGGCGAAGCACCTAAGATGCGTTTTATTTGAGATGTTCCTATCCCATTTCCAGACATGAAGTCGGAAATACGATCAGAAATTGGATCATCCCCAAGGCAAGTGATGTAATCAACAGTCAGTTCCCGTGATGAGCGACACAAATAAATTGCAGTGTTAAGCGTATCCCCAGCCACTCCAACCTGCGCATTTTGGCCGGTTAGTGATAGCTCAATCATAGCCTCGCCGATGCATGCAACTCGTTTCATTTTTTATCTCTTTTCCAAATGATAAGTCCTGCGATCATAATAACTAAAGCCCCTAAGATAGTTTCCCGGTCAGGTACTGTTCCAAACAATAGGTAGCCCCAAACAGCCGCGTAAATCAGAAATGAATAGGTGAACGGCATAAGTTGGTTTGCAGTGCCAAAGCGGTGTGCATTTGTCAGCAGCTGGTGCCCAGCCCAGCCCAATACGCCTAAACTGATCAAAACTAGCATACCCCACGCGGTAGACGGTTGGGTCCAGGTCCAAATAGCGAAGGGTAACATGAGAAAAGTGCCAACCATCCCCATATAAAACTGCATGGTTTCAACAGCAACGACACCAGACAGTTTTCGCGTCATAAGTGAATAAAGGGCCAAAGCGGCAGCATTGTAAATTATCATCAGCATTGTAGGATGAAAAACGGTTCCAAAGGGGCGCACAACAATCAGAACACCAATAAATCCCAATAAGATAGCGCTCCAACGCCATGGTCCGACCTTTTCCCTAAGCACATAAATTGATAGAAAACATACTATAACAGGACTAGAAAACATGACTGCAGACACAACTGTTAATGGTAAAAACTGTAATGCATAGAAGTTTGAAAGTGTGGCGGAAACTAAGAGTAATGCTCGACTTACCAACTGCCAGATGTGATCAGTTTTGAAGCGGTCAAGGTTGATACCACCCTGCAAGATGACACCAATCGAGATGGCAAAATGTCCAGCATACCGCATAAATGCGAGCTGGAACGCAGATACACCCGCCACAGCCAGCCATTTTGCGCCCGTATCTACTAAAGAAAAAAGTAGCCAGGCTACCAGCATCAATATTATACCGTATCGCGGGAAATCAGCCATTGATTTGGCAACAACTGCCATGGATTAGCTTTTAAACTGACGAACGTAATAATCCACCATTTGGCTGACCATATCATCCGCCTGCCCATTATCGCGAGCATCAATTAAAGCAGCCAGTGGGCCTTTGCACATGATGCTGTCCACACCAGCATCTTCGGCCATGCGGGCATAATACCCCACATCTTTGGCTGCGTTCTTGATTGCAAAAGCCAACTGTGCCGGGTCATTATCAACCCCATAAGCTTTCACAAACCCCATCATGCCAGAATGCAGGGGTCCGGCCGCCATAACGTCATAAAGTTGGGCACGATCCACACCGGCCACATCCGCCATGGCAAAGGCTTCAGCCATAGCATTAGCAACTGTCATTCCAAAAAAATTATTGATTAACTTTATAGTATGTCCAGAACCAACTTCTCCTAAATAGAAGACATTCTCACCTAGATCCTTCAAAACCGGTTCAACCGCATCAAAAGCACTTTTGTCTCCCGAAGTCATAATATTCAGCAAGCCATCCTTAGCGTGCGCAGGTGTGCGGCCTAATGGAGCGTCAAGAAAGGTACCACCAGCTTGCGCCACTTCTATCGCCAAAGTGCGGCTACTGCCCGGAAGGGACGTACCAAAATCAATGACAGTCGCACCGGGAAGCAAACCTGCGATCACACCGCCAGTTCCCCGCATCCGGCCTTCCACATGATCAGAAGTACCCATGCACAACATCACTATGTCGCTTGCCTGTGCAACTATTTTTGCAGTTGCAGCCTCAGTTGCTCCACGTCTAATGGCTGAATCCAAATAAGTGCGATCCAAATTTCCCAAAACAGTTAGCTGATATCCAAGGTCTTGTAAGCGGCCGACCATAGCACCACCCATTAAACCTAAGCCAATAAATCCAATAGTTGGTTTGCCCATAATTTATCCAATCAAAAATTTATCTTAAGTAGCAGAATCGTACTTTATTGCACCAAATTTTTCTAATCCTATTCAAACAGATTCAGTGGCCTTATTAGAGTTTGGGGTGGCAAGTTGGTTTTCTAATTCTTGAGCAATCGCAAGGGTTGATGCGGCATCTGCAACGTCAATTAACGGCTCATCTCCATTAATCACATCAACAAAATGATCCAACTGCGCTTCCAGTGGCGTTCTCATATTCTGCGCAGGTTCAAACGTAATAGGCTTGGCAGAACTACCCCAATCAGTACCCTTCCAGACAGTCATCGATGGAAAACTTATAGCGCCTTTTGTTCCTGTGATCCACATCATATCTTGTTTGGTTGTACCGATATTTGGGTTCTCGCCAGTACCCGCCTCAAACCCCCAAGGACTAGGAGTGGTATCGGCGAAGCTAATAGTCCCAACAGCACCATTTTCAAAGGCCAGCGCAACAGCACCACTTTCCACCCGCGTTGATCCACGCAGCGATCGTCCCCTTAAGGCGACCGTTTGGGTGATTTCACCAATAACAAATCGTAGGATATCGATATCATGCACTAAATTTATCATCACAGGACTGCCACCGTCGGTACGCCAATTGCCTTCAAAATAAACATCTGGCTTACGCATGGCCCATAAGACCGAAACGTTGACCACTTCGCCAATCAACCCATCCTGGAGGCAAGCTTTTAGCTGCTGGACCACCGCATGATAGCGGCGGTGATGCCCAACGAGCGAGCGTATATTTTTGCTACGCAATGCCGTTTCCAGCTTTTTTGCGCTTTCAAGTTTCTCCGCAACTGGTTTCTCGATCAGCATGTGCCAGCCACGTTCTGCCGCTTCTATACCGTGGGATGCATGTAAATGGGTTGGAGTCGCAATGATCACACCATCCACTGGCATCATGACATCGCCCATCTTGGCGAAGCGGGGCACATCAGATTGTATCGACATATCAGGATCTGCCAAGCCAACAAGTTTGCATCCAGCATGAGCCTGGACGGCTTGTAAATGTCGGAAACCTATTAAGCCACCACCAACAACCAGAATGCGCTTCACATTACAGCCCCAATTTGCCAGGGCACAAATTCATAATCTCCAAGGCCCTGCCCTTCTGACTTTGTCACCTCACCAGATGCCACGCGCAGAAACATCTCATAAATCTCACGACCTTTATCCTCTACGCTGATACCCTTCGATAGTATCTCGCCAGCGTCAACATCCATGTCTTCAGACATGCGATTTGCCATCTCACTGTTTGTTGCGATTTTAATCGTAGGTGCAGGCTTTGATCCAAATGCAGACCCCCGCCCAGTGGTAAAACAGACAAGGGTACAGCCGCCAGCAATCTGTCCAGTCACAGAGGCAGGATCATATCCCGGGCTATCCATAAACGTGAAGCCTCGCGCAGTGACAGGTTCCGCATATTTATAGACCCCCATCAAAGGCGTGGTGCCACCCTTAGATGCCGCACCAAGTGATTTTTCCAAGATCGTAGTCAGACCTCCCACTTTATTTCCAGGACTGGGATTGTTGTCCATTGATCCGTTATTGCGCGCCGTGTAATCTTCCCACCATTTAATCAAGCCAATTAGCTTATCACCTACCGCTTGATCTACAGCTCTGCGTGTCAGCAAGTGCTCAGCGCCATAAATTTCTGGGGTTTCAGCTAAAACTCCAGTTGCACCTTGGGCTGTCAATAGATCACAAGCATAGCCCAATGCAGGGTTTGCGGTGACCCCCGACCACGCATCAGAACCGCCACACTGCAACGCAACCATCAATTCAGATGCAGGACATTCCTCACGCTTTGCTTGGTTAGCAATTGGCAGCATTTCCATTATTTTATTTATGCCTAACTCTATAGTCAGGCGCAGGCCTGCAACTTTCTGGATATTCATAGTTTGAAATGTTGGGCTCTGCTTTAGACCATAAGCCTCTAACAACCAATCAATTTGGTTCATTTCGCAGCCCAATCCGACCATAAGAACCCCTGCATGGTTGGGATGTTTAGCATAGCCCCACATGACACGCTGCAGAGCTTCAAAACCGTCTCCAGAATCCGCCATTCCACATCCGGTTCCGTGTACAAAAGCCGCCACGCCGTCAACATTTGGGTAATCCGCCAAAACCTCTGGTGTAAAGTGATCGGCAATCATCCGTGCGGCAGTCGCTGAGCAATTAACCGACGTGACTATTGCAATGTAATTGCGCGTACCAACCCTTCCGTTTTCACGACGAAAACCCATAAAGGTATCTTGCTTTGTAGCTGAAGGCACGGGACGCAAATCAGTTGAAAATTCATACTCCATCGCAGTGTTCCGAAAATCGACGTTGTGCGTGTGCACATGATCTCCCGGCATAATATCGCAAGACGCATAGCCAATAAGTTGGGCATATTTGCGCACAGGATCGCCAGGGCCCATCCGGGCAGTAGCCACTTTGTGTCCCGAGGGAATTGAGGCTGTTGTGGAGACGACATCGACAAGGGTGCCGAGAGCCAGGCTCCGCGTTGACGTCACCACTGTATCAGCGCGGTCTAACCGTACAAAGTCCATTTTTTGCTCCTCAAAGTAACAATCTCAGGCGCAGTAAGGCGCGTCCGAGGACCATCGATGAATATCAATATGCGGGACCTGCGCCAATCTCGCCCGGGCCGCTCCCCATTGATCTTTGCAGGCACGCCAGTCGCGCAGTTCCGTTTCTGGACGCGCGCGTGAACGGGCTACAAAATCAGGAAAATGCGATCGGCCAGTCGGCTGCCCTGTCGCATTAAACCTAATATCAAAAGACCAGCGAAAGCCATCGGTTATATTGGTTAGTGAGGCATGCGGCGTCAGCGGATGAAACAACACCGCCCCGCCAGCTTTGACCGGCAAGGGCAAGGCTTTGGTTTCATCCACAAACCCATCAGCGATGCCCGTTTGCGTACGGGCACAGTGGGGGAGAATTGTCTGCCCTGAAGCTTGTGGCTGAACCTGTAAGCACCCATTTTCAACCGTGGCGTCCGTAATTGCGAGCCATACTGTGACCATATCAGTTTGATCGGCATCTTCCAAAGCCACAGCACGATCTTGGTGCCAGTCTGTTGCTGTAATATGGGCCCGCACTTCAGCTTGGTCCAATTTAGCGGCCGGCGGTTTTAGTCGCACGTGCTGGATTGGGTTGCTGGTCAATTCAGGGCCGATTAATTGCTCAACTGCATCCAACAAGGGGGCAGCTGTCAACATTTCAAACACCGCTGGTCCTATATGAAAAGGTGTATCGTCCATGATACGATCACCCGGTAGCGAAATATCCATCGGTTGGAAGTAGTCACACCCAGCCTGATATGCACTTAACAATTTGCCCCAAAAATCCAAATTCGCACCGGGTGTTTGTACCAAGCCATCGACAAACCAACCCTCGTAAAGACCGTCCAAAAGATCAGCATATTCAGCTTTGACCTGCTTAAGTATACTAGCAGGTATCAAGTCTGGAACGACGACATATCCTTCTGTTTTAAATTGCCCTATTTGATAGGAGGTGAATCTCATGGCTTAATTCACAAGAGCAGAGCGATGATGTTTGGCCAAACGAGCATTACTGAGAGCGCAAGTAACTGGATGCCAATAAAGGGCAAGAACCCTTTAAAAATATCAGTCAGGCTAATGTGCGGTGGTGCCACAGATTTTAGATAAAACGCCGCCGGTCCAAACGGTGGCGAAAGGAAACTAACCTGCATGTTCATGCAAAACAGGACACCAAACCAAATAGCCACATGGTTAGGGGCCAACTGGCCAATAAGTCCAATTTCATCGATGGGAAGGCGTAGTACGATAGGTAGAAATACAGGAATTATCAAAAGAACAATGCCCACCCAGTCCATGAACGCGCCCATGAACAATAAAATTAACATCATAACCAGGATCACGCCCATCGTTGGGAGATCTCTCCCAACGATCAAGTCTGCCACATAAGTTGGCCCACCTGCTATCGTGTAAGCGCCCGCAAGAGAAGCCGCACCGATGGTGACCCAAATTATTGTGCCAGTAGACCTTAAAGTGCGCATTAGACTTTCCCAGACCAGTTGGAATGATCCCTCACCTCGCAAGACTGCGATGATTAGAACAGCACAGGCGCCCATGCCAGCCGCTTCGGTAATACCAGTGATCCCACCATAAATAGAACCAAGAACAACTCCGATTACAACAATTGGTGGAACGAGACCCTTGCCCATACCCCAGCCAATTTTTGCGCGATCTTTTCCAAAAACAAAATATATTAGAAGTAGTGCTATTACGACAATGCCGCCCAACCAAGGCATATGATCTAACGTACCAAGCCGAGCAGGGTCACCCTCGCTTGCCGCGTTAGAACCAGAAAGTTCAAAAAATGCAGCCCGTAAAAACAAAACAGCTGAGAACCCTGCTACCACTATAGACATGAATGCACCAAAAAGTTTACGCTTCTCAATTGGTTCTGGATCGTTTGGATCTGGTTCGGGCAAGGGTGCATCTTCCGGGCGCAGAGTTGTCCTAACGACGATGTACAGAATGATCATCGACGCTAGCATAAACCCCGGAACAAAGGCTGCTGTAAACAGTGCTTTGATAGAGGTTTCTGTGATTAAACCATAGATAATTAGAACTATTGATGGTGGAATCATAGTGCCCAACGAACCGGAAGCGCAAATCACACCAATTGCGAGATTTTGATTGTAGCCCAACCTCAACATTTGAGGCAGTGCTATCAAGCCCAAAAGCACCACTTCACCGCCAATAATTCCTGACATCGCAGCCATTATAACCGCCATAATCGAAGTCACGATTGCAATTCCACCCCGTGTGCGGGATAGCCAAACATTAAGCGAAGAATACATGTCTTTTGCGATTCCAGAGCGTTCCAAAAGTGATGCCATGAAAATGAAAAGTGGTACCGATATGAGAACATAGTCAGTTAAGAGCCCGTATATTTTTTGCGCGAGAATATAAAGTGGCCCCGTCCCCGGTCGGCTGGTTAACATTCCATCACCAAAACTGAGAGGGTTTAGTAAAAGTGTGGGTTCAAACTTCAGTACCAAAACTAAAACAGCAAGGGCAGCAGACGCAAGGCCTAGGGGCATTCCGATGGCCAGTAATACGATAAGCGTCACCATTAATATAAGTGAAATTGTTCCAATATCCATTAGTCTTGTCCCACTGCGCGTTTCAGCATTTCAATTTCTTCTTGATCGGGTTCATCTGTATGAACTTCAGGCTCTTTATTCCAGTCTGCGAACAGGTTCAGTACCGCTTGGGATGCAACCAGAGTGATCACAATCAAAATCATCGGCTGCAACGTTGCAGGGATTGGCGGATTGAACGCAGATCCGTAAAGCTCCCACCTATAAAGTTTATTTACAAAAACCTGTTTGTAGCTGCCATACACCAAAAAGAAAGCAAACATGACAATCAACAGGGTTGAGATCGTATCAAAAACTCTTTGCAGCCAACGCGGTGCAATATCATAGACCAAAAAGATGCGGATATGACTGCGTTGCTGCATCGCGTAAAAGCCCGACATTAAGAAAACAAAGCTAGCAAACCAAAGTGTCATTTCATTAGCCCATTCAGTTGGCTTTTCGATGATATAGCGCAAGAAAACCTCATACAGCATGACTGTAGTCATTAGTGCAATCATCATCATTGTGACACGGCCAATGAACAATGCCGCTCTGTCAATACTACTAGCGCCAAGATACTCCATGCCCGCTGCGCGTACGGTTCGCGCTCCTATAAATGCAAAAATGGGAGCCAAGATCAACGCAGACAAATCAATAATATCAATATGCCCACCAAAGACCCCACTTAAGTTTGGAGTCACGTCACTAATTAAATATATGGCTTCGATCTGGGCTCTCAAAGAATCTGATTTATAGGGTATCCAATCCAACAAAAAGGCTGGCAGATGCCAGATAAGCCAACTCATCGTGCCCACGAACGCTAATGGCACGAGCCACTCGATAATTCCACCTGTTTTCTGCATGTTTATATCCCCTCGCCGCTATGCGTCGATACTATAGTAATTAATAAAATCTCGATCGGGTTCTACGCCGATTCCTGGTCCAGTAGGTATTGCGACACGGCCTGCGTTCGATTCGACCTGCCCTTGGATATACAAAGGCTCGACTAGCAGTTCGTCGCGGAATTTATTGTCTGTGGTATCGAACTCGAGCATTGGCTCCCAAGGATGCAGACCGCCAGGCAAGGGCGGCATTGCCGCCAAAAGTTGTAAGTTGGTAGCAACAGCAATCGCGCTGCCCCAAACATGGTTTATTACGGGTGTAAAATGCGCATGACACAATGCTAACACCCTCAGATATTCAGAAATTCCACCCAGCGCACAAACTTCCGGCTGTGCAATATCCAATCCACGGTTCTCAAGAATACTGCGCCAGCCCCATCGGTTGAATTCAGCTTCACCGCCAGAGATGTTAACCGTCAAGCCCGCACGTAATTCGCGATAACCATCCAAATCTTCTGGTGCAATAGGCTCTTCAAACCAATAGGCATCCAACTCCTCTAGGGCGCGGCCTACATAAAACGCATCAGATGTCGTGTAGCAGTGGTTGGCATCAACCATAAATTTAAAATCATCACCAACTCCACGCCGAACGGCTTCACACAGTTGAATATCCGGTTTTGGACCAAAACCAGTTTTCATCTTAGTGGCAACAAACCCCATGCCGCGGATTGCTGCCGCTTCATCTTCAAAGCGCTTTGCCAGATCAACTATAGGTTCATCTCGCAGCATCATGCCGTAACCATAACAAAGAACATTGGTACGATGCGCTCCACCTATTAACTTGTGTAATGGTAGGCCAGCCACCTTTCCAGCTATATCCCAAAGTGCAATATCCACTCCAGACAAGGACTGCACGGGCATGCCCTTTTGTCCATGATCTCGCAAAAGGTTATAAACCTTGTGCCAAATCACGTCCCGATCCATTGGATCCATGCCCAACACTATCGGCTGAATAACCTTTTCCACGATACCCTTATTACCTAAAGCTATATTTCCTGGACCGAAACATTCACCCCAACCGGTCACACCCTCATCAGTTTGAACCTCAACCAAATGCGCAGTGCGGCTGGAATAGTATTGTTGCGAATACCCTAATACTTCAGGCATGTCATATTGAAGTACATGACTTATGATGCGGGTAATTTTCATATTATCCAGTCGTTATAAGTAAAAACGGCAAGGCCATAAAACAGCCTTGCCGCAGGAATTTAATCAGTAAGCGGTTCCGATTACTTCATTGCTCCCAGGTTTTTTAGGAATGCAATGTGGCTCGCAAGAAGCGCTTTGGCCTCTGGCGTTGTCGCAAATTCGGTCCAACCAATTTGTACGGCCGCACGATATTTTGCAAGATCTTCTGGAGCCCACTCATACAAGTTGATGCCCTTAGCGCGCAGGTCTTTAGCCGTCTGAGCATTTTGGACTTCGTTGATGGTCGCATTTTGCAACGCTAGGCTTTCCATCGCAACTTCAATGATTTTTTGATGATGCGCTGGCATTGCGTCCCAAACAGACTTGTTACAAGCTAGGTGGTCTGCTGGCATGGAGTGGAAGCCAGGATAGTTTGTGTGCTCTGCAATATCGTACAAACCTAGGCCAACGTTGTTGGTCAAGTTTGCCGCATCTGCACCGTCGATGATGCCAGTTTCAAGCGCTGTAAAGATCTCTGTGAAATCCATAACAATTGGCGATGCACCCATAGCGGCGAATACTTTTGTTGCAAGGCCCGGAGGTGAGCGGAATTTCCAATCTTTGAAATCAGCAGCTGTCCGAATTGGTTTTGTTGACGCCAGAGACTCTGGACCCGGGATCCACCATCCAACAAACTCCATATCGTAACCGTTATAAAGTTCGTTTAACGCGGCGCGTCCACCACCGTGCAGCATCCATGCCATTTGCTGGTATGGATTCTGATAACCACCAAGCAAATCGCCAGCAAACTGGAAGGCAGGGTTCTTACCAGTCTGGTAGCCACCACCTGTCATGTCACAATCAAGAATACCTGTTGCGGCAGCATCGAATGTTTCAACTGACTTAACGACAGATGAAGAGTAGAACATCTCAACAGCGATTTCGCCATTTGACATTAATTCGATATCATCAATAAATTTTGCAGCCATCTTACCCGAGAGTTGCTCAGGTGAGAAATGTGTCTGCATACGCAGCTTAGTTGTAGCGTGGCCATCAGCAACTGCTGATGATGCAGCCATAGCAGCAACTATAGCAATAGATGCCGCGGTTTTTAATAGTTTCATATATTGTCCTCCCAGACGTTAAGCGCTTGAATTCGGAATCCTATGCAGGCCTCCACACGAATTACGCTGTTGGTACGCTAGGCTGAGAATTCATGGTCGGCAAGATAAAAATGAAATTTCTTATAATTTTGATATTTTTATATATTCTCAAAATAAAAGATGCTAGAATGATTACTTAATTAGAATAATTTATGTTGCAGAATGAAGCCATGGCATATGACACAGATATGTATCGCGATCTTGAAAAACGTTTAACTACGAACGAATTTCTCCATGGCGCCAAGCTAAGGGCGGAAATTCTCCGCGAAGAATTCGGATGCTCCGCAAGTTCAGTACGTGAAGTTTTATTGCGTCTATCAACACAAGGGCTTGTTAACTTCCGAGAACAGCGGGGCTTTAGAGTGCCCGAGCGGTCCTCACAAAAACTGATCGAACTGACACACGTTAGGATCCTATTAGAGGGGGAAGGTGCTGTTCTTTCAATCCGCGAAGGCGGTGTTGCTTGGGAAGCGCGGCTGACCGCAGCACATCATAAACTCATCCACATAGAAAACCGAATCCAAGCACTGGATGATCCCACTGAACTAGTCGACATTTGGTTTAGTTGCGAGGGCGAGTTCCACCAGACACTCATTTCAGCATGTGGATCAGGTACACTGAAGCAGTTACACAGCCAAATCTATGCGCAGTTTAGGCAACAGTTAATGGAAGCCGACCGGCGGTTTGACTTCATATCGGCGAATATCAAACAACATGCTGAAATTCTTGATGCTGCGTTGAAAGCAGACGAAGCGCTTACACGAAAACGAATTCACGACCATTTAAAGCGTCACCTGACAGGCAAAACAAACGCAGCGCAACCACCACATAGCGGTCGGTGAATATTAACATAATACTATCAGCTTTTGACATTGTCTGGGCTACGATATCGAATAGTGAGGTCTTCCCAAAAGGTACAAATCAAAGCTCACAGCCCCCGACAAAGTCGTTGCTAATAAAATTAATATTGCAGAGGTTCCTCATCATAGCACTCCAAATACATAACTCAATTTCAAGTGGGTTATGGTCAAAATTAAATCTCTGCCATACGCTGATAGCATAGTTATATAAAACTTAGGTGAATAACAAAACGATCTAAAAGTCACCCCAAACCGGGTTGAATTTTTATATCTACCTGAATTAAATTGAAATTAAAAATCGTAGGAAAACTTTATGGGACAAAGACTTAAAGGTAAGCGTGCGCTAATTACTGCCGCGGGACAAGGTATTGGCCGGGCAACCGCAATTGCTATGGCGAACGAAGGGGCAAAGGTCTTTGCAACAGACATAAACATGGATGTACTTTCCACGATTCGTGATACAAATCTCGAAAATATTGAAATATTTAAACTTGATGCGCGCGATGGCGAAAGCGTCAAAGAAGGCGTTTCTCGCGCCGCTCCAAACGTACTGTTTAATTGTGCAGGGTTCGTTCATCATGGAACAATTTTAGAAGCCACAGACGATGATTTAGACTTCGCGTTCGATTTAAATGTTAGCTCGATGGTCCGCACAGTAAAAGCTGCTTTGCCTGGCATGTTAGAACATGGTGGCGGCTCAATCATCAACATGTCTTCAGCTGCCAGCTCTATCATTGGTGCGCCAAACCGTTTCATTTATGGAACAACGAAAGCAGCCGTTGTTGGCCTCACTAAATCGGTTGCCATTGACTATATAAGCAAAGGCATTCGATGCAACTGCATTTGTCCCGGCACAGTTGAAAGCCCAAGTTGGCATGATCGGGTGACTGCATTGGGAGAAGAATTGGGCAGCTACGAGGCCGCCCTGGAGCAATTTGTATCACGGCAGCCTATGGGCAGAGTGGCAAGCGCTGAAGAAATAGCAGCTCTTGTTGTTTACCTTGGCAGTGATGAAAGCGCATTTACGACAGGGCATGCCCATATCATTGACGGTGGGTGGTCGGGACAATGAAAAAAAAGCTTTCATATACAGATTTGAGATCTCGCCAGTGGTTCAACAATCCTAATAATCCAGAAATGACGGCTTTGTATTTGGAGCGTTATTTGAATTACGGGCTAACCCGTGAAGAGTTGCAATCAAACAAGCCCATAATTGCAATTGCACAGACAGGAAGCGATTTATCGCCATGCAATCGCCATCATATTGAACTAGCAAAGCGAACCCGTGATGGGATTATCGCAGCTGGTGGTGTCCCATTGGAAATGCCTGTGCACCCCATCCAAGAAACAGGCAAACGACCCACGGCATCACTGGACCGCAATCTTGCCTACTTAGGATTGGTGGAGACTTTGTTTGGTTATCCAGTGGATGGTGTAGTTTTAACAATTGGTTGTGACAAAACAACTCCGGCTCTTTTGATGGCCGCAGCGACAGTAAACATTCCGGCGATTGCCCTTTCTGTTGGGCCTATGCTGAACGGCTGGTACGAGGG
>MDSY01146271.1_pt1 | contig 20678 bp, 14 predicted proteins | sample 811131 | NCBI WGS metagenome assembly MDSY01 (sample SAMN05326643, study PRJNA326480) | marine metagenome | isolation source: seawater | place: Atlantic Ocean: South West | collected 2010 | reverse complement strand
GGGGGGGGGGGGGGGGGGGGGTGAATGCTGGTCTCTCATTATTCTGCGCGCCGCGTCTCGCCTCGAGGGACGCGAGGCGCAGAATGAGTGCCACGGAGCTGATGCTGCGAAGCAGCAGCAGCTCCGTCGCATCAGCAGCTGCGTCGCAGTAGCACTATAACCTAGCTCTCAAATGGTCGTCTGATCGTCGGGTCCTTCCTCGAGGTGCTGAAGGGAGCGCACAAGGAAAGGAAAGTCGCTAAGGGTGGTGAGGAGGGAGGGAAGGGCAACGAGAGAGAGAGCGCGAAACACAAAGTTTTCATTAATCATTTCGTTTGTTGTTAAAGCGATTTTATCGTCGCACAAGCGATGATGATGATTGATACAATACATACAGGACACGCCGCGACAGACAGACAGACAGACCACAGATACATGGTTCAGGGGATGCTGGTTGCTAGCTAGCAATAGCCAACATACGACTCGGCTACTCAATTGCTCCCAGCGGTAAGAATTTGATGATGAACCGGGCCCATGAAGGCTGCATGCAGATGTCATCACAACAATCTGGGCTTCAAAAGATACGGCGAACTGATGTGACACACACAGTACAGATTGAGGTCAGTAAAGTTTAATCATGAGAGCACAGGTCTCGCGACGAGGCATGGCCGTTATCAGAGAGCCCGGCCGCCCACCAAATGAATGAATGGATTATTCGCGAGGGAATGTATTCGAAGTTGTATGGACGCTCGACGAGTGCGAGCGTGGACAACGTTCAAACGTTGAGATGAAAAAAGTTTCAAGTGCTCCAATCAATGAGCCAGCTCTTTTTTAATCTTCTTGCAATGGCAGCTCCTCACTTTCTGAATCAGCATTGACCGTGAGAGACAAAAAGATCACCCAAAAGAAGAAGACGCCATTGAGGAAAAGCACCCGCAGCTCATTGGGCAGGTAAGCCAAGTTGATGAAGGTCGCAGGCAGGAAGACCACCCAGTTCTTCACGAGGACCTGTCCCAACTCTGAGCTGATCTGCTGCTTTGCAAAGGCCAGCCCTTTACCCTCGATTAGAGCGAAAAAGACGAAGATGATAGCCGTGAAGATTGGTGCCTGTAACGATGGGGAAGAAAGCAAGTAAGTGCACGCGTGAGCTTTACTTCCATTCCAAGAAGACGACAGAATTCGGCCTCAACCATCCAGGCAGCGGAGGGTATTTTCGTGCTCTACAGTGTGGGCGAGAAACGCCACCTGTATAAATTGATCGATGGCAACCTTGACGGCTGTGGTTGTGGTGAAGGGGTCTGCGGTTGGAGGAATGGCCCCATCAAGAGCCAAGTAGTAGAAGTGATTCCACGGAGCCTGTAGAAGGAGACAGGCAGTCGATTCGCACAGGGAAAGATACCATCACTGGCAGGTGCCCAAACAGCATCAGCGTCTGCTTGAAATACAGCAGGGAAGGCGTCTTGCCTGCAGGATGAAGCCGAACAGCGCCCATCGTGCGACTCGTACCACATCGAAAGGTTTGCCCGCCGATCTGTCGACAAGCTGCGCGGCGGCGTCGCCGGACCCGATCAGAATGGCCGCAGTCACCGCCTTTGTCGGCAGGGCCGTCTCCGGCGATTCAAGCAGCCGCAAATAAGCATGCCAGAGCTCCGCTGTTTGCGAGAGCGCGCCTGCGTCCACCATGCTGGTGGCAGGCGTGCGAGAGGTGTCGCTGCGTACCCTCGGGTGCACAAATGGGCTCAAGGCCGCAGGCGAAAACCCGGAAACCTCTCTGGCGGACAGGCCAGCGACGAGGAGCAGCAACTTCATCGCGCCTGTGGTAGGCTGGTCAGAGAAGAATCGAGGAACCTTTTAACAGTTTTTTTAGCAGCGTCCTAATTTCTCCGAAATAGGGGGTTGGGAGTGTTTTTCGTGGTTTTCCATCCCACCTGGATGGTGGCGGCTGAGGTGCCAAGTGCGGCTTGGCTGCGATCGCGCCGTGATGGGGCGCTGTATTTGCTTCGGCGCCCCGGGCGGCCGACGCCGCTGAAGGTCGCCCAGCAGATCCAGAAGCGCATGCGGAAGCAGATTACCGGCGCTGAGGATCTCAGGATCCGGGATCATGTCCGTGAGCGAATGGAGCAGCCTCCAGTTGTCCGCTTACGAGACAAGGTGTCCTTCATGTTTGGGGTGCTCGGCTGTGCAGTGCTCGAGTTTGTCATCCTGCGACAACCCCACGACTTCGCGACCTGCTACCTGTTGTTCATCATCCCTCTGCTCTTCATGCGCCTATGGATGTACACGAAGCTCAAGTGGCACTACTTCCTGATCGACTTCTGCTACGTGGCGAATGCCGCGTGCTTGCTGCAGGTGCGCGCAGCACCCCGCACTCACCCCTCTCGCCCTGGCTCCTGCAGATCAGCCTGCAGATTTCCGGAAGACGCAGCTCGCATACTCTCTCTTATGGCGGCTTCTGATCTCAAACTGATCCGAACTTGCAGGTGCTTTGTTTACCGCAATGTGTGTCGCTGATCATCATCAATTATGCGCACGCATCTGGGCCGCTCGCCCTCGCCATCCCCACATGGCGAAACTCCCTTGTCTTCCACTCGGTCGATAAGATCACCTCGGTCTTTGTGCATACTCTACCGGCGCTGTTGCTCTTTTGCATTCGTTGGTGCGTGCCAAAGCCTCCACAAGAGCCCGCCGTGGCAAACCTTCCGTCGCACACGCCCATCCATACACCTTGGCCCCTGATTCGCGATAGGTACCCCCCAGCCGGGTTCGAACTCCCGGCCAACCTTGAGTTTGGCCGCACCATGGCTTCGGGCATGCTTGGTTATGTGTGTTGGCAAGCTTTCTACCTGCTACACACGGAAGTCTTCTTCCGCAAGCAGCTCAACAAGCAGCAGGAGCTGATGACTTCGATCCGCTGGCTTACAACGCCACCGTACTCCGGGATCACGCTCTGGGTGCACCGTGTGGTGCGTGCATGCGGCATCCTCAAGCCAGGGGAGATGTTCGACTCGGAGAGCTGGAAGACCAAAATGATATTTATCAGTGTTCAGCTCCTCTACACGGCCGTTACAATGCTGCCAGTCACGTGGCTCTGGTCCTCGTTCTACCTCCACGTGTGGTATCTCCTCATCATATTGCTCGTATGCGTTTGGAACGGCGCCTCGTACTATATCGAGGTGCCTGCCGACATGACCCCCACTCTCTTGTTCTGTTCTGGCCAGCCCGCTCCCATGTTCTCACACCTGTCCTCCGCGGTCACCTTCGCAGGTCTTTTCGCATGCCTACCGCAAGCAGTTCGAGGGCGATTCAAGCGCAAGGCGAGCCGCATACCTGGAAGTGATGGGCGCGCCCCGGAGAAATTCCAAACCGAGTACACCGCCTGTGGGTGCAGAGTCGGGAGCGGGCACAACAAAGGAGGAGTAATTTGGCTGAGTCGACTCGGAGAAATGCCAAATGCGCGCCTGCGCGCACAGTTTGTAGCTACCTGGCCGAGTAGCGGGCAGGCAGCTTGGCCAGTGGTGATTTTGCCCTGCTACATGAACAAGTCGAGATCATGATATGTCTGGCAGTGGCAGCCGCATGGATGATCGAATCAGCGCTAAGATATGTTCGACTAGGGCTGGTGCCATGCGCATGCCAGCGCGCATTATTTGTGCCGGTCTTCCCGGTGGGGCATGGGCCGAGGTGTAGTTAGTACGTCTACTTTGAACCGCACACACTGTTGCGTTGATCTATAGAATTTCGTCAATAGTTGATTAGTTATCTACGTGCATACGTTTAGGCTTAGTGAAATACAAATAGTGCGCAAGTGAGCGCTCGAGAAAATCAAAAAATATATAACAGATCACTTTCACTTTGATACCTACAAGTTCAAGTTGGAAGTATTCCTAATGCTAATATAAATATACATATTATATATATAAATATATTTATATATTTATATTATATTTATATATTTTATATTATAATTATAATTATATAAATATAATAATAATTATAATATAATTATACCTATCTGGCTCTGCAATTTTTTATATTTCTATTTGGAAACTTTATAATATGAATATCAATAACAATAAACAATATCGAATATGTAAATTAAAAAGTCCACATATTTATTAGAAATATCTGAGTAACGCATATATTTATGTATCGTACGATACATATGATCAATGATGAAATAAAAAATGCTGTTAATAACTGAAAACTGAATATCAATATGAATATGAATAACTCACATGAGAAATTGCTGTCACTTGAGACTCGGACTGAACTGAACTGCACACTAAAACTCTCAGATCGTCATCTGAGAGTCTAACCCCACGACGTGCTATGCTGCAGAATCCACTGCCCCTGAAGAGATGTCGATCTCATCTAAACGGAAAGCGAAACCCCGCGAGCAATAGTCTCGCCTCAGCATCAGTCTTGGCCGTCGTATTCATTAGGATGCCGACACCGCGTGAAGTGTGAATGCCGAACCTGTCGAGATTGGCGGCCTGCGACTCGATCTCGTGAAAGACACTGAGATCCTTGATTCCCAGCGCGAAATTGCCTCGACCGTCGAAGCTGTCCGGGCTGAGGCCATTGAAGTCCACCACGCGGGGCAGGACCTGCGTGACTAGCCTGTCCATAAAGTGGTACATGCTCTCACCCCTCAGCACCACCTTGGCGCCTTCGAGCACACCCTTGCGAACCTTGTACTTGGCATGGTCGTCCTTGGTTCGCGTGAAGACCGCCTGCTGGCCTGTGAGCAGCTCGAGCAGGAAGGCCGATGGGATAGGGCTGTCGAGCCCTGTAGGCTTCATGCGCGTCGACATTGAGACGGTGATGTGCTGCATCTTGGGCACCATGTGCACATTCTTGTACTGCATCTTTGCGAGCAACTCCGGTTTGATCACCGACTCATAGAAGAGCCGGTAGCGCGACACAGTCATGACGGCGTGGCACTTCTTCAGGGCCCCCTTCTTTTTATCTCTCTCCCCGACAGGTAAAAAGGTAGTAATAGACCCCCTTTTTTTGTTGGCGCCACTACCGGCTATCTTGAAAATCGCTCCGGCCGTCGCAATGGCAGAGCCAGAGGAGCAGCTGGTGCCCGTGGAGGGCGGCCCGCGCTTGATGATCTCAAAGATGGTGCTTGAGAACTTCAAGTCATACGCTGGCGCCATCACCATTGGTCCGTTCAATCAGAACATGACCTCTGTGGTCGGGCCCAATGGCAGCGGCAAGTCGAACGTCATCGACGCAATGCTCTTTGTGTTCGGCTGGCGCGCCAAGCAGATGCGGCAGAGCAAGTTGGCGGAGCTCATCCACAGCTCCGATCAGCATCCAGACCTGCAGCACTGCCAGGTCTCCGTTCACTTCCAAGACATCATTGACCAGCCTGACGGCAGCTACACTGTCGTCGAAGGCAGCGAGCTCGTCGTGTCGCGTGAGGCACGTCGTGACAGCTCCTCGCGCTACTCCGTTGACGGCAAGACGTCGAACTTTGGAGACGTGACTAAGCTTCTCAAGAAGCGCGGCATCGACCTCGACCACAACCGCTTCCTCATCCTCCAGGGCGAGGTTGAGCAGATTGCGATGATGAAGCCAAAGGCGCCGAGCCCTCACGAGGACGGTCTGCTCGAGTACCTCGAGGACATCATCGGCTCGAACAAGCACGTGGAGCCGATTAACGAGGCGCACAAGGCCATCGAGGAGCTCAACGAGCAGCGCGCCACCAAGCTCAACTCGCTCAAGGCGGTCGAGCAGCAGATGGGCGAGCTCGAGGAGCGCAAGGCGGAGGCGGACGCCTATATGCGCGCGGAGTCGCAGCTGCACGAGAGGCAGTCGGCCTTCTACCAGAAGAACATGGCAGAGTGCCAGGAGATCATCGAGGCCGCCGAGGCCAAGCGCGATGAGCTTCAGGCACGCCTGCAGGACGAGAAGAGCAAGGCGAAGGAGAATGTCGACCAGCTGTCCGTGCTCGAGAAGGCGTACAAGAAGGGCAAAAAGGAGCACGACAAGGTGGCAGCCCAGCTCGAGAAGAGCCGCACCGAGTTCCAGGCCTTTGAGCGCGAGGACATCAAGAACCGCGAGGAGCTCAAGCACCAGAAGACGCAGCTCAAGAAGGCGCAGGCCGCTCTCGAGAAGGATGCCAAGAAGCTCTCCACGCTGCAGCACGAGGTGTCCACGCTGCAAGCCGACATCCCCAGGCTGGAGGAGGAGGAGCAGACGCTCACCAAGGTGATCCAGGAAGCCGAGAAGGACCTCGAGGCCATGTATGACGGCCTCAAGAGCACGACGGAGCCTTTGCGCAAGAAGATCGAAGCGAAGCAGGCTGAGCGCGAGCCGAAAGCGCAAGCGCTCACTGCGCTGCAGTCGCGCGAGCAGCTCGCAAAGGGCGAGATCCAGCTGCTCACGGACAAGGTGAGTGGCGGTGCCACCGCATTGCAGAATGCCGAGCAGGACCTTCGCAACCATGACGAGACCGTCGAGCGCTCGCGCCAGGAGCTCGACTTGTGCAAGGGCGCCTTGGAGACCAACACCAAGGAGCTCGAGGCCATCGAGGCGCGCAAGGCCCCTTCGCAGCAGCGCGAGGCAGCTCTCGTCGAGGAGCAGCGCGTCGCTCGTGCGCGCCATGAGGAGGGCAACGCCTCGCGCTCGACCTCATCCACGCGCTCCGGCCAACTCGATGCGCTCATGAAGGCCAAGGCCAAGGGAGCCATCCCGGGCGTCATTGGCCGCCTCGGAGCTCTCGGTAGCATCGCGCCCGAGTTTGACGTGGCCATCTCGACTGCGTGCGGTCCGCTTGATCACGTTGTCGTGGCTGACACGAACGCCGCGCAGCAGTGCGTCGAACTCCTCCGCAAGCAGCAGCTCGGTGTGTGCACATTCATCGCCTTGGACCGGCAGCAGCACCTGCGCGAGCGCATGAACCCCATCAAGGCGCCTCAGGGCTCGCAACGCCTCTTTGACCTCGTCAAGTGCGACGATCCGGAGCACCGGGTGGCCTTCTACTATGCACTGGCTGACACCCTCGTGTGCGAAGACAAGCAGCTCGCCAGTCAGATCGCCACGGGCGGCACCAAGCGGTGGCGCGTGGTGACGACGGACGGCGTCGTCATCAACGCGAGCGGCACCATGGAGGGCGGTGGCAAGCCCATGGTCGGCCGCATGGGTGCCAAGGGCGCCAAAGAGGCCCTGAGCGAGAAGGAGCTCGCCGCGCTTCGCGCCCGCGCCGAGAGCGCCTCCAAGGAACTCGACGAGCTGCGTGCATCGCGCGCCGCGGACCAGGAGAATGAGCGCAAGCTCCAAAAGGAGGTGAGCAAGCAGAGGACGCTTCTCAAGAAGCTCTCGATGCAGCTCGATGCCGCTGCGGAGCAGAAGGCGGCCTTTGAGCAGCGTGTCAAGCAGACCCGAGGTGCCGGCCAGCTCACCGACGACGAGAACGCCAGGAAGGAGCAGCTCCAGGAGGAGCTCCGCGAGCTGCAGCGTGAAGGGCAAAAGCAGCAAGAGGTCGTCTCCAAGGCCGATGCAGCTCTTGCCGATCTGCAGGAGCAAGTTTTGGCGGTCGGTGGCATCAAGCTGCGTGCCCAGAAGAGCAAGGTCGAGACCCTCGGCGAGCAGCTGGCCGGCACTCAACAGAGCGTGACCAAAGCCAAGGTTGACGCGGAGAGCCGCGCCGCCGCAGAGAAGAAACTCAAGACCTCGATGACCAAGCAGGAAGCTGCCATCGGCGAGCTGGAGCAGAAGGCGGAGAAGACCAAGGCGCACTTCAAGACGCTCGAGGACGAGGCCTACGGCGTCATGCAGCAATTCGAGCAATGCCAGGCTGATCTCAACACCCAGGAGGAGGCGCTCAAGGGTATGCAAGATGAGTACGAGGCCTTCAAGAGCGTCGTCGCCAAGGTGCGCACGGTGGAGGTGGAGCTCAACGCGCAGATCGAAGATCAAGGTAGGGCGGCCAAGGATCATCAACAGAAGGCCAAGCACTGGTCGCACAAGCTCAAGGCACTCCGCGAAACCGCCTCCGCGTCCGCAACGCTTACCGGTGCTGCCGAGGAGGATGGCTCGGGGCAGAGCTCTACGCTGCTGCCTCAGCTCACCGAGGAGGAGCTGGTCAGTCTCGACTTGAAGGAGCTGCAGGCAGACATCACGCAGCTTGAGGAGGCCATCCAAGCAATGAACCCCAACCTGAGCGTCATTGCCGAGTACTACAAGCGCGAGACGGAGCGGCGCACGCGGCAACAAGACTTTGACACGGTCACGGAACAGCGCGACGGCCAACGACTTGCCTACGAGGAGCTACGCAAGCTGCGCCTTGCCGAGTTCATGAAGGGCTTCGGTATCATCGGGATGCGCCTCAAGGAGATGTATCAGATGATCACGCTCGGAGGTGATGCCGAGCTTGAGCTGGTCGACTCGCTTGATCCCTTCACTGAGGGCATCGTCTTCAGCGTCCGCCCCCCCAAGAAGTCGTGGAAGAACATTGCCAACTTGTCTGGCGGAGAGAAGACGCTCTCGTCGCTCGCGCTCGTGTTTGCATTGCACCACTACAAGCCCACGCCGTTGTATGTTATGGACGAGATCGATGCGGCACTAGACTTCCGCAACGTGAGCATAGTGGGCAACTACATCAAGGAGCGCACGCGCAACGCCCAGTTCATTATCATTTCTCTGCGCAACAACATGTTCGAGCTGGCTGACCGCCTGGTCGGAGTGTACAAGACGCAGAATCAGACCAAGAGCATTGCCATCGACCCTGCTGCCTTCACCATCGGTGCCAGCTCCTAGGACGAGGCCAATCGCCCAGGAGCCTATGGCTGCCCCCCGGCCCAATCCTTCCCATCGCCACGCCACTACGGTACACCAACTGCGTGCTTCCAATCGTAGGCTCTTGAGTCCCGCGAGTTTCACCATTGGACACACGGTCAATTGTGTGTGTCGCTGTACGAGGTCCGTAGCCCGTCGAGGCCAGACCTAGTTGAAGTTTGCATCGGCAATCGTGCATGTATATATTTATATTATACTTATAGGACCTATAAATATTATTATAAATATTTTAATTTTAATAATTTTAATTTATGATAATATAAAATATAATATTAAATACTTATACTATTTAATTTAATATATTATATTTAATTAATATTTAAATATTTTATATTAATATTTATATTAATATAAATATATATATAAATATCTAACTATTTAAATTAAAATTACGGTTCCTAGGTTCCTAAAGATAGAAATAGAACAATTATTTTTATTAGGAACCCCCTATGACAATTATTTTAAAATATACTGTGCATGGCCATGGGTATGTACACACTCGACACTGCTGCTACGAGGGCGCAGACCCGTGATTGACCTTTGCAAACTTTGACGCGATTGGTGGTGACACGTCGCCTGGCTTAGAGCTAAAGACAAACATTTAGGCTCCAGGTCGAGGTGGCTGATGGGGCCGTGGTGCCGAGCCCATCTACGAGCGGCGTGTCGCGCGAACCATGACGATTCCGCCACGCCAATGAAAAGATACGCGCGCTTCTTCGGAGGCCTACAAGGGCCCGTACGGCAGCTTGTTGCCCGAGACGAACTTGCGCTCGACGCCCTCCTTGGTCACGACAGCGAGGCGGATGACACCGCCAGAGGAACCGTCTCGTGCCATTGCATGGCTGAGTGCTTTTGTGACGAACTCCTCGCTTTGCTCCTTGCTCATGCCGGGCTTGAAGTAGGCGTCGCAGAAGCCATAGATGTAGGTTGAGCCCGAGCCTCCAGTAGCATAGGGGCGCTCCATCAGCGCGCCTCCGATCGGCAGCGCAAAGACCTGCCCGCCCTTCATCTCGTCCCAACCCGCAATGATGATGCCCGCTGTCAGCATGTCCTTGTTTTGGTAGCACATTTGCTGGAAGAACCTGGCGGCAGTGGCCACCTTGGGCGCGCGTCCGTACTCCATCCTGTGCGAATCGAGGAAGTAACGCACATAGTCGGAGACAGCCTGCGTGTCTGCCGCCGAGCCGGAGCGGCAGCAAAAGATGCGCTCGTCGACGGCAGTGATCTTGTCCGACACTCGGTTGGAGATGTACACGCCTGCAGTCAGGTGAGGGTGGCAGGGTTCGCACCGGGCCCTTCGGCTGCGTGCACTTGAGGCAAGTGGCCGTGGGGGAAGAGAGATGGTAGAGAGATGGTAGAGAGGTGGTAGAGAGATGGTAGAGAGGTGGTGGAGAGGTGGTGGAGAGGTGGTAGAGGGACGGTAGAGAGGTGGTAGAGAAAGGTGGTAGAGAGATGCTAGAGAGCGCTGCTGACAGCAGTGCACCACACACCTGTGGAGACACGCGAGTCGGCGCCGAGAACAACTCCCCCCTCGAAAGCGACGGCCATGATGGACGTCTGCGTGCACACACACAAGCGAATCCCGTCAGGCAGGTCCTAGATAGCCAGAGGGCGGTGACTGCGCATGCAGGCTCTGCTCACCCCCAGGTCAACAGCTTGCTTAAGAAAGTCCATCGATCCATCCACGCTGCTGCTGTCTGCGACGGTACGGCCATCAGATGCACCGTGGCGGTCGTAGGCCGCCTCCATGACCCGCGCCGGGTCAAAGAACTCACGGTCCGCGAACGACATCTTGCTCGACTGAGACGCTCGGGACGCTTACTTCGGCCTGGGGCGGGGGGAAAAGAAACACTGACGGGGGCTTATCTTATCATAAAGTGAGACTTTGCCGAAAAGTATGGCGGAGACCTCCGACGAGCCCGAGGCTCCGGCAGCGACGAAGACCTTCTGCGAGCTGACTGGGAGTGACGCCGCAACAGCTGAGCGCATGCTCGCTGCGTGCAATGACGACCTGGACGCCGCCGTGGCCCTCTTCTTCGAGGGAGATGACGGCGACAGCGACCACGGAGAGGATGGAGACGGCGACTCTGCTGCCGCCATGGACTCTTCTGCGGGAGGGAGCGTGCCTGGGTCGGAGGCGGGCGGTCTGGCTGACATGGCTGCTGATCTCGTCTCCAATCTCCTCAAGAACGCCAGGTCTGAGGGCGGCGAGGAGGGAGGAGTTCGGTGGGGAGCTGGCCGCACGCTTGGCTCCTCGGGCGATGCTGCCGCCGACTCCGCTGACGCTGCTGATGAGCCGGAGGAGACTGGGCCGCCGATCAAAGCAAAGAGCGTACGGGTCATCTTCTGGGCCAATGGCTTCACCGTTGAAGGTGTGTCATCGTTTCTTGCCGGGAAGTACTCGGATGTTGACATCTCGAGATGAGAGTAGATTACGCCCCTCCGAGCCCACTTGATTAGATCTGTGCGATTCCCCATCCCGCAGATGTGAGTGCAGAGGAGGCAGCCGTGCCCACGCCTTCCCCTGCCGCACCTCGTCGTACGGGCCTCGCCACTCTCAACGACACGCGCAGCGCTCAACCGCCCGAAGGCATGATGTCCGTTCCTGAGCTGAGGAGCTATGCCGAGAATGCGCAGTTCATGAGTGACCTGCAGCGTGGCATCCCTCCACTCGAGCTTCGCGAGATCGACCTGAGCACTGGGACGCCGGTGTGTACCACTTCCTCGTACCCCTACTCCTCCCAGCCTGCGCGAGCGCCTCTCTCACCGCAAACTGCGCCGACGCACGTGCTTTTGTTTTGGTCATGTGCTCCTCCTCCTATTGTGCACAGCGCCCACGGCCAGTCGAGATCCAGGTTGGAGACCTCCGTAAGCAGAAGTTCCCGGCAGAGGCTGCAAAGAAGTTGGCCGCATCGGCAAGATCGGCGACTGAATCAGCCGCGCGCTCCTCAGCACCACTGCCCTTCAGTGGGGAGGGTCGCTCGCTAGGCTCCACCAGTGTCACAGAGACCACCACGCCGCCAGAGGACGGTCCAGCAGGGAGCGAATGGCCACATGCGGGACGCGCTGCCCCCGAAGCGGACGGCTCAATGCCCACTACAGAGATGCAAGTTCGATTTGCCGGATCGGCCGCGCCGCAGCGCCTTCGGCTCAACCATAGCCACACGGTGCTCGACGTCAAAGTGCTCGTCGAAATCGCGTTGCATGCCGCTGGGGAAGCGCCGCGCCCCTACGTGCTACAGGCTGGCTTCCCGCCAAAAGCGATTCTGGATGAGAGCGCCACGCTGGAGCAGGCCGGCCTTCTTAATGCCAGTGTCACGCAGCGTTGGTGCTAGAGCACGAGTGGGTCTCAGTTCTAGTAATGGAATGCACTGTCACTGTGTCAGCCTGCAGTACTCAGACTACTAAGTAACGTACCTAGCTGTGTGCATTTGTAGTTGTAGAGTTATACTGTTCCATGTAATATATACAAAAATGAACGGGGAAAGAATACCCTTATACTGACGCCAGGAGAAAAAGACAAGCCAACAGAGAACAGACACCAACAACACACGGGAACCCGTGGAGGGCACCTTCACTTAGGCAGCATCAGAAGGGGTACCACTAGGCACTAGATCTCCATGATCCTCAACAACAACAACCAGATCCCCAGCAGCCATGAGGGCATGAGGGGGGTGAAATTATCTGGAAGATTATTGTTCAATACTATTACTGCGACTCTCACGACTCTGACGACGTACGTTAGAACGCACTACCAAACGGTTCCACGAGACCACGACTCACGAGCACGTAATAGAAATAGACGTGAGACTTTCACTTTGTACATGCAGATTAATTCGATGACAATGATGACCCGTCGGTAATCACCGCTTGATTAAAATTCAAAGCCGGGGCACAAGCCCGCCAAGAAGGTTACCTCGCTCCACAGTATGAGTATCTAATTGTGAGGCCGTCAGTAATCACCGTTTGATCAAAAGTTGGAGCACACGCCAGCGAAGGAGGCCGCCCTCTCCACCAACTCAACTAATTAACGGCAACGTATTCAAAGTTGGAGCACACGCAAGCGAAGGAGCCCCCCCTTTCGACCAGCTCAACGCGATACCCTACTAATAAGCGCTTAATCAAAAGTTGGAGCACACGCCAGCGAAGGAGGCCCCCCTCTCCACCAACTCGACTCGATACCCTGACGGATCGATGGCGAAGGCGAGGTTGTCCATTGCGCCCTCGGAAGGCAACTTGTGGAAGCGCACTCCTCGCGCCACCATCACGCTGCACATGGCGTTGAGGTCGTCTACGAGAAATCCGATGTGGCCAAAACCCAGTGCCGGCGGACTGTTGCCGTCGTGCACGTGGAAGCTCTCGTCGTGCTCCGTGCCGTGGTTGTGGGTCAGTTCGAGAAGCGGACGCCAGAGCGTTTTAACGAAATCGCGCGCCTCGGCCGAGGTGGGGTCGGGCGCGCGACGGCGTTCCTCGTCGCTGAGCGAGCCCAGAAAGTGATTGCTGAACGATCCGTAGTCGGTCGAGCGCACGAGGTCCATGCCGAGCAACTTGGTGTAGAAGTCGACTGACGCTTTGGCATCTTTCACACGGAGCATCGTCTGCGAGAGGTTAGTCATCTCGGGGAAGTTCTCGTCGGGGCGTTTGACGAGCTCGATCCAATAGCCGTCGGGGTCGAGTGCGAACGCGAGGCCCTTCATACGCCCCTCGTCAGGCTTTTTTTGGAATGGAACTCCCGCACGCTCGAGATGGCCTGAGAGCTCGTACACGTCGGGCACGTTGAACGCAACGTGACCGAAGCCGCGCGTCACGTCGGCACGGTACAGTGGGGAGCTCGTGTCCTCGACATCGTTCCCCTCGTTCCCCGACCAGACCTCGAAGTCGTCATCCTTCTCGCTCCCCCAGTTGTGCGTCAACTCCAGCACGGTGCCCTCCATATTCCACAGGTAATCTTCCGACTCCAAAGTTCCTGCTCTCGGAATAAGCGTCACGGCCTCATTGCGCGGCCGCTCCAAAAAGTAGAGCGAGAACTTCCACTGCGGAAAGTCGTACTTGTGCACGAGCCGCATGCCAAAGTGGAATCCGTAAAACTGAAGGCTCTTCTTCGGATCTTTGACGCGAAGCATCGTCTGCTGGAAGGAGGCGCGGAGTACGCGCCCAGGGTTGCGGCGCAGACGCACCCGCCGGTACAGCCACCCGAGACCCCACCCCGCCACCGTCGCCACCCCAGTCGCCAGCAGCAGCGGACGCGACGTCGGCATTGTGTCGACACCTTTACCTAGGATAAAGCTTCGTCAAAAAGCCAAAGGCTTTGCGACGCCAGTCCGCTTGCCTTTAGGTTGATTGGCCGCCAGCAGCATCGGCTTGTCCTCAACCTGCCTGCATTTGCGCGTGTCGCAACTGCGCACTGTACTCATGCCAGACGCCGTGTGCGCGCATCGCCCAGGATCCAGCCACGTCTTCACAGCTCCGCCGCTGCCTTGTACAGGCTCCATATAAAGCAGGCAGTACAAGAGCGGCAGCAGCCCTGTGCAAGAGCGGCAGCAGCCCAGTGCAAGAGCGGCAGCAGCCCAGTGCAAGAGCGGCAGCAGCCCACTGCGAGAGCGGCAGCCCGACGAGGCGTGAGATTGCCGGCGTCTTATCGCGTAGCCATTCGTACTCTCACGAAGCTTAACAGGCATCCACACACATCTAGGTTCTCAGCACAACTGGGCTCCGTCTATCCGCCATGACCGCAAAGCAACAGCGGTCATCGGCATCACTAGCCCTCCTTGTGCAGTGTGGCGATTCTCTGCATCGATCTAGACAAATATCAAGATGTAACCTGCCTTCCAATTGCATGCAAAAAATGCAAAAACCCATCCCCTTGTTTTGCAGATGCTGAGTCGTCTCTGCGCCCGGGCGGCCCCGCGCGCGGTCGCCACGGCGCAACGTCCGGCATTTTTTCGCACCACTGTCACTCCCGGTATGACCAAGTCGCAACCACCGGTGCACGTCTGGGGCCTGGCAGTCGACGCTGAGCTTCATGAGGTTGTCAACGAGATTGCCTACGACGCAAAAGTCGACGCCGCCAAGTTTTGGCGTAGCATGGAGGAGCTGATCACGGAGCTCGGGCCGAGGAACAAGGGTCTGCTTGCCCGCCGCGACGAGCTCCAGGGCGAGCTCGACACCTTCCACAAGAGCTCACCGGGTGCCATCCAAGATGCGGACGCGTTCAAGTCGATGCTTTCCGAGATTGGCTACCTCGTCAAAGAGGGGCCGCCATTCAAGATTCGCACTGCCAACGTGGACCAAGAGATCGGTTGGCTCGCGGGTCCACAGCTCGTGGTTCCCATCGACAACGAGCGCTATGCGCTCAACGCCGCCAACGCGCGCTGGGGCTCGCTGATGGATGCCCTCTACGGCACTGACGTGATTCCTGAGACGGATGGTGCCGAACGTGGCGCCTCCTTCAACCCCAAGCGCGGCACACGGGTCTTCGAGGCGTGCGAGGCGCTGCTCGACGAGCTCTTCCCTCTCGAGAAGGGCGATCGGTACAGCGAGGTCATCGGCTTCGATCTCGGCGAGGGTGAGCGGTTGCGCCTGCGCCTTGCAAATGGCCACGACACACGACTCTCGCGTCACGCGGCCTTCAAGGGGTACGAGAGCCGCACGGACGGCTCTCTCAAAACGGTGCTACTCGAGCGGCATGGGCTCCACCTGGAACTGCACATCGACCCCGAGCATCCTGTGGGCTCCACACACCGTGCTGGTCTCTGCGATCTCGTGCTCGAATCGGCTCTCTCAACGATTTGTGATTGTGAGGACTCTGTCGCCGCGGTCGACGGCGCCGACAAGGCGCGCGTCTACAAGAATTGGGCGGGGCTGATGCGCGGCGACCTGACGGCCGAGTTGAACAAGAATGGCGTCGTCATCAAGCGCACGCTCAACGAGGACCGCACGTACCGCAGGGCTGGTGGCGGGAGCGACATCACCCTCAGCGGCCGCTCGGTGCTGCTCGTTCGCAACGTTGGCATGCACGTGTACACGGACGCTGTGAGCATGCAGGGGCAGCCTGTGCCTGAGGGCTTTCTCGATGCGATGGTGACCACGCTTGCGGCGATACCCTCGCTGCGCGGCGCCTCGCGCCATCCAAACTCCAAGCACGGCAGCGTCTACGTAGTCAAGCCAAAGCTCCATGGGCCAGAGGAGGTTGCCTTCACGGTTGAGCTCTTTGAGCGCGTCGAGCAAGCTCTCGGGCTGCCGCACAACACGGTCAAGCTGGGCATCATGGACGAGGAGCGTCGCACCTCGCTCAATCTCTCCGAGTCGCTGCGAGCCGCGAGTGAACGCCTCGCCTTCATCAACACGGGCTTCCTCGACCGCACCGGCGACGAGATCCACAGTTCGATGCATGCGGGGCTGATGGTGCCCAAAGGGGAGATGAAGGCGACGCCGTGGCTCCAGGGCTACGAGGGCCACAACGTTGCCGTCGGACTGGCAATCAACCTGCCTGGCCATGGGCAGATTGGCAAGGGCATGTGGGCAATGCCCGATGCGATGGCAGAGATGATGGCAGTCAAAGGTGCACACCCTGAGGCTGGCGCAACCACCGCCTGGGTGCCGTCGCCCACAGCGGCAACGCTGCATGCGCTTCATTACATGCGCACACACGTCGCGCAGCGCCAGCATGAGATCGCCTCAGGGCGCACCCAGGTCGAGGCCGAGGCGCTCTGGGAGCAGCTGCTGCAGCTGCCGCTGCTCCAACGGCCGCTCGGTGTTGAAGAAGTCCAGGCAGAGCTCGATCTGAATGCGCAAGCCATCTTGGGCTACGTTGTGCGTTGGGTCGATCAAGGAGTCGGCTGCTCCAAAGTGCCTGATCTCCAAGGGGTCGGCTTGATGGAGGATCGTGCTACACTGCGCATCGCGAGCCAGCTGCTTGCCAATTGGTTGCAGCATGGGCTCATCAGCGACGAGCAGCTTCACACCACCATGCAACGCATGGCAAGCGTCGTCGACGAGCAGAACAGTGGAGATGGCACGTACACCCCCATGGCGGGAAGTGCAAAGGACGACAAGGCAGCCACTCTCGAAGCCAGTGCCGCCTATCAATGTGCCCTCGAGCTCATCTACAAAGGGGTCTCACAGCCGAATGGATACACGGAGCCCACGCTTAGCGCTTGGCGGAGACTCGTCAAGAAGGACGGCCCTAAAATCTCACGCCAGCCTCAATAAAGCAATTCGAATTCGTAGATTTTAATGCGATTTGATTTTTGAACGCGTCGAGCACACGTGCGTTACAGTACCTAGGTTTCTCCGGTAACACGTACGTACGTATACAATTGTGTTTGCCAAGTTGTAGTGACACGTATTACAACGTTGAACATCAACTTCGGAACATGAACAAGAACATGGTACATGCGCACACTCGACACCGTTCACAACAACCACAACGAAATACAAACAAAAAGATTACTCAATGTCGCTATCGGTATGGTCAGAATCAGAGCCAGCGAGAAAGTCCTGCTCCCACTCAGATAAGCCCAACAAGCCACCCTCCGGCTCGGTTGAGCGCTCATTCGAATGATCTGCCGGGTGCCCGTTTGCCAGAGCACGACCATTCTGCTGAGGTGGAGGCTGCGGTGGCGGCGGCATCGGCGGCAAAGAAGACACCGCCGATTGCTCCGTCAGCCGCGCCGCCTCCATCCGCACTCTTGCACGCTGCTCCGCCAACACTCCTTGCAAAATAGACACATCCTCTTGGTTGGCAACCACTCCCTCTCGCGACGCCTCTCCCGACACCTCGCCAACCCCCTCCTCCTGTTTTGCTTGCTGCCAAACCCTCTCCGCATCGGCGAGGTTGGCAACGTGTGCCCCGCCCGGGAAGATGTAGGGTGCGCGGCGTCGGAGCTTGGCGTTTGAGGATGCGGCGCAAGCTTCGAGGGTGACTGCTGGAGTGTCTCGCTGCGCTACTTCGATAAGCATGAGCGCATCGAAGAGGACATCTCCCAGTTCGGTGACGAGTGCCCCTGTTGATGGCTTCTTCAACCTCGGGTCTGCCTCAGCAGGGCGGTGCCGACGTGCTCGGAGCACCTCCTCGACTTCGATGAGCTCCTTGCGCAGGTGGAAGAGCATGTCTTCCGGCTGCTGCGCTGCCGTCCAGGGGCATTCCTTGCCCAGCTGATCCACGTGGCCGATAAGTGACTGAAGGGCAGTGTCATTTGGGGCTGCGGCCGCGGAGGAGCCGGCGTCAGCAGAAGTCATGCGGTACGCGCAGCGCAAACAGCGGGCGCCGGACGATCCCTAGCCAACTGTGGAACCTTTTTTTTTTGCTTCTTACTGCTGTACTGGTACGAACTCGAACTGTATAGTATAACACATATATACGGGTAGGAACCTTGCTTGTTTTATCTCCCCAAATCGAAATCGCAATTTTCGGTCGGACTGGTCATCAAAGGTAGCAGTTCAGTCATGAGCAGCTTTCCGCACTTGCTCGCGTCGAGCCCGCCAGCCCTGTGGCAGGATGGGCCACTGGAAGTGCGCTCCTTTACGATCGCTGCCGACGACTTCGAGTCGCCAACCGTCACGGATATCCACTACCCGACCGCAACGCTCACGCGCTTCGAGTACCCGGTTTATATTTTCCATCACGGCTTCCTCTCGCAGCCTGAGGACTACCGCACCCTGCTCCGGCGTCTGGCGAGCCACGGCGTCATCACCATCGCTCCGCGTGCGTACTCACGCATGTCGGGCCTCATGACCTCCATCAAGAAGGAGGTGTCCATCTCTCGCAAAGTGCGCCGATGGATTTACAACGGCGGCATCGCCAAGGCGATCAGTGCTGACGGGGGCACGGCGAGGCCTGCGAGTGACCTACCACCCGCGCTGGGCGGCCACTCTCGCGGCGGTGGCATCGCCTTCCTCTCCTCGGAGACGGTGATGCGCAACGAGCCAGCGCCGCTGATCATCGCCACGGTGGACCCGGTCGACGCCTCTGCGAGCCCTTTCACAAAGTCGAGTACGAGTTCCTTCCGCCACCGCTACAAGAATGGGACGGTGGCGCCGTGCAGCCTGCTCATTCCGCAGCACACGCCCATCGTGACCGTCTCCGCCGAACTTGGCGGTGCATGCACCCCCGAGGGGAAAGGGCCAAAGGCGTTCCACAGCGCTGCCGGCGCGCCGGCACTCATCGCGCAAGTGACGAATGCGGGGCATTTCGACCTGGCCTTTGACGACACGAATCACTGGATGGCGAATCTGGTGCGCACGACCGCCGAGTTCAAATGCAAGACCTGCACCGGGGACACCTGCAGAGCCAAAGCACGCGACACGTCGGCTGCCGTCATCCTGCTCGCGATGCGTGAAGCCATCGAAGAGGTCCGCACGCACGACATCAGCCACGATCACCTGGGGATCAGTGGCGCGGATCAGAAGACGCGGAATGTGGCCTTTGGAGCCGATCACCACAAGGCGGACGGCACCGCTGCACGACTCGCCTCCTTCCGCCAAGTGCTCGACCAAATGCCATCGGCCGCTCGACAAGGCATTGAATGGGTCGCACGCGTGCCCACGGGTGAGCCGGCGCCGAGGACGGTGGCGACTGCGGACGGCTGCAGCTTGGGCAAGATCGAGTCTGGAACGGCCGATGCGGTAGAGGTGGTCCAGGTCGCCTCGCACGAGGACAAGAAGGCCCCTGGTGAGTCGCGCACGGTCGAACTGTTCAGAGTACCTGCACAACCGTCGCCAATCTCGGTGCGGGAGGTGCACGAGGGGCGGCTGCCGTCCACCTCGACAGCCCAGCCGTCGGCGACGGTGCCAACGCTCCTCGCTAGGGCTGGCACCAGTGCCGAGTGCCTCTCGGCGAGGGTCGATCGGATGCTCATCGATTTCCGCGCCGCCGAGAATTGCGATAAGTGGCAGCAAGCCGGTGGCGGCACTCTCAACTTTGAAGCGATGAATGAGGTCTCCGCCGAGGGGCTTCGCTCTGCAGACGCGTGCCGCGTCAACGGAGAGATCCCGGGCACGGGATGGCTCCCAGGAGAGCAGGGGCAAAGCGCAACAGCTCTGGGCAGGGACGGCGTCGGAACCCCAGGAGGCTCGTCCTCCGCTCGCTGGGTCTTCGACGAGCCTCTCCAGGTGGCCAACGTCGAGGCGCTGGTGCTCAAGGTCAACAGCCGCGGCGCGCCCGCCGCCTACCGGCTTGCACTGTACACGCAGATACCGCCGCTCCTTGCGAGCACTTCGAGCACTGGTATGAATAGCAACATCGCCGAGGCCGCACTCAAGGAGCATGTCTATGAGCTCTGCTTCACGCCCTCAACCCAAGTCGCCTCGGAGCACGTGCTCGAGCTCGCAGAGTTCACCACGCGCAGCGGTGGGCCTCCCCTTCGATTCGATCAGGTCGTCGAGATCGGGCTACGTGTTCACGCACCCGGAGGTGAGGAATGCCCGCGCATCCAGCAGTACGCACAGAAGCCCCTCGTCACCCCGGCCGAGGACACAGAGGCCGCCTTCGAGCTCCACCTGCACACACTTTCGGCGGTGACGCGTGGTTGCGACCAGCTCGTCGATGACGAGCCCTGCTATGGCACCCTGATCAGCGCACTCTTTGGCGGCACCATCTTGCTGCTCATCGGTTGCGCGGTCTGTGCTTGCATGCGCCGGACTCGCAAGGAGCGGGCGGCAGCCAACCGCCTCGCGCTTCGGCACGGTAAGTCGTCACGCTCGGCGACGCCTTCGCCGCCACCGACCACTATTGAGCCTGCTGCGGCAGCCTCGTCTTGAGACACAAGACCCTGATGACCAACAGGTGGCTAGCTACCATACAGCATACCTACATACATATTACATAGCATTCGTTTACTGTGGCCGTCGTCCCACATCCACATTTCGAGGAGCTGGCATGGAGCTCCCAT
>MDSY01117732.1_pt1 | contig 20683 bp, 21 predicted proteins | sample 811131 | NCBI WGS metagenome assembly MDSY01 (sample SAMN05326643, study PRJNA326480) | marine metagenome | isolation source: seawater | place: Atlantic Ocean: South West | collected 2010 | reverse complement strand
TAAACCCTAAACCCTAAACCCTAAACCCTAAACCCTAAACCCTAAACCCTAAACCCTAAACCCTAAACCCTAAACCATGCGCTTTATTATGCGCGTTATTATGCGCGTTCAATGACGTTGTTACAAAGCACCCACTCATCTCTTCTCGCTCAACACCCTAACTCAAATGCGCGTCTCGCAATTTCCAAAGCATCCACCTGCAGCGGTGGTTGCGACGGCATCGCACATGTCAAAATCTCGCGCTGTACCTGCTCGGGTAACTCAAGCAGCTCTCGAAGCACCGTTCCGTCCAGAACGGTAGGAGGCTCTGTTGCAGACGAGACATAAAATGCGTCCAGCGCAGAGTATCTCTGGTCCCTTGCCACTCCGCACGCAACGCCCGCCGTCAACTCCCCGAGGGGCGACGCCGTGAGCGGATGCGTCTCCATACGCCGCTGCGCACAAAGCAACACAGTGTAGTCGCTTTCAGAAACCTCGAAGACTTCATACACCCCGCCTTCCTTCGTGGCGACTGAAAACGAAGGACCGCGCGTATCTGTCGAAGACTTGAACAGACTGGCGCGGTCCACAAGACTCCTTCCAGCGTTATTGTCCACCTGCGTTTCTTCCGTTTCACCATCAGACGCGCTAATCACCGCAACCGGAGTCGCACCCTTGATTCCGAAACTCGCAACTAACATCAAGTTGCGCTCCGGCGTTCTCGCGTGAAAGCCAAGACGGTGCAAGACGAAGACGCGACCTTGCGTGTCGGCGCCGATAATCTCGCCGCGCTGGCGAAGCGCAACCGCATATGCGTCTCGAGTTATTGGATCAGCGGCTTTCGGCGCTAATCTTCGATGCTGGTCATTCTCGAAGAACCCACCACCCGCGATATACGCGCAGAACGAAACGCCATCTCGCGCCACGGAGACGACGACGGGGACGACCTTTCTCGTCTCCACAGCTCTCGCCCCGGGAAACAACATCGCCTCCACCATCGCGCGCTCTGACGAAGGCTCGGAGCGATCGGTTTCCGGAACGGGCAATACTTCTGACACGGTACCCGGTCCACTACTCGTCGGGTACTCCGCTTTTCCCGCGGCGATGGCGAGCACCGCCCTCCGCGTTGCAAGTCGAGCCGCGAGCCACACTCTAAGCGTTCCCGAAACCGTTTTAACGGCGTCTCCGTCACCGGTCCAGCCGCTATTTTTGGCATCCTCGAACCGAGTTTCCACGCGTAACACGTGCACACCCGCGTCAGTCCCAACTAAAACCAAACCAGCAGGCCCAGGCGATACGCAAGTCACCGCATCGGGAAACGCGACGGTTGCGGCGAGCGCAAATTGCTTCTCCTCGCCAGCCGCTCGCAAAAACAAAACACGACCCTCCACCCTCGCAGTGTCCCCCGCGCCGTCGAACACGCGACGCAAACTCTTCTCCGGGACGCCGCGCGTTCCGATTGCCAACACCATGGAACCGTCCTCTGCGAGACACGACGCGAGCGCCACGGCTTTGAAACCTTGATCACTTGAAACCGAAGGCGAAGGCTTTTCAGGGTCAACGGCGGTATCGGTGACGGTATCTGCTCGAGTATCTGCCAGGTCATCATCGACCATAATCTCGTTGTCACTACCGTCAATCTCTTCCTCCAGCGACCACGCCGTGACGTCCAGCCCCCCGCCGTTTCCTTTCGAATCCGTCGACGCGACGGCGACCCCATTTCCGTTCTGCAGGTTAGTCACGAATCGAACTTTTGCGATACAAGAGCTAGAAGCACCGAACGTGCCCTCTGACAATCTGTGCGCCCGCTCTTGCTGCGTTGTGTCCACGTCAACTACGCGGAGACGATCACCGATTGTGGCGAGGCACGACGCTTTTCGATTGCAAGTACTCGAATCAAGAAACTCTTCGCCGTGCAAACTGCACAGGCTTTTAATCGCCGGCGCGGACACAGCTTCCACCGAAACTCGTTGCGCGCCGTCAACGAGCTTAGCTAGCCACGACCCGAACGCACTCGTGAGTAACACAGGTGATGCTAAGTCGGAACCGATCGGTGTCATGTCAAGCGGCGCGTCTCCGAGCTTAATGCGCGAACCCACGCGAAATAAAGAAACGGAAAACTTTTCAAAATCAGAAACGTCAGCGACGGAGTCGTCGTCCAGGCTCTTCATATCGACGTCCTTCGTTTCAGTCATCGGCGGTTCGAACATTTTGCTCAGCTGCGTTTGCGCCGAGACCGCAGACGCGGTCGTCAGGGAATCCACCCCGACGCGAATAACGGGAGGGTCACAAAAAAATGAAGAAACGCCAGTATGCGACGTCCCGATGCCTTTCCCGCCAAACCCTGTCAACCGCGGCGGGCGTTTGGGGGAGACTTTAAGTTCCGTTTGATCGATTTGCGATACACTCGATTCAGAAAGCACATCCTTGTCGTTACGTTTCTTCGAAGCCCCGTGTCTGTCTTTCGACGGCTCCACCACTAAAAAGTCACCGCCGCGCGTCACCACCAGTAACGTTGGTTTCCTTTTATCCCGGAACGACACGACTCGCAAAGCGCACGGCGCGTCGTTCACGCCCAACAAACACTCAGCCCTGAACACTTCCGAAGCTCGGGTCGCGACGGAGCCTTGCGTTTCCCGAGCCGCGACCGCGATGACGTCCCTTTTGTACGTCCCCGCTATTACTACTGACACAGATCCCGAAACGACATCGGACGCGGTGATTGCATCCTCCTTCGCGTTCGCGATGAAAGCCGACGCGGTTGCTCGGTCGGGGAGGGTCAAGCACGACGGCTCGACGGTGAACTTTATGATCGAAATGGGTAACAGGGTCGTGGCATGTTTTTGGGGCCCCAACGTCATCGGCGCTAACAGCATAACACACCCGCGTTTCGGAAGCGACACAGCGGCTCGGCCGTGTTGAGCGATGGCGGCGCACCCAATGCGCCCGTCCGAATCACCGGGGCGCCACTCCGCCACCACTTTGCCGTCGCGACACACCCTCGCCGAACGAGGCGTGATTTGCATCAAAGCCGTTTTCGTTTTTTCCATACGTCCCACACTGAACACGCCACACAAAGTAGTACACTCCTCTCCTTGAAATCCATAGTTATTCAAGCTCTCTTGAAACGAGCTCAGTGCATCCGCAGATGTCGTACTACGACTATTTCGAGTAACTTTGAACACGCGTGTTGCGTTTGAAAAGCCGAGCACGAGCGTTTTGGAATCCGGCGCCCACATTTGTACAACGTCCCCGAACCCAACTGGAGACACCGTGGTGACACAAGCGGCAATTCCACGCGTGACACGCGTAGGCACGCCATTCGCGGTGAGCAGAAAGCTTTCCCGTGGGTTTGGGGATGATTCTTGACTCATCGCGTTTCCAAAACAAAGTTTACGCGCGTCGCGACCGTCGAAGCGCGCGAAGCCGTCCACGTTTGCCAAAGCGGGCGCTCGGCTCGGAGCGTTGCAGGCACTAGGGTCGGTCGACACTAGGTCCACTGCGTCGTGAGCGTATTTTATTCTTGTTTGATCACTCGCCGGCCTGCGTGTTCCCTTTCCAGGTTCCAAATCCATCGAACGAACAACCGCAGAGCCGTCCATGTCGAAAATAATAACCGCGCGTCCGTTGTGTACCGCCACAATCGCGGTGGAAGTGTTTTTCGTGGAATCGAGATTTCTTGCTACTCGTACACGCGGTTTCCTCTCTCCCGAAACATCCACAGCCTCGCCTGTTTCGCGGTGAATAGTGAGAACCGCGCGTACGTCTGGAGGGACAGAGCTCTCGCAGTTATTGTTTGTGTTTTGCTCAACCGCCACGGCTAACGTCCACCTTCCGTCGGTTCCCGGGGGAGGCGGTTGCCACACGTGACACTTTGGGACCCACGGCTTCAGTGTCGCACGCGCCACGACTCGGACGACTGTATCACCAACAGGAGGCACGAAAACCTCCACCGCACCGAACTCACCGAGAAGAAGGAATAGATCACCGTTCGTCGCGTCGTCGTCCGATTTCCGCATTTTTTGGGTTTCGGGGTGCGCTGCGAAACACGCGTTTGAGCCAAGAACCGCTTTTGTTTTTGCATCAAACACAACACTGTGCGACGGTGTGTATGAATCGATATAGGGCGTGTCCAAAAAAATATCAAGACGCGTGGGCGATTGGGTACTCAACGCGGAGGTTGACGCTTCATCAACTTTTGTTCGGGGAAACTCCGGCAGATCAGTTATCCTTGCCCCATCACCACCTGTGCCAGGATCTCTTCCAATATTTCTTCGATTTCTTCGCGCCGTGCGTGCATCCACAAACCGCACGAACGTATCTTGTGCCTCCGCAAGCTCGGTATCGTCCGTTTCGTTTCGTGTATGCGTACCATTCACGGTTGCATCCGCGTCGTATTCAGTTTCGTCATCGGTGACCGGGATACTCGTATCTCTTTCATCGCGAAGCCGCGTGGAATCCGTTTCCATTCGCATCGTGACATCGTCGAGTGCATCTGAAATCATCTGGTTGTGAGCAGCAGTTAATTGTGTCGATTTCTCGCGCACTAAAAGTGCGAGCGCCGATTTTGTTTTCGATTTTCTATACCCGTACCCGAAGCCGGCGCTCATGATGACGCACCTGCGCGGGACCACCAGCACACCGAACGATTCCAGAGACTGTTCTGTAGCGTTCGTGTTTTGTATAGACGCATGCCCTGAATTACCCCAAGCCCTAGAAACCCTAAACAAACAGGCTCTTGATTCGCAAAACGTTAAGATTTTTCGTGAGTTTTGATCAATCGCGATGGAGTGGAACTGCGATACTGGCGACGGCGACGCGTCCGCTGTCGCGCGCCGCAACCCGGGTTTGCCCAGCGGAACCGAGTTGACACACACGAAACGATACACATCAACGTCGTATTTTATCAAGCTCAAAGCACCTGAATCCGAAAGCGCGAGTAGATGATCCACGCCTCGGTGTGATTCACCCGTTGTTGTTGTTTTTGGCGAGATGACTTTCAACTCAATCAATGTGCCTCGAGTGGATTGCGTCTTCTCCAGTCGTAACGTTCCGTCCTTTCCGTGGTCCCCAGGTACGAGCAAAACAAGCGCATCGCGTTTCCCCAAAACCACATCCTCAACGTCGGGGTTCCGGAACCGGCCTCGCACCGCGTGTGTCACCGCCGCGGAGCTCAGGAGTTGGGAGATGGCAAATCTGGACGAGGGTTCCGAAGGAAAAGGCTTGTCGGATGCTTGGGCGTTGTTACCGTCGCGCGACTCCACCGCATCATTGTGAGGTATCGCCATCGTGCACGCGAATCGGTGTTCGCGCCAACCAGAACCCAGCCCTTCTCGCGGTCACCCCTTCGCACGTTCCAACTCCTCTGGAAGCGCGCCCCACGGGTGATGAACGTCGCGTCATTGAGGGTAACGTCGTGCACTTTTTGAGTTTGCGCAAAAAACCCGAAACCTGATTTTGTGAGCGGTGCCGTGCCGGCGGCAATTCTTCGCCTGCAGGAACGAGCGCACACAGCGACGTGCGCGACCAGGCACGCATTTGTATCTCTGTGCTGCGCGGAGAGGTACACCATGGGGTTCAAGGTACGCGCGAGAGTCACAGCGCGTTCAATCTCAACCCTGGGACGTGGGCGAGAGGCAACCTCCTTTCCATGCCAATTCGCGCATTCATCCGCGTGAAACCTCCCTAAAGGCACTGACACACTCCTTTCGATCCTCCCCTCGCAGGTTGCGGTGATTTACTACAGCCGAAACGGGCGACTCGTGACGCTCGCGAACGTCATCGCCGAGGGTATTCGCCAGGTACGTCCGGACAATTGCATCACGATTACCCGCGTACCCCTCCGTCGCGGCTGCAATGCCGAACAAATTCTCATTCTTCTCTTTGCAACCTACTTTTCGCGCGTCGCTCACCTTACCCTAACCTCCGAACCACGCCCGACTCTATTCCAATGACCACAGGTTGAAGGCGCTGAGGTTACTGTGTATCGGGTGAAGGACCCTATCGTGGGTGATGACTACACAGCTTTCGACCGCGGGGTGTTGGAATCCCCGGTCGCTACGCCGGAGGTCGTGTTGCAAGCGGATTGCATAGTTTTCGGCGCGCCCGGACGCCAAGGTCGCATGTGCGCTGAGATGGGTTTTTTCCTGGATTCACTTCGTGATTTCCAAACGAACGGGTGTTTGTTGAAGGGCAAGGTGGGCAGTGCGTTCACGTCAGTGGGGGGCGTGGGGTGCGGCCACGGAGGGCACGAAGGTATTCTTCAATCGTTCCACTCGTTCTTTTTACAGCACGGCATGTTAAGCGTCGGGGTTCCGCCGTCGCCGATGATGGAAATGGCACAGCTCGCGACGCCGTTAGGAACATGCATGTCGGGAAAGGATAGCGGGAAAGATACCCCAGGATCAAGATTACGGTCGCTCAGCGAAGAGGAAGTGAAACTGGCGTACTCGCAGGGGGAATGGGCGAGTATCATCACGAAGCAGCTGCATGATGATGGGGATTAATTTTTAGCAGTTCGAGTGCTTGAAACCAACGAGCCGATGAAATACAAGGTACTCTCTTATCAGTTCGACGTCGCCCTTTGACATGTTCGTAAATATTTTTCAAGCGTTGTAAAACAAAAATCGCACTCAATGGCATAGGCAAACAGTCTTGCTCTTTTGCGAAATCTTCGTTTTTTTCATCTGCCAATAAGAATCGCGCGTTTTTCGAGCAGCAGTTGGAAAAGAAACCTCGGCAAGCGTGACCCGAACCATTCCAGCACACACCACACAGCTTCAGACATCTCAGTCTAAAGTCAAGATGGCTACTATCATCGCGCAGCAGCTCTCCGCCGGGTGCGTGCCACTTCGCTGTCCCCTCTCGGCCGCGCGCAGGGCGCGCGGCGCGCGCGAGCCTGTCCCTACACAAATCTCTCTCCATCGCGCTTTGAGTCTGAGTCACAGGTGACTCAAACGACAGCTCGCGCGCGGCGCGGCAGCGCGCATCTCGCGTATCTTTCACTCGATATCACGCACCGCGCGTACGCACATATTGTGGATTCACGAACAACACACAACGCGCGTGACATGAACGCCCGAAACGCTCCCCACCTGACCGATCACCTCCCATCGCCATCCAACCATATTGTTCTCGAAAAAAACAGACTTACCCAAAAGTCCCGCACCGTGCGCCCCCGCTCGGTCGGCGCCAAGGCTCGCTCCGCTGTGCGCGTCGGCGCCGTCGCGGCTGCCCGCCCCACCTGGTGCCCCGGCACCCCCGCGCCCGCGCACCTCGACGGTACCCTCCCCTGCGACTACGGTTTCGACCCCTTGAACCTGGGCGCTGATCCCGAAAACCTCAAGTGGTTCGTGCAAGCCGAGCTGATGCACTGCCGCTGGGCGATGCTGGGCCTCGCGGGCATGGTCGGCCCCGAGCTCCTGACCAAGATCGGTGTCTCCGACCTCCCCAACTGGATCGACGCCGGCAACTGGGACGGGTACTGGCTCGGCGCGGCGCCGCTCACGTTCGTGCAGTTCGCCATGATGAACTGGGCGGAGGTCAGGAGGTGGGAAGACATGAAGAACCCCGGCACCATGAACGAGGATCCCCTCACTGGCGCAAACAAGGGCGACACCAACACCGACGTTGGCTACCCCAAAGGTCTCTTCGACCCCATGGGCTACGCCAAGGACCCCAAGAAGGCTGAGTCCCTGAAGCGCAAGGAGATCGCGAACGGCCGCCTCGCCATGGTCGCAATCGCGGGGTGCTTCGCGCAAGCCATCACCACCGGCACCGGCCCCGTGGACAACCTGTTCTACCACCTCGCGGACCCCGGTCACCACAACATCTTCTCTTAAGCGGTGTTTTAGATGAGATGGGGATGGCGAAAGTGAAACGAGACGCGATATTAGGTCACTGAGAGGGTCAAGGCGTGACACATTAGTTCGATCGATTGTGAAGAAGAAGACAAGTCGACGAAGCGAAGCGCAAAAATAAATATAACTGCGCGACTCTACCGCTCTCTACGTCTACCGCTGTACGTCACAACTCCCCCTCCGTGGTTCCATCGTACGGCACCCCGTCCACGTGCGTTTCCTCCACTAACGTTCCCGACGATTTCGCGCTTGTTTCCACACCCTCGCACGCTTCAAAACACAAGCCGGTCTTGGCGTCGTCAACTGAAACGCGCTCTGCGAATGAACTCTCAATCTCATCAGCAAACGCCTCGACAATCGCTACACAGCCTTTCTGCATCTTCGGTGGAGGGAAGTCGTACCGTGTGAACCGGTACACGTCATCACACACTGCTTCCAGCGCATCAGAGATTGCTTCCCCGCGGCCCAATTTCTTCTCTGTTTTTGTGATCATCTCATCAAGCTCAACGAGGGTCGCACCGCACGCGTCGCACAAGATTTCTTGGTCCATTCGTTTTGGCAGCCTGCTTTTCTTGGCGTGCGCGGTCGGCAGCGCGGACGAGAACGCGAGGACGAGGCACAAAACCGCGACCGCGCGATGGCCGCGCGCCCGCATCGTGCGTTTCCGAGTGAAAACGAAACACTAGCGCAACTACGACTGACTAAGTCGCCGAGTTAACCTGCGAGCTAGCAAGAGTTAAACGGACGAGTTAACTCGTCTACTCGAGAAAATAATATTTAAAGAAACCGATTTGACAGTTGTTCGCTCACAACGACCCGCGCATCCCCCAACTCACGACACTCCCGGTCATCGAGGGTTGCCGGTTCCTTACGTCTGTAGCCTCACATTCAACACACTGCAAGAACCCCAGACCGGCCGGCCCCGACCAAGATGGAATTTCCAAACGTTGTCGTGATCGCGAACATCCTCGGATCGGCCAACTTGCCAGATCCTGGTGATTTGGCGCGGATTTCAGCAGTGCATCGTGGGATGCGCGACGCGCCGTGGCGGCGACGAAGCGTCCGGTGAAGGAGCTCAAGCTTAGTGTTGCGTTGGAGCTCGAGTTTTTACCCTCTTTGAAGCGATTGTTTAAGCGAAATCGTATTCCATATGATTGGCGGACGTGTGCGGAGGCGGCGAAGTTTGGGCACCTAGACGTGCTCAAGTGGCTGGTTTTCGATGCTGGTTTTCCGTTTACCACCTCGGCATGTGAGAATGCTGCGAGGAACGGGCACCTCCAAGTTCTACATTGGTTGATTGAGTGCGGCTGTCAGTCGAATGAGTAAGTTGTGTGCTGGGCGGCGGCTGACAGCGGACATCTCGAGGTGCTTCAGTATTTGTACGCGCGCGGCTTCGAGTGGGACGATAGGACGTGCGCGAACGGGTGCCCGTGGGACGAGGAGACGCTCACGGAGACGATAATAAAGTGCATTACGTACGAAGGAAAGCTTTCGATGAAACACGTCGAGGTTGTCAAATGGGCGTGTTTAAATGGCTGTCCGTGGGGAGAGAAAACTTTGGAATTGTTGAGAAGATGATTCGCGAAGAGTGGGCTAAAGTATCTCGAGGAGTGGGCGAACGTTTTTATCGAGAAGTGGGCACCGTGAGAAGATCGGCGGTTTTCGACGGGAGGTGTTTGTTCTTGTTCATATTTTATCACAACTGAGCCTACGGGCGGCGCGATCGCAGTTCCTACTGGTATCAAACGTCTCTATGTACATGTTTAGTTCGATACGTACGCACTCGAATCGTGGCGCCTATGTACAATGCCCGCGCTCGTTCGCGTCTCGCTACGTCTCGTTTTATTTCGATATCTCAAAAAAATTATCGGAAGAGTCCCAACTTAAGCCTTTGGCGCGTTCGGGTGCGTTGACTCGTACTCCTCGATCGCTTGCTTGGCGTGCGTTAAGTGGGGAATGGGCTCCCACGTCGCGTGATCGTCGTCCAGGTTGGACCACTTGACCTTGTACTGCACGACGCCGTCGTCGAAGACGCGTTTACCCACGAGACAGTCGATAGGGTGTTCCTTCTCGGCGGGGCGCTTCTTCTTCTCTTTCTTTTCCCAGGTCGCGCCGTCTTTGTGCGTCCAGTCCGCGCAGTGTGTGATGTTGCGGCGGGACATCGCTTGCTTCGCGCCCATCTCCGTGCAGTTGAAGGTCTTACAGATCTCGTGCAGGGTGTGGTTGGCGGCGGTCTTGGCGGTGAGCCACCTGCGGAGGATACGGGGGAACGTCAGGTCCTAGAACGTCGAGGAAGGCCGAGGAAACAAGAGGAGGAAAGTCTCGACTTACGTGTAGTCGTGGTGCACTTGGTGCGGGTGCGTTTCCGGGTGACTTTCGGTGGCCATAGTGGATGTGGAAGAGGTGGAGGTGGTGCGAAAGAAGTTTTTGTGCGCGGCACGGAGTGGCGCGAGGTACGACGCGAGCAAGCGCATATATTTGTGAGTCGTACCTTTTGTCGTTGCTTTTTTTCTTGAAATCAATTTCGTCGTCACAACCCAGAAGTTCTTGTCTCTCCACCCTCCGACTCGTCTACCGGCACCTTGTCTCCGTACTGTTTCCGCCAAAGCTTCCCCGCTTCTTTCGGGTCCATCAGGGTCCAATACGGTTTCCCTCGTTCCGGTGCTCCCGGAACATTCACCGGAGCCTTGGCGCTTAAGCCCTGGCCGTCTCTGTTGGGGAAGAGAGTTGAAATGTTCAGTGTCAAGAGGAAAAAATACTTGCACACAGATATTTCCAATCAAAGCTTCACGTACCTTTTGCTCCTGTCCATGCACGCCCAAATAGCCCTCCACCGCCCTTCGCACGTGTCGAGCTCGCCGTAGCGGTAGTACCGCGTCAACTGAAATGCCGGGGCTGAAGAAGAAGCAGGGAAGGGTGAGGGGAGGGTCAGGTACCGATGGGTTGAAGCGAGAGATTGCACGGATGCACTTGCAGAAACACAACGCGAGAAAAAAACATGGTCGTTTCGTGGTGAGTGCGACGTGACGTACAGTAACACGCCCACGCGTTGTTGAAAGCATCGCCGCACGTCGACGCCTCGGGTTCGTCCGCGGACACCGCAGGCGCCATCCGGGCCGTGCCACCCCTGTGCGGAGACGAGTGTCAAAGGAAGCTTCAACGATTGAAGCATTGAAGGTGCCTTTTCCAAGCCCGATCTTCATTGGAAGATCTTTTTGAGTGATTGGCTGTCCAGAAAACGTCACCCCTCCACCGGCACCCTCGGAGGCACTTCGAGACGCACATCCACGATGTCCTCCACCACGCTCAACATCTGCGCGTGCTGCGCGGGTACCGGGCGCGTGCCCGGTGTCCGTGCCAGGTCCTCACGGACCGCCGCGGCCGCTGCGCCCCGTGACGACGGTACGCACACCCGCGATCCTCGGAGCGATCGAAGGACGTCATCTTTTGTGTTTTACTCCCAGCTCGAGAGATCCACAGAACGTGCTTTCCGTCACGCACCCACTCATCTCATCCACCGAATTCACCACCCAACCATAAACACTGACAGTGCCGTTGGTCTCATTTCTCAATATCCAATTCAACTCAGCCCCCGGAGTTTCATCCTCCGACCGAGTCGTGATGCCCCAGAAATCCGACTCCGATTCCGCATCCACGTCTGGCAAAACCGGCCGCCGCGGGTTGGTTTCCATCGCCGCCGCTACGTTCGTGTTCGCCGGCGCGAACCTAAGCGCCGCAGACAAAGCCAGCGCGCTTGGTGACTCCGATTGCTTCGAGTGCGGCGGCTCCGGCGTCGTGGCGTGCGACATGTGCGGCGGGACCGGGAAGTGGAAAGCCCTGAACCGCAAGCGCGCGCAGGACACGTACGAATTCACGGAGTGCCCGCAGTGCTTCGGAAGGGGCGTGCGCGTTTGTGGCGTGTGCTTCGGCACTGGTGAGCGGAATGTCCGAGGTTTGTTGAGAAGACCCGACTCCACGGAAATCGTCAAAGCCATGCAGCGCGGTGAGCTCCGCCCGGGGGACGCGCAACGGCTGCTCAAAGAGGGCCGCGACGTCGCCGCGCCCATGGCGGAAATGGCGAAGCCCGTCGCGGAGATGGCAGAGCCCGTTTCCGAAATCATCGAAGGCGTCGTGGATGCTGTCGTGGAAACGGTCACTGGAGACGCATCGACTGTGCTTTAAGGTGAAGGAGCATTATTTTTAACGTCGAGAGGGGTGAGCTTTTTATTGTGAGAACCCGCGACGCGCGTGCATTCTTTTATTCTCGTCGCGTTCACACAAGTATCTACCCTTCTACATTTCAACTTTCTTTTCGTCTCGATCGTCTCCCAGCTACCTATCCGTCCACCACTCTCCTCCTGACTCACTCTACGTAATCAAAGGTATCGAGGTTGATTTCGTTATGTTTAAAAAACTTGTGCGTCTCTTCCCTGGACGCGGTTTTCTTTTCCACCCACGATTTCAGCATGAACACGTCGTCGGTCCACCGGTTCGCCGCTTCCTTGGCGACTGGGATGTTTTCCTTCATCACCGTCATCATGGCATTGTCGCCGCTCGTGAAGTTCTGTTCTTCGGTTTTTAACTTTGCGTGTAGCTCCTCGGCGCTGTCCAGTAACGCTTGCGCCATGGTTCGCTCATCCGTCTGCGGGCACTCCGCTTTTGCAGTCGTGACGCGCTCTTCGATATCCTTCGTTTCGGCTTCGACCTGCGCGGTTTCCGCATCCACCGCTGCTAAACGCCCTCGTAACGCCGCATCCGCCGCGCCTGGAAAACTCCAGTACCAGTTACTGGTTCCGATTTTATCCACTTGCACCAGCGAGTCGTCCACCAAGCTCTGCACCACATCCTTCACGGCTTGGAACACCACTCCTTTCTTCGAAGCCGCTTTCTCCATGTCCTTCAAAAGCCAAGGCTCGCGGCTGTCGTGGAACAGCTTTAACACAGTCACGCGCTTGTCCTGTGGGGGGAGGTGGGTGGGAGAGAACGAGAAGAGGAAAGAGAGGAAGGATCGTCAACTGGCAGTCACGCTAGTGGTACACACGTGCACCCATTGCACTTTCCGAGATTGGTATCTGAATCTGGGCACCTCGTCCAATATCGTACCTCCGCGGACATGCCTCGAGGCGGCATGTTTGCTGAGTTCCGGTGTAAACGTTGATGACAACAACGGTGGGGCCGATGCTCCCAAACGCGGCGATACGAATGAGTCGATACACCAGAGGTGATGTACGTGCCGCGCGAGTCGTTGCTTTGCGCAGTTCTTGATGAAGAGCGTTTGAAAGCTTGCGCCAAAAGAGATTCATTGTTCGAAAAAACGTGACGTGTACGATCGAGATTTCTAATAACTCGTGATTAACTCAAGAGATTGATAACCGCCAACGTGGCTCAAAACTGGCCTCGACGTCATTGATTTGCACGAACCGTCGCTATTGAGGGGGAACAAACGCCGCTCTACAGTTGGTCGACGCGCGTGATCGCACAGCGTCTTCCTTCCATACCCGTTTCCGTTTCTCCAGAATTATAACCTAGGCTCGCGTTCGTACGGCCCGCGAGTGCACCACGCGGTCCCGACACGAGATCTCCCCGCTCGAAAACTTTTCAGCGGAGACTCCTCGGTTGCGTGTCAGTGTCTGTTTCATCACGTCGTTCTCCCTCTTGTGGTGGTGACAGTGCTGGAAAGTGACCATGGCCGCTGAGGGTGCGACGAAGGTGGTCAAGCCCGAGCCGGTGGCTGTGCCCGGCATGCCCCCTGCCAACGGCGCGGCGACCGCCGGTGGCGATCCCGCCGCGAACGGTGCGACCGCGAACCCCGCCGAGTACTGGGCCACAATGCAGTCGTACTACAACGGCGCGAACCCCAAGGCGCCCGCTCAGGATGCGAACGTACAACAAGCCGCGGCGTACTACGCACAGATGGCGCAGCAACCCAACTTATACGCGCAGATGTGGGCTAACCCGGTAAGTGTAACCCTCGTGCAGACAGGCCAAAGGAGCACGGCGAGCTCCCAAAGGAGCACTTTTTCTTCCGTGTGACACGTCGCGTGTCTCGCGCTTGAAAGGACGCCACATGGCAGCAAACGTGATTTTTTGTCGCGCCAAATTTTGCAGGCTTTTGTTTTCTCGCTCCTCAGTCACTCACCTCTCCCCCCTTTCCTCACAGACCGCTGTGGGTGGCGTGCAGACGCCTTTCCCCGGCGCCGCTAGTGCGTTCCCGTACGGAACAATGCCGTACGCTTCGAACTTTTTCGGAGGAGCACAAGGCACTGAGACCGCAGTGGGCGACGCTGATGCGAACAATGCTAATGGAGAGCAAAAACCCGGCGCTCGAAAATCTCGCGGCGGAACTAATTCATCCGCCCCCCAGGACGAACGCGAGTTGAAGCGCCAACGACGGAAACAAAGCAACCGGGAATCCGCGCGACGATCCCGGTTACGCAAACAAGCCGAGTGCGAAGAGCTCGGCTCACGAGTGGGCGGCTTAACCGAGGAGAACGAAAAACTCAGGGGCGAGGTGAAACGGCTTTTTGAACAGTGCACCGCGCTTGTTGGGGATAACAAAAAACTTCGCGGGTCCGTTGAAGCGGCGGGCGGGGTGGTAGATACACCGATACCCACGCTCCCGGCGGGGCCTACCGAGGCGGAGAAGAAAGCCGCCGCTGCTGCTGGAGCCAAAGCCGCAGCGGAGGCGATGGAAGCGGCGAAGAAAGCCGCCGCGCTCGCCGCCGGAGATTCCGACGACCCGGACGACGACGGAAGCAAGGATGACGACGGGTCGAAAGACGACTCCAAGGATTGAGTATCGAGTTGAGAGGGACTATTTGGGGGGTGAAGCGATGCGAAGAGTGGAATGAAGCGTAAGTTATGCAGTCGTATGTGTTGAGTCGTGTTGAGCACGCCGTTGAGCGCTCACACGACAATCGACGACGCGATGAGCGCGCCAACCAGTGAGATTTCTTTTTCGTCGCGCAACTATTTTTTTGTCGAGAAGGCTGCGCCCCGACGCAGTACCTCGACACCACGGGTATCCAGGGGGCACCCGTATATCATACATAGTCATGCTTGTGTGTAAAATTTGAAGCGGTTAAAAATTCGGGTTCGAGTCATTTATAAACAGTGTCTTTGTCGAGCTTACCAAGTTGTCTTTCTCTAAATTTTCACCTCCTCAGTTTCGAGTCTTTTCGGGTGTTCGAAAGTCTCCGCGGACGGATTGCCCATTTGTGAAGGGACACACGTCTCGTCATTGTTCGACCCGCGTTCGGTCGTGCTCTCGGGTCGGTTCGGCCTCTTCCTCTCCCGCTCGTGCGGCTGTTGGTGGCTAGAATAGCGCGATGGCGGACGTCGGGATGTCGGAGGATGAGAAGGTCGCGACCCTGGCGTCGATCTCGGGGAATGCGGATCTCGACTTCTGTCGACAACTTCTCGAGGCGCACAACAACGACCTGGAGACGGCTGTGAACGTGGCGATAGGCGCCGTGCCCGCGCACGGAGGTCGAACGCAAAATGTGGCAACCGCAGCGCCCATACGTGCGGTTGCACCGAGGCCAGGTCCGGGCATCGTCCACCCCAACCCCCTACTCGCCCTGTTAGTCGCCCCCGTGAAATTGGGACTCGGCATCGTCACCGGCGTTTTGGGTATCGCGACGCGCGTAGTGGGCGGCGTCCTAAGCGCCGTGCTTCCCCCCATTGTCGCGAGGCGTCTGCGACAGCTCCCGCACGCCGTCAACGCCGATGCGGACGACCCTATTGTCGCCGCACTAGAGTTCCGACGGGAGTTTAACGCCATCGCGAACGGCGTTGCGAGCGCCTCCGCGGGTCCCGATTTCCTGGAAACCGGACACCGAGAAGCACTTCGCATCGCGCAAACCCAGCTCAAGTTCCTGTTTGTGTACCTGCACTCAAGAGACCACGTGGATGCGCACGTGTTTTGCCAGGACGTACTCGCCGACGAAACCTTCGCAAACTTCGTGAATGACAAATTCGTGTGCTGGGCGGGCGACTTGCGGCGACAGGACAGCCACGTCCTGGCGAGCGCGGTGCACCCCTCCACGTTCCCGTACGTCGCGCTTCTGCAAAGCGTGGACGGGAGAACATCGCTGGTGATGGCGTGCGAAGGGTCGACCACTTCGGAGGAGCTGATGGACCTTCTGGAGCGCGCCGCGGAGGCGCACTCCGCGCCGTTGACCGCGGCGCGGCGGGCGCGCGACGACGTGCAGCACGCGCGGGCGCTCCGGGACGAGCAAGACTTGGCGTTCCAGGAATCGTTGGAAGCGGACGCGCGGCGTGAAGCCGCTGCTCTCGAGAAAACAGCGAAAGACACGGAGGCACGAGAACAGGAGCTAAGGCTCCAGGCGGATGAGGAAGCCGAGTTACAAGCGGCGGAACAGGCGCAGAAAGAAAAGGAAAAAGTAATCGAAACTCGACGTTTGGAAAAGGCAAAGTCCATGCGAGCTGAACCCGGGGTTGACGCTGAGGGCGTGTGTAAAGTAGCGGTTAAGTTCCCGGACGGGGGACGCAGGGAGCGACGGTTTCTTGAGAGCGATACGGTCAGTGACGTTTTCGATTTCTTGGATTCGCTGGAGGAAAGCGCGGTCGGGGTTGCGTACTCGCTCGTCAGCAACTTCCCGCGGCGCGTGTTTTCAAGAGACAACAGCGTGGATTTGAAACAAGCAGGACTCGCGCCGCAAGCCATGCTGATGTACCGCCTGGACGATGACGAATAACACGTGGTTGGATGAAAGAATGTACCGTGTATTAACAACGAATAATAACTCAAGACGTCTCTGTTAAAAACACTCGCGTCGTCCGACATCTTATTTACACAAATTCTCTTTGAGTTCGAAAATGGCTTCCACTTCCACGGCCCAGCCCTTGGGCAACGTCGCGACACCCACCGCTGAGCGCGCGCCCTTCCCCGCGTCTCCGAATATCTCGATCATGGTTTCTGAAAAGCCGTTCATGACGTTTGCTTGGTCGATGAAATCCGGGGTCGAGTTCACGAACCCAACCGCTTTCACTAAACGCTTGACGTGGTTCAAGCTTCCCAGGTTGTCCCTCAGGACGGATAGCATGGTGAGCGCGCACGCCCGCGTGGCTTTCTTCCCCGCGAAGGCGTCCACCACGCCGTTGGGTGCGTCGGAGGCTGTGCCAACTTTGGCGAGGTGCGCGTCCGCTGTTGGCGCGAGCGGCCCGATTCCAGAAACATAAACAAGATTGCCAACCACGACGCAAAAGTTGTACGTGCCCGCTGGGATGGGAGGCGGGGGGAGCTCTTCAGGAGGTTGCAACACTACTAACAAACGCATCTCGGGTGTGCCCTCCGGGTTGGGAATGGGGGAGCGCTGTAGGGCGCGTAAGGGGGCGAGCGCTGGGTCCACGACGGCTTGTGAAGGACCCGATCCATTCGAAGGAGGGACAATCATCTTCGTAGTTTTCTCTCCAATCTCCTTCATCCGCTCTTTCATCTGAGGCAGCTTCTCATCACCCCACGCCTTGGCTTTCTTAAACGACTCGTTCAGGGACTGCATCGCGACGACGCGGAGGGCAACACACCGCTACGGAGATGCGCGTCGAGCGAAGTGAATCAGCTCTCCCCGAAAACTCGCGCGAAAAAAATAAACGAAAATGATACGAGTTGTTTCTCGGGTCGTGACGACGTTAAGTACCCCGTTCCTAAACCTCACACGTGAACGCGCGCGTCTGCATCGTCGCCGCGAGACGCGCGATGTTACGTCGCAGAACCTCCCCGTCGACTGCGTCGGCGCCTAAAGCTGATGCGGTGACCCCCACACGCGGGCGCCTAAGATCCGCTCGAAAAGATGAGTCGGACTCATCTGCCGATGTCCCGTCTCTGCACCCCTTCCTCCTTCTCGTGTTCCTCGCCGCGTTGCTGCTGGCGTCTCGGTGGAGCGTGAAGCTCAATCTCCCCGTCCCGGTATCTGCTGATACACACTTTGAGCTGTTTTCAGAGGAAAGGGCGCTGGCACACGCCTCCGCGTTGGAAGCGTTTGGAGCGAGGGTCGTAGGCACCCCCGAGCTCGAAAACGCCGAGCGATACGTCGTGCAAGCTGCTAATAAGTTGACCACCGAGGCGCGAAACACACGCCCCGACCTCGACGTCAAGCTCATAGTGCACAGACCCACCGGATCGTTCCGCTTGAATTTCCTGAACCACGACATCGCCAACGCGTACACAAACCTAACGAACGTCGCGGTGCGGCTGCGGCGACGAGACAATAACAAAAACGAAAAAGCCGTACTTCTCAACGCGCACTTCGACACCACGCTAGGTTCGCCAGGCGGAGCGGACTGCGCATCATGCGTTGGCGTGCTGCTTGAGATCTTACGAGTCATGATTGATGACAAGGCATCGACCCCAAGCGCGGGAGGGGTTGTGTTCCTTCTCAACGGCGGCGAAGAAACCTTTATGCAAGCCGCGCACGGGTTCGTTGCGCACCACCCTTGGCGTTCCGAAATCGGCGCCGTGATCAACGTAGAAGCCACAGGGTCATCAGGCCCCGATGTTCTCTTCCGGGAAACAGGAGGGTGGCCCGCTGAGGTGTATAACAAGGTTGCGAAACGACCGATTGGAACGGCAACAATCCGCGATTTAGTTCGGTTCGCCAATTTGCCCGTGGACACAGACTTTAGCGTTTTTCGTGATCCCACTTTGCAGTATGGCAACCTTCCCGGAATCGACCTGGCTTCAATGTTGGACGGGTTCTCTTACCACACGGATCGGGATTTCGTGGAGCGGATTGAAAAAGGGTCAGTACAGGTTTACGGTGAAAACGTGCTTGCGGCGAGTATCGCGTTCGCTGATGAATTGGAGAAAAGAAAGACGAATGACAATGATTCTGACAATTCCACAAGGAAACCCACCGCGCCTGGAGAAGGTGGTGCTTTCTATGACGTTTTCGGGGTGGTTGGGGTTGTGGTTGGAACGAAAAATGTATCCTTGGTGTTCCACTTGATGCCCCTGTTCGCGTGTCTCATAGACATCGCGTTCTCCAAAACAAAACTCGAAAAAACAAAAAGTTACCTCAGCGGCGCGAAAACATCTTTGAAGAGTATTTTCTTCACCCTCACCGTGCCGCTGACCCTCTCCGCGGCGCGAGCGGTGATTTCAGGCCGCCCTTTAGTCTGGTTCGGGAACTATTGGATTTCAGGCGTGTTAACTGTACCGCCCGCGCTGTTAGCTGGAACAGCGCCATACGTCGCTGCGGCGCGGAACAAAAGAAACAGACTAAAAGTGTGCGTCCCAAGCCCGCATTTGGAAAACGCTCGCGGCGCTGCGTTTGTATCTGCACTGCTCGCATTGGTATGCGGCGCGTTCGTCGCCGCGCTCGGGTACGTCTGGGTATTCTGGAGCCTGGGAATATCAGCAGCGATGAAAGTTGGAAGCGTCGGCAGTAAAAATAAAAATAAATGGGTAGGCGCTTTGCTTTGTTTGCTTCCCGGCGCCGCGCTCTCTTCGCCGGTGGGTTACGTTACGTTCCTGTTAATCAACGAGAAGGTTGGTATTTCGGGTTCAGAGCCGTGGCCGTTGGGGTTGATCGTGGGTGATTTGACCATGGGTGTCGCGTCCGGAGCGTGCGTCGTGCTTTGCTGTTTCGGGTTATTTCCGTTTCTCAACTGCGACAAAAAAGGCGTGCGTCTCGGGTGGTGCTTCGTCGCGGTGACTTGGATTTTGTGCGCCTTATTGGTAATGTTGAAGCCCACGTATTCGTTACAGACGCCGAAGCGGCTGGGGGTGTTGCACCAGCACTTTGAGGATAGTTCTAGATCCTTATCAGCGGAACTGTTGGTGGGGGCGTTCGACGCCGTGCCGGCTGCGAACGCGCTTGCGCCGCTCACTAGGGCCGCCGCGGTGAGACCGACGACGCGAGAAGATTTTGCCTCAATGCATCCTGTTACGCAACTGTTAGGGGAAGGGGTTGTGCTGCCGTCGGAACCGTCCAAGGTCCCGCCATGGGGTGCGGAACAACCGAAGCTGGAGGTTGGGAAACTCGAAGAGTTTGCTGTAAGAGTGGAGGAGGATGACGTGGACAAGGACGAAGACACAGACGAGGACAAAGACGAGGGCGATGAAACCTCCGTCGCCGCGGACGACGCCGCGTTCGTGCGACAAAGTTTATCCACTGTCCCCGAAAACACTGACACGACCCGCGTCGCGGTCGTGTTTCGCACGTATGCACCCGCGTGGTCGTGCGTGAGGGTCACCGGCCCGGTCACTGCGTGGTCTCTTTCTCAGACGCTCCCGTCAAGGGGCGTACACTTTTTGACAGGCGAAACACTGGAGAACCCGCTGTGGGCCCGGCACGCGGGCAACGGCGTTGCGAGCGAAACCTGGAGGTTCTGGATAGACACGGAATCTGCTAAGGAAATAGAAGTCACAGCCTGGGCTTTGTATCCTGGGGGGGGGAGTGACGAGATTCGATCCGTGACGGTCGGGCTGGGAAAGGAAACGTCACCGATAGCCGGGACTACCTTTCGAACAAAGCCGACTCGAGTGTATTGAAAAATGAAATCCTACCTTATTCACGCCTACCGTATTCGATTTCCCAACGTATTACTTGTCAAATCCGAAGTAGCCTTGGATTGTGAACGGCTCGGGCTCTTGCTTAACCTCCGGCTCTTGTTTGATCTCGGGCTCTTGTTTGACCTCGGGCTCTTGCATGATCTCGGGCGAACTCTTCTTCTCACGCTTGATCCGCTTCGAATGCGGCGGATCCGCGCGTGCCGCTTTGCACTCCGTGCACATACTTTTTCACTCGCTGTGGGAACATGGGGTGCACGTCACGCAGCTGTATTTCTGCTTGCCGTGAGGGCAGTTGTTGCACACTGTG
>MDSY01105497.1_pt1 | contig 20684 bp, 19 predicted proteins | sample 811131 | NCBI WGS metagenome assembly MDSY01 (sample SAMN05326643, study PRJNA326480) | marine metagenome | isolation source: seawater | place: Atlantic Ocean: South West | collected 2010 | reverse complement strand
GGTGTGACGACACACGCATTAAGCAGACAGCTGGGTAACAGCACTGAGATGATTGACAGGCATTATAGCAAATACAGCCCGCTTATAAACGCTGAGTTGCACAGTGGACGGAAACGTAAAATTTGATGAGACACAGGTTATTCAAAACTGCACGGTTTTATGCCGTGTATGGGTTGTAGAAGAGGTTTAGATATTTTGAATAAAGAAATCCTCTAAATACTACGAGAGGCACAAATTCTAATCGAGCGGTGGCGACATCACTACAATACCGTCAGACCTCACAGCGCACTTGGATACCGTCCTCCTGCGCCAGAGAGCATCATAACTATAGACCAGAATCCGACTATGCATTAACAGTTATCTTGGACCACTAAATACGGGGATTCCAACTGCAGCGAAGGCGAGCGGGCGGCTAGAGAAACTGGAGACTTTGGCGAGGACCTATCTTTTCAGCGCTAGTAGCGGGGCCCGCTCATCCTGTTGGGCGACGAGATCGCCGAGGTGACGGCAGCCTTCCGGGACTACGGTTTTCGCAAAATGTAATACGCAACGCAACAAGGATGAGCAACATGCAATACCGAAACCTAGGACGCACGGGGCTGAAGGTCTCAGTCATCACTATGGGCACCTTCACCTTCGGAGGCCGCGGAGCCTTCGGGCGCACGGCAAAACAGGATGTTTATGACGCGAGACAGCTCGTGGACAAGTGCATCGATCACGGTGTGAACATCTTTGATACCTCGAACATGTATTCCACAGGGCTGTCAGAAGAAATCTTAGGTGAAGTGCTCGAGGGGCGCTATGACGACATTCTCGTGACGTCAAAAGCGCGTATGCCCATCGGGCAGGGACCCAACGACGAAGGCCTGTCGCGTTGGCACCTGATCCGCGAATGCGAACGTTCTCTGAAGCGGCTGCGTACGGACCACATCGATATCTACTACATGCACGAATGGGATGGCCTGACGCCGGTCGAGGAAAAGATGGCGGCCCTGGAGACGCTGATCCAGCAGGGCAAGATTCGCTATGCTGGTTGTTCGAACTATTCGGGCTGGCAAGTGATGAAATCTCTTGCCGCCGCCCCCAGCCACGCTAGCCGCTTCGTCACCCAGCAAATCCACTACACGCTTGAGGCGCGCGAGGCAGAATACGAGCTTCTGCCGCTGTCGGTGGATCAGGGACTTGGTCTGCTGATCTGGTCGCCGCTAATGGCAGGTCTGTTGTCTGGCAAGCATCGCAGGGGCAGCGCCCCCGCCAAGGGTTCGCGTCAGGAAGCGGGCTGGGACGAGCCGCCGATCCGCGATATCTCGCGGCTGTGGAATATCGTCGATGCGTTGGTCGAGATCGGCGAGGCCCATGAAGTCGAAGCTGCTCAGGTCGCCTTGGCGTGGCTTTTGACGCGACCAGCCGTCGCGTCGTTGGTGGTTGGCGGGCGGCGTGTCGAACAGTTCGAGCGCAATTTCCGTGCCGTAGACCTCGTCCTGTCAGATAATGAATTGACTCTTCTCAACGACGTGAGCCGTTTGCCGCTGGTTTATCCCTATTGGCACCAGCACAACTTCGCCCGTTCGCGGTTTAGCGAAGCCGATCAGGCGCTGCATGCAGATTACCCTGACCGGCACTTCGGTGGCGAAGATCTCCTCGTCTGATAACCTAGCCGGATATCTAGTGTCATAAACGTAGAGGTCCGAGACAGAGCCGGGGCGTGTCAGTCGGGTAATTTTAGCCGCAACCGAGACAGGCCCCACTCAAGTCCGTCCGGTGGTAGGCCGGAGTGTCATGCAGCGACGGCCGCTTTTACGACTGCCTGCATCGCCAACATGCCGGGGTCGTCCAAGCCGATACTCTTCTCGCCAAATATACGGGCGCGGCCCACAGTGGCACGTTTGTCTCGGAAGTCGTCCAGCGCGCTGTCGACTGCATCAGTGGCGGCCTTTGCCATGTCCTCGCTCTCTGCCGTTGCGCGGGCGATGTAATCCAGGCTGTCGAGGACAGTCTTGCCACCAAGCTCGGCCTTGCCGCGTTCCTGCATTTTGTCACGCGCGCCCGCGACGAGAGCAGGAATGTCCGCCTGTGAAATACTCTGCTGGCCCCGAATCGTCTTTGCAGCGCTCATCAGGCCGGTGGCCATGAGCGTACCGTAGGACGATCCCGACGACTTTGTGAAGGCCTGCGCGCATTGGAACAGCGCCATGCCGATGTCGTCGGGCAGGTCGTCTTTCATGACTATGATCGCGCGCATGCCGCGGGTCATCGTAACGCCGAGATCACCGTCTCCCAGCGCGCCGTCGGCCGTGTTGAGCATGTCAAAATCACGTTCCATAGCAGCCGCCACGCGGTCGATTGCAGCCAGAAAGCTGTCACGGGTGACGGTCATCCTACCCTCCAGAACGCACAATCGCAGGGGGCGGTCAGCAGAGCCTCCAATTCTTTGTCAAGCTTGCAAAGCGTGAAGGAGACGCCGGTCATCTCCATCGAAGTGGCGTAACGGCCGATGAGTGGCATGACTATAATGGTCCCGACTTGGTCCAGCCGTGCCTTCACGACCCGGTAAAGAATGTAGAGCTCCTCGGGTGGTGTTGCCCCGAGTGAGTTGACCATGATGGACACGCGGTCTCCGGCGGTCAGAGGCATGTCGGCCAACAGCCGATCCATCATCTCGCCGGCCATCTCGTCCGCCGTCTGAAGCTTGCCGCGCCAGACACCGGGTTCACCATGGATGCCCATACCCATTTCCATCTCGTCATCTGCGATCTCGAACGTGGGTTTTCCCACTTGGGGCACTGTACAGGGCGAGAGCGCCGCGCCGATGGAGCAGCAGGCGTCAGCGGCCTTCTGGGCCACCGCCGTCACACCGTCGAGGTCGCGGCCTTCCTCTGCCGCCGCACCGGCCATCTTGAAGGCGTAAACCATGCCGGCCACGCCACGCCGTTTTTCGGCTTCCTCCGGAGGCGCAGAGGCGACGTCGTCGACCAGAAGCACGCTTGAGCAGGTGATGTCCTCAAATTCGACTAGCTCCCCGGCCATGTCGAAATTCATGACGTCGCCACCGTAGTTTCCGTAGAGACGCAACACTCCAGCACCGCTGTCGGCGGCGCGGATTGCATCGGCCATCTGTTCTGCGGAGGGCGAGGCGAAGACATCTCCGATCGCGCAGGCATCAAGCAGGCCTTCGCCGACATATCCGGAGAAAACAGGCAGGTGGCCAGAGCCGCCGCCGGTGACGATGCCGACCTTGCCGGTTTTGCCCGCCGTGGTGCGGACGACGACCTTGCCGCTGTCGCCATGCAGGCGGTAGTATTCGGGATGGGCTGCTGTCAGACCAGCCAGCATCTCGTCAACATAATTCTCTGGATTGTTGAGTATTTTCTTCATAATCGGTTCCTCTCGGTCGGTCTGTGGTTCTATTTCGGTGCCTTGCTCAGGCTGCTGCGCAGGGATGTAAGAGAGTGCGTGTTGAGCACCATCACGACAATAAGCAAAACTCCCCAGATCAATTCACGGGCGAAGTTCGATACTTGAAGCATGTTCAATCCACTAGAGAGAAACTGCATCGACAGCACCGCGAGAACCACGCCAATCACACGGCCGTAGCCACCGTAGGGGTTCACCCCGCCCAGGACCGCGATCAGAACCGCAAGCAAAAGGTAAGACGATCCGTAATCGGCCTTGGCTGAGTTCGCGCGGCTCATGACAATCAGGCCCGCCACCGATGAAAACATGCCCGCAATCACGTAGACCTTGAGTAACATGCGGTTGAGATCAATCGCGGCGTAAAGCGCGGCTAGCGGATTAGCCCCGTACATCGTGACGCTCAGGCCAAAGGCAGTCCGCGTCAGGATCAGGTGCAGAATCACGGCCAGCAGGGCGAAAAGAATGAGTGGAATAGGAACTCCTAAAACCTGCGCATTACCTATCAGGGCAACCGTGTCGGGAAAGCCCATCACTGCGCTGCCGCCTGTCATAGCAATGGCAAAACCGGTGAAGACTAGCCCTGATCCGAGCGTTGCCAGGATCGGTGGCAGACCAAAAAAGGCTATCAGAGAACCGTTCACGAGGCCCGCAATGGCCCCAATCAGGAGCGCCGCGACGATGGCTAGCACCAGCCACCACGCGGATTGCGCGGGTGCCATCTCGGGTCCGGAGAAGTTCGTCAGGATGATCGCGGCCAAAACTGCCGACAGGTTGGCAACACCCACCACGGACAGGTCGATCCCTCCTGTCATCATGGCGATGGTCATCGCGAGGGCAAGGATGGCGAATTCGGGGAACTGGAAGGCCATTGAGGTGAGGTTCTGTGATGACAAAAACCTGTCAGGCGACAGCACTGACATCAGGCCAAAGACACAGACAGCAATCAACAGAAGCCGAAACTCCGGTGCGGATGTGAAGTTCTTTATGAATTTTTGCTCTGTCATCTTGCTGTCATCCTGCGCGTGCGGCGGCTCGCTTAGCCCGGTAGGCGGGAACACCCGTTCCCAGCAGGATCAGCAGGCCGATCGTGACCGATTGCCATGTCGTCGGAATACCGATGACTATCAGGCTGTTCTGGACGATGACGATAAGAGCTACGCCGAGGAGCGTGCCGGTCAGAGTGCCATACCCCCCGATCAGGCGGGCGCCTCCGAGCACAACCGCTGCGATCACTGAAAGCTCCAGCCCTACCAGGGAGAACGGATCAGCCATTCGCCCAACCGAACCGTAGATGATGCCCGCAAGACCGGCTAATGCTCCAACGTAGACATAGACGAAGAATTGGGTCCACTTGACATTGATCCCGATCCGCCGCGCGCTCTCGACAGAGCCGCCAATGGCGAAGATGGACCGACCCAACATGGTTTTTTGGAGAATGATCCACGTCACAACAAACACGACCAAGAGTGCGAGCGCCGACCAGGGGATCGAGTAGAAATTTCCAGCCTCAGTCGTACCGCGCGCCAGCACGCCGCGCGAGAAATCCCGCATTGCGGGGGGCAGGTCTGAAATCCGCTGGGAGCCTACAAAGGTCAGAAGGAAGCCGCGAAATACTGAGAGTGTGCCCAACGTCACTATCAGTGTCGGCAGTCCGAGAAAGGCAATGAAAAAGCCGTTTATGGCCCCCAGTGCCGCACCGAAAATGAGCGATATCGCAAAGATTAGGGGCCATGGCATCTCGGGCCAGACGGCGAGCGAGAGCACCGTTGAGGAATACATGGCGAAGACCGCGATTGCAGTGAAACTCACGTCGATCCCGCCAGAGACCAGCACCAGCATCGCGCCGACGGCCAGTATGCCGATAACGATCGACGCCCGCAGAAGGTCCGATACCGTGGTGATGGTGAAGAAACGCGGATCAGACAGAGTCGCAAGGATGCAAAACAGCATGATCACACCCGCAACCAGTGTTTCGTTGCGGGTCCAGATATCCTTGGATAGCCAACCGTTCATGATGCGAGCCGATGGGCGAGGTCGTCTTCCGTCACGGATCCGCTGTCAAGCATGTTGATGATGCGGCCATCACGCATCACGGCGATGCGGTGGCAGGTGGCAAGCAGTTCGGGTAGATCGTCCGAGATCACGATGATGCCGATGCCCTGGCGAGCGAGGTCTCGGATGATGTCATGGATTTCGGCCTTGGACCCGACATCGACGCCGACGCTAGGGCCGTTCAACACCAGAACACGAGGTGCCCGCGACAGCCAGCGTGCAAGCGCCACACGCTGTTGATTACCCCCCGACAAAGACTGCACGGAGGCATTCACGTCCGGTGCCTTGACCTTAAGCCGTTTCAACCAGTCTGATGCCTCGTCCACGAGGTTGTCCATGTTCAGGAACCCACCGTGCGTATGGGCATCAAGCCGCCCGATGGCGACGTTGCGCAGGATGGATTGGCTGAGAAACAGGCCTTCGGTCAGACGGTCTTCCGGAACATAGCCGATCTGCGCCAAGGAGGCGGCCTGCGGGTCACCCGTTGGGACCTGTTTGCCATCAATGGTAATGGTCCCCTGATCCGGCTCGACCAGACCAAAAAGCGCCTTAGCAACGGAGGTGCGTCCGCATCCCAGGAGGCCAGTGATACCGAGCACTTCGCCCGTCTTGAGTTCGAAATTGATGTTGGAGAAAGACCCCTGCTTGCTGAGCGATTTCACTTCCATTAGCGTGTCGGCTCCTACGATCGCGTCGCTTGGCGGCACTTTGGGCACGTCACGCCCGGTCATGTGATAGGTTAGGGATTGCGTGTCAAACTCGGAGGCTGGACCTTCCGCAACTTTCTTGCCATTACGCAGGACAACGACCTTTTCGGACACCTCGAGCATCTCGGCGAGTTTGTGGCTGACGAAGATCACCGCGACACCTTCGCTTTTGAGCATCTGGATGATGCCTTGCAGGCGCCGTACTTCCTTCTCCGTGAGCGCTGTTGTGGGTTCGTCCATGATGATGAGTTGCGCCTGCGAAGCCAGCGCGCGGCAGATCGCAACAAGCTGTTTCTGGGCTACCGGCAGGGCCTCGACACGGGTGTCGAGATCGATCTCTACACCAATTTTTTCCAGTGCTTTGCGGGCGATCGCACGCGACGCCTCGCGCTTGAAGAGCAGCTTGTGGGTCGAAAGCTGGGTCACGAAGGCGATATTCTCGGCCACGCTTAGGTTCGGAAACAGCGAAAAATCTTGGAAGATAACCATCACACCCGCCGCTGCCGAAATGCGAGGGTTCAAGACCGGGCGTGCCTTTCCGGCGATATGCACAGTGCCTTCGCTGGTGGGCTCGACACCCGAAATGATCTTGATGAGTGTGGATTTTCCAGACCCGTTTTCCCCGGCGAGACAGACGGCCTCCCCCCGTTTCAAGTTGAAATCCACAGAATCGAGCGCCGTTACCCCTGCATAGCGCTTCGTGATCGCGCGAAGTTCGACGAATGCAGTGTCACATTTTGGGGGCATGAAAGCCTACTTGCTGGTTGCACATCGCGCTAATTGAAAGCACGGTTTGGAACTGAGGGGTGGAAGAGTGCAGATCGAGGCTGCGCAGGGCCGCCTCGATCTCAACCCGGATCAGAAAGGGTAATCGTCCATGTTGTCCGCGTTCACGTTCACCCAGGCCTGGCCAAAGATGACTTTGCCATCGAGCGTGATGTTTCCGTAACCCGGCAAGCCGAGGTCCATACCGTCTGTGACCTCTTCGCCGCTCATCACCATGACCGCGAGTTTGTTCATCGCCTCACCCGCGACTGCCGGATCCCAGAAGCCAATGCCATCGACGGCGGCGGTTTCAAGGTATTGGCCCGCGATCGACGGTAGGGATGTTCCGAAGACGCAGGTCGTATCTTCCATGCCGCGCTCTTCCACGGCGCGGCCGATGCCGGCCACGTCAGTCGAGGCCGATCCCTGCATGCCCTTAATATTTGGGAAGGCGCGCAGCACCTCTTGCGATTTGGAGTAGGCTTGCTCGGCGTCGTCAAAGGTTTCGTTCTTGTCGCCGACGAGGGTCATGTTCGGATAGTTGGCTTTTTGGTGTGCGATGCCACCGTCGACCCACTGGTTGTGTGTCTGCGACGTCAATGAGCCGACGAAGACAGCGTATTCACCTTCGCCACCCATGCAGGTTGCCATCTGCTCCATCAGGTTGGCACCGAAGTCCTCGTTAACGAAAGCTTCAAGGTCATATGTCGTGTTCTGCTGCGCCGCGGCCTCGTGGGTGATCACCGCAATGCCTGCTTGCATCGCGCGACCAAGCACCGGTTCGAGCGCTTCGGGAGACATTGGCACCACCGCCAGCGCATTCACGCCCTGCGCGATCATGTCCTCTATCAGCGCTACTTGTTGTTGCGGGTCTGCCTGAGCTGGGCCAACTTGAAAAGCGTTCATCCCGGTCTCTTGAGCGAACTTGTTCACGCCTTCTTCCATCCGGTTGAACCACTGGATGCCTGCGATTTTGACCACGGTGGCGATACTCTTGGAATGGCCGTCAGCTGCGACCTGCGTGCCCAGAAGAGCCGTGGACGCAAGTGCGGCGCTGGCAAGCAATTTGTATCTGATCTTCATATTATCCTCCCTGAACCCGCACTGGCGGGATGTTTCCGAGTCCTGCGGACAGCCCGCCGACCTATCAAAACCGTGCTTTCTCCGACAGGTGCTTCCCTGCTAATTCTTAGTGTCCCACAGCGGTGCAGTCCTTGAGAATTTACACTTGTGCGTTGACAGCACGTTTGTGCAGTATAAAGTCGAATCATTCTCGGTCAAGCCATTTTGTCGGAGTAATGTTGGAGGTTGCCGACGCACCATGTTGATGCAGAAACGCCAGGCTGATGACACTGTAGCTCAGGCTGCATGGCTTTACTATGTCGGAAATTTGAGCCAGCAGGACGTCAGCGAGCGGCTGGGAATTTCGCGTTTCAAGGTCTTGCGGATGTTGGCGGATGCCCGCGAGCAGGGACTGGTGCGGATCATGGTCGAGCATCGAACATCAAGCACGCTGACGCTGGCTGATCAACTGGTCCAGATTTTTGGACTTCAGGAAGCGCAAGTCGCCCCGGTAGGAGCGGCGAAGTATGACGATTCGCTTGCTCGCGATGCCGTTGCCGTGTTGGCTAGCGGATACCTCGCCCGGATTGCTGGGACAGATCGTCCCGTGACCGTCGGCGTTGGGTGGGGGCGAACTCTGTCGAAGATGGCCGATAATCTGACCGGTGTGAAAAACAACGCGCTCACCTTTGTATCCCTGATGGGCTCCGTCACACATGCCTCGCACACGGCACCGGGAGATGTCTGTGTGCGGTTGGCGGAGCAAACTGGCGGCCGGGCGATCCTGATGCCCGCGCCATTTGTCATGGACAGCGCTGATGCCTGTGCAGGAATCATGTCGCAGCGACTTGTGCGCGAGGCATTGAATGTGGCTAAATCTGCAGACCACGCTTTAATGAGCGTGGGAGAATGCCAGAATGGCGCAATTCTTTTTGAAAGCGACATCTTTGACCCGGAACAGATCCAGGAATTGCGCGCGGTCGATGTCGTTGGAGATTGCTGTGGGGTGTTCTATAAAGCGGACGGATCAGTTGCTGATATAGAACTCAATCGCTGCACTCCCTGTGTGCAGCCTGTGGACATGGCATCTATGAACACCGTTATGTTGGCCGGAGGGATGGCCAAGTTGAATGCGACGCGCGCGATCCTGAGCGCAGGCTTTATAAAGAAGTTGCTGGTGGATGAAGCGCTCGCGAGGGCGCTTGTCGCGGCAAGTCATCAAGGGAGGGCCTGATGGAAGGTTTCGGAGTGCACACTAGCATGTGGACCATGTCATGGGATCAGGAGGGGTGTGAGACCGCCGTTGCCAAGGCGCAACACTATGGTATGGATTTTCTTGAAATTGCTCTTCTCGATCCACTGAGCGTCGATGCGACGCACAGCCGCCGCGTGCTCGAGGCGGCGCAGATGCGCGCGGTCTGTTCGCTTGGTTTGCCCGAGGCGGTCTGGGCGTCGCGCAACCCTGACGGAGCAGTGGAGTTCCTGGCCGTCGCTCTCGACACATGTGCGGCGATGGGGGTGGAGGCGCTGACTGGTGTCGTGTATGGTGGGATAGGTGAGCGGTCCGGTTTGCCGCCGACACAGAACGAGCTCGACAATGTCGCTGATGCGCTCACACGGGCAGCAAAATACGCGCGTTCTCTCGGGCTGCTTTTTGGGATCGAGCCGGTCAATCGCTACGAGACCCACTTGCTAAATACCGGGTGGCAAGCGGTCGACATGATCGAACGCATCGGTGCCGACAACATGTTCGTGCACCTCGACACATATCACATGAACATTGAGGAAAAGGGCATTGCGCAGGGCATCATCGATGCGCGCGAGCATCTGCGCTACATTCACTTGTCGGAATCCGATCGCGGCACGCCAGGCATGGGCACCATTGCGTGGGACGAAATTTTCGCCGGTTTGCGCGCGGTGGGGTTCAGGGGTGGGCTTGCGATGGAGAGTTTTATCAACATGCCGCCAGAGATTTCATCGGGCCTGTCCGTCTGGCGCCCCGTTGCCTCGGGTGAGCGTGAAGTGATGGAGAGTGGGCTGCCCTTCCTGCGCAACAAAGCCATGCAATACAGGCTTATCTGAGAGCCCTGAGCCGTGTGGGCGGCTTTTTGAGTGCGTACCGCGGTTGACCATGTGCGACTAGGATCAGACAAGCCGCTCTGCAAGTCGCTTTGCAGAGTCTCCATCAATTATCAATCCCCGGACAAAGCGCCCGCGAAGGATCGCCTCCGTGGCCGCGACCTTGCGCAGGCCACCGGCCAACAGGACAGTGCGTATCTTTGCCAGGTCAGCGATGCCGACCCCGATTGTCAGCTGTGTCAGCGTATGGTCCACGATGTGGCCCTCCCGACTGAAGAAGAGACCGTTCGTATCGCCCACTGCGCCGGCCTCGCGCAGTTCATCGAGATCCTTATTGGAAATCATGCCCTGCTGTCGCAGGAGTGATGATTCTGTGAGCTCGCCCACCGAGATCAGCGCCAAGTCAGCAGTTTTGGCGAGGTTCATGGGGCGCACGACGGCCCGTTGTGTTATCAGGACGTTCCGATCTTCCGGGCTGTCCGCGATGAAAGGAACGGGCAGGAAGTAGCCTTCGCCACCCGTAGCCTGTGCAAGCGCCTGTACTACCTCAAACGGATTGAAGGAGGAATTTGCGGTGAGGCTGCCCATCAGGCTGATAAACCGTGCGTTCGGGAAGTTCGTGCCTGATATCTGGCGGCTCAGGTGGGCGAGGGTCCGGCCCCATCCGGTGCCGACAATCGCCTTGGGGTTTTCGGTAATATAGTTGCGCAGGAAGATGGCTCCGGCAGTGCCTACGGCTTTCAAGGAAAGCGCGTCGAGGGTCGCTTTGTGTTCGGTGTCGATGCCGTCGAACCCGAGCGGGTCAGTCGTGATACAGAAATCCAACCCAAATTCTTGCTTGATCGCCTCCTCCTCGTGCAGAAGGCCGAGGTCCCTGTCGTTTATGGTGATGGAGACGATGCCCGAATCCCGCGCTTGGCCCAGCAGCTTGTTGACCCGCGCACGAGACAGGCCCATCCGCTGCGCCGTGGCTTCCTGATTTACCCCTGCAACATAATAGAGCCATGCGGCGCGGGTCATCAATTGTCGGTCTGACATGTTTCTCATGACCGCACCCTAGAGCGACTTGTTCGAAGTGGCAAACATGTGTATGTTACAAATGTAAATAACATTGACAAATGATTTTATTCTACATCAGAATGAATTATTCTTTTTCGCTGCATGCGGGGGTGCAAAACGAAGTAAATAGGAGGAGATGACATGAGGAAACAAATTTTTGCGGCTGCGGTCGCCATGGTCAGTGTGGGGACTGCGGCCCCCGTCTTGGCGTTGGACGTAGCGTGGGTGCACTCCACGGCTGCGGCGCAGTCGGAGCAGCGGGTCAAGGCCGGTTTCGAGGCGTGGCTAGCTGACAGCAGTTCTGACTGGAACGTCAGTTTCTTCGATTCTCACGGATCAGGCGAGACAATCGCCTCGAACATACAGGACGCATCGGCCCGAGGCGTAGACGCAATAATCGTGACCATGGCCGACCTGCGGGCATCGACTGCGGCAATTGCTGAGGCCGCTGCGGCAGGCATCCCGATCTTTTCGGTAGACTCTGGCTATGTTGACGGTGCGATCGTTGATGTGACGACCAACAAATGGGCCATGTCTGCCATCGTTTCCCCGTATTTGCTGGACCATATGGGCGGCGAGGGTGACATCATCTTCTTGCGGATGGCCTCGCATCACGGCACGCGCAAGCGCAGCGACGTGATGGAAGACATCCTGCGTGAATACGGCGATATCAATGTGCTCGCCGAGCATGACATCGACATCACCGCTTTCTTTGAGGACACAACTAACACTATGCAAGATTACGTTGCACGCTTCGGAACCGACATCGACGCGGTCTGGGCCCCGTGGGATGAGCCGGCGCAAGAAGCTATCAACGTGATGGCAGCGGCGGGTCTCTCGCACAACAAAACTGAACATTCTTTGAGGAGGGCCTAAATGAACCGGGCAGCCAAAATCGTACACACTCAGAAATTGAACTCGAACCTTCTGACATATTACACTGAAATGCGGCGTGTCCGCACGTTCGAAGATCGCGTTGGAGAGCTCTACCTGCGTGGTGAAAGTGCCGGGTCGATGCTGCACCTATCCATCGGAGAAGAGAGTGCCGCGGTCGGCGTATCGTCTGCAATGCGCGACGGAGACACCTTCACGACACACCACAGGGGGCATGGTATCTTCCTTGCTAGGGGGGCTGATCCAAACCGGATGATGTCCGAAATCGGTGGCAAGGCGACCGGCTATTGCAAAGGCAAGGGTGGCTCGATGCATATCGCCGACATGAGCCTCGGTCACCTCGGAGCCAATGCCATCGTTGGTGGAGGCATCCCGGCGGTCGTCGGCGCGGCCATGGTGGCCAAGCGGCGCGGCAACGGAGCGGTGTCCATCGCCTTTTTCGGCGATGGGGCCATGCAACAGGGCATCCTCTACGAATCTATGAATATGGCCGCGTTGTGGGATCTTCCAGCAGTTTTTGTCTGCATCAACAACCAGTGGGGTATGGGCACCCGGATCGACCAGGCGACGAAATCGACCAAGCTGCACGAGCGGGCGCGCGTCTTTGGCCTTAACGCGGAAACGGTCGATGGTCTCGACGTGCTAGACGTGGCCGAGGTGGCGGCCCGCACCGTTGATGAGGCACGGGCCGGCATGCCGGGCTTCCTCGCAATCGATTGCTTCCGATTCTATGGCCATGGCCGCAAGGACAAGAGCCCCTACCGAAGTGATGAAGAGGAGGTGGCGGGCCGCGAGCGCGATCCCGTTGCACAGGCGCGCAAGATGCTCGCAGAAACTGGCGTCGCGGACGCAGAGCTTGACGCGATCGACGATCAGGTCGCTGCCGAAATGGATGCCACGATCGACTACACGATGAGGTCCGAAGAGCCCGCGCTTGATACGATGTTCTGTGATGTCTTCGCGCTGGGCCAACCTGAACCAGAGCCTGTCAAAACGCGTATCGACCGCGTGCTTGCGAGGGAGTGATCAAGATGCCGAAATTTGCCTATAGAGATGCGCTCAAACAGGCGCTCACAGATGCGATGCGCGAAGACCCTGATATCTTTGTGATCGGAGAAGAAGTCGGTCGCTATGGTGGTGCTTATGGCGTGACCAAGGGGATGATCGACGAATTTGGCGCAGACCGGCTTGTCGATACACCGATTTCCGAACCTGCGATCATCGGAACCGCCGTCGGTGCGGCCATGGCAGGGATGCGCCCCGTGGCGGAATTGATGTATGTTGATTTCATCGGCATGGCGATGGACCAACTCTGCAACCAGGCCGCCAAGATCCGCTACATGTTTGGTGGCCAGATCGGCGTGCCGATGGTCTTGCGCACTCAGGGCGGTACAGGCAGGTCGGCGGGCGCACAACACAGCCAATCGCTAGAAGCCTACGTCATGCATACGCCGGGCTTGAGGTTGGCCATGCCGGGCACCGTCTATGACGCCTACCACCTGCTTCGGCAGGCGCTGGTCCAACCGGATCCGGTCGTTTTCATTGAGCACAAGAGCCTCTATGCTTTATCTGAGGACGTAGACCTATCAGTTCGGCCACCCGAATGGGGCAAGGCCGTGGTGCGCCGTGAGGGCAAGGATCTCGTGATAGTCACTTATTCCCGGCAGGTCCTCCACGTCATGGAGGCCGCTGACGAACTGTCAAAGTCGGGAATAGAGGTCACGGTGATAGATCTGCGAACGCTCAGCCCGCTGGATTTTGACACGGTCAGGACGGAAGTTGAGAAGGTTGGCAAGGTAATGGTTGTTTCCGAAGGGGCAATGACCGCCGGCGTCGCCGCAGAGCTTGCCGCGCGGATCAGCGAGGAGTGTTTTGACTTTCTTGAAGACCCTGTTGTCCGGGTCGCGGGAGAGGATGTGCCCATTTCCGTGTCGGTCGAGCTTGAAAAGAATTCGGTTCCCGGTGCGACGCTCATCCAAGACACGGCCCGCAGGCTGCTGGCATGACGATTGGTGTTCTTAGGATGCCTCGGATGGGGGAGACCATGGACGAGGGCAAGCTCGTTGAGTGGCTTGTCAAGCTGGGAGAACCGTTCAAGCGCGGTCAGGAAATCCTCGAGGTGGAAACCGACAAGACCATTGTCGAGTTTCCTGCGCTAGGCGACGGTACTTTGATCGAGATTCTGGTCGAGAACGGTGATATGGTCTCGGTGGGCACACCGATCGCCCGAATTGAGGTGGGACAGGGTCCCGACTGGACAGGAGATGGATCGTCCATCGACGAAACGGGAAACACGACTGAGTCTCAGACAAAAGACGTAGCGGGGGAAGCCGCCGGCGAGGATGTAACCGCCGAACTAGCCCTGGCTGGCGCATTTGCCTGCACCCCGCTGGATGCGTCGGGTGCGACGCAAATCCGAGCCACGCCTCTGGCGCGTCGCATGGCCCGCCTCCGGGGTATCGATTTAGGTGCGGTTGCGGGAAGCGGGCGGCGTGGCCGGATCGAACGTGCAGATGTCGAAGAGCTCGCTGTGGGAACCAACACCGTCCGACAAATTGCCGGCGTCACATGTCTCGAAAAAGGATCTGAATCAGGCACTCCGGTGGTCTTGTTGCATGGGTTCGGGGCCGATCACATTGCCTGGGGCGGGATTCAGACACGGCTCTCCACAATAGGGCGGCGGACCTTCAGTTTCGACCTTCCGGGTCATGGCGCCACGGTCCAAGAGGCTCGGACTGCCGCTGATCTGCATGGTCCCCTCGATGCGGCCCTCACCGAGTTGGGTCTTGGTCCAGCACATCTCGTGGCGCATTCCATGGGAGCGATTGCGGCTGTGGCGCTGGCACAGACACGCGGCGCGAAATCACTAACGCTGATTGCGCCTGCTGGCCTAGGCCACGCAATTGACGCAGAATTTCTGCGTGGCTTTGCCCACGCTGCCAGCCCTGGAGAAATTTCTCACCTGCTGGGTCGCATCACTGAGGGACCACATGGGCTGTCTTCCGAGATGCTCGCGGACATCCATGCCTCGGTTGCCCGCCGTCGTCTGACAGATCTGGCCGACGCGCTTGTTGGCGGCAGCGGTCAGGCGGTGAACATCCGACTCGATTTGGCCAACCTGGCCGAGCACATCCCAGTACGCTTGATACTTGGGCACCGCGATCAGGTCCTCGATTGGCGCGAAACACTTGATATTTCGCCCCGTATTGCAACCCATAACCTGCCGCGCGCAGGTCATTCGCCCCATTGGGAGGCGTTGGCCGAAGTGGCGGCTATCATGACGGATATCACGAAATGAGTATCAAAGAAAAACTTACCGCCGCAAAGACCCGCATGAGCGCTTTCGCAAAGACCAGCCCCGATCTCTTTGACGGGTTCATGCTGGTATCAAAGACAGCCACGCGCAGTGGCACCTTCACGACCGCTCAAAAGGAATTGATCGCAACGACGCTTTCTGTGGCCAAGGGCTGCGACGATTGCATTCTTTATCACGTTGATGCAGCACGCCGCCACGGGGCCGATGAAGCCGCTCTGATCGAAGTTTTGGAAGTTGCGGTTGAAATGGGTGGTGGTCCTGCGGTCATGTATGCCGGCAAGGCTTTAGAGGCCTTCAGGGCATTAGACAGAGTACCATGATATAACGACGATTTTGGGAGAAGCAAGATGGCCTATTTTTTGACCGCTGATGGCGGAACCGAGAGCCTGCGGGCCCGGGTTTACGACTTGTCCGGCAAGGAGCTTGGAAGCGTCGCAGTCGCCTACAAGTCAGATTTTTCGGCGGGGGCGCGGGCCGAACAGGATCCGGCTGATTGGTGGGCCAATTTCGTGAAGGCGTCTCGCGGTGCAATTGCTGAGGCGAGGATCGATCCGTCCGAAATCGATGCGATCTGCTATGCCACCACCTGTTGTTCCGTAGTCGCGCTGGATCGGGATGGCCAAGCGCTTCGGCCGGCTCTTATCTGGATGGACGTGCGGGCCAACGAGGAGGCCGATTTGGTGTTTGCAACGGACGACGCGGCACTGTGCTTGAACGGGGGTGGTCAGGGGCCCGTTTCCGCTGAATGGATGATTCCAAAGGCGCTCTGGCTCAAGCGCAACGAGCCCGACGTCTTCGACAAGGCGTATCGCATCTGCGAGTATCAGGATTACCTCACATACCACTTGACAGGAGAATGGGCGGCAAGCCTTGATAACGTAGGGCTGCGCTGGCACTACCGCAACGACGCGGGCGGCTGGCCTGCATCGCTGGTCACGTCTCTTGGCCTCGAAGCGCTTATGGAAAAGTGGCCGACGCAGGTTGTCGCGCCTGGGGACGTAATCGGCACACTGACCCAGCGCGCCGCCGACGCGCTCGGGCTCAGGCCCTCAGTCAAGGTTGTTCAGGGTGGTGCGGATGCGCTCATTGGAATGATTGGTCTGGGTGTCGCGCAGCCAGGGCAACTGGCGCTGATTACTGGCTCCAGCCATCTGCAATTCGGCGTGACAGAAACGCCTCTGAATGCGCCGGGCATTTGGGGCTCTTATGCTGATATCGTCTATCCCGGGCGCTACGTGGTCGAAGGCGGACAAACCTCCACAGGCTCAATCATTAACTGGCTTGGACGCCTGACGGGTGGACTCGATTATGACGATCTCAATGCGAAGGCCGCAGCGCTGCAACCCGGTGCGGATGGCTTGATCGTGCAGGATCACTTTCAGGGTAATCGCACGCCTTATACCGATCCTCTGTCGCGCGGCGCTCTTGTTGGTCTGTCCCTTGCCCACGAAAAGCATCACATCTTCCGAGCGATTATGGAAGGCATCGGGTTCGGAACGCGGGCCATCCTCGATGCGTTTGCTCAGGCTGGCTATACGGGTTCGGAGTTGGCTGTGGGCGGTGGTGCGGCCGCTTCCGATCTCTGGCTTCAGATCCATGCTGACACCGCTGGTGTTCCCGTGCGGGTTCCGGCGTCGCGCGATGCTCCTTCGACCGGGGCGGCCGTTCTTGCCGCGCATGGTGTCGGTCACTTTGACACGATTGATGACGGCATCGGGGCAATGGTTCATCCGGGTCGCGTGATCGAGCCTATTCCGGGCAACATGGCGCAGTATGATGAGATTTATGCGAGATACCTGAAGCTCTATCCGGGGCTGAAGACAGCGCTGGCGTAAGGGACGTGTGCGTCGCACGATGCGGCAGAGCGACGAGGCAGGACAGCTAAAAGGAAACAGACAATTGGTATCGAGTAGAACAGTCTTCGTGACCGGCGCAAGCCGTGGTATTGGCGCGGCGATCGCGCTAGACTTGGGCCGGCGTGGCTATGATGTAGGCCTGAACGACATTGAGGCGCAGGAAACCAAGGCTACGGAGGTGGCTGACGCGATCAACGCCATGGGACAAAAAGCAAAGGTCTTTCTCGGTGATGTAAGTGACAAGAGCGCCTGCAACGAGATGGCTCGCGCTTTCCTTGCTGCGTTCGGGCAGGTGGATGCGATCGTCAACAACGCCGGCATTCTTATAGCGGGAGAGGTTGACGGGCTTGCGGAGGCGCATTGGGACCGAGTCATGGATATCAATGCAAAGGGGCCATTTCTCGTGATCCAGGCGTTCCTGCCTGCGATGAAGGTCCGTGGATACGGTCGGATCGTCAACATCGCCTCCATTGGTGGAAAACACGGCGCGCCGGAACAGGCCCACTACTCCGCTTCAAAAGCCGCCGTCATGGGTTTTAGCCGGGTTCTCGCGCAAGAAGTTGGGTCGCTCGGGATCACCGTCAACTGTGTCTGCCCCGGGATAATTCTAACGGATATGGGGCGGGTCAACCTCGAGGTTGCGTCTGTCCGCGCCGCCTGGCAGGACAAGACGGCGCTTGCTCGGATCGGGGCACCGGAAGACGTTGCAGGTCCGGTTGCATTTTTTTGTTCGGATGACAGTCACTTCGTCACTGGACAGTCGTTGAACGTGGACGGTGGGATCGTTTTAAGTTGATCCAGGGGTGATCGCCATTGAGCATAGAGATGTTGCCTGATGTCCTCTGGTTAAGTCTGGTCAAATTCAGCCATAGGCAACTCTCGGTAATTACCTGACGCTGCGCGTATTCAGATATTTTGGTCACGAAGTATCTTCTAACAGCATCTGCGCTGACGCGGAACAGGTAGCTAGATGCGTGACATAGCCGCCCTTAATAGCGGCGCGGACAGCAGGCACGCGATCCCGGCCCGCGGAGACAAGCATGCCCATTTCTTTTTCGCGCATCTGCTCAAGGGTGATCCCGATCATTTGGCCTTCGTTCGGCGCAGGCATCGGCGCACCATTTTGATCAATGATACGTCCACAAATGACGCCAGCGGCCCCTTGCTTGCCCATCTTAGACAAGATGTCTGCGTCAAGTAAGCCAGTCAGCGCGATATGGCTATTTACGTCGACTGTGCCGACTGCAAATATGACTTTGGTGCAATTTGCGATCGTTTCAAGCTGGCTTGCGATCATCGGTTCTGCTTTTAGGCTTTCGCATAATTCGGAAGTAGACAGCAGAAGCGGTGCATGAAGATTTGCGCAATGTGCGCCGAACCGCAATGCGAGAGTTGCCGCACAGTTTTCAGCAGCAAATCCAATCTTGGAAGGTTTGGACCCAATCAGCTGGACAATTGTAAGGTCACTCAGGTCGAGTTTTGGCGCAACCTCTGCCAAACGGTAAATCGTCTCCCCCCATGCGACGCCCAATTGATCGCCAGTGTTTAGATGTTTGGGTAACCAATCAGATGCGGCACGGATCACGCGCTCAAAAGAGCGGGCCTTAGACGTTGGATCTTCAAGAACGATAAGCGCTTCTAAGATTCCAAACTCTTGCTTCAGATCAGATGCCAGTTGGTTGTTGCTGAATACGTCGCTGTCTAGAGTGATCCGCACATAATCGCGCCGACGTGCCTCAGCCAGATAGTTCACGACAGAAGCCCGACTGATATCAAGCCGCTTTGCTATGTCGCCTTGGTTCAGCCCCTCATGGAAATAGAGCCATGCGGCCTCAACGATATAATCGTCTTGGCGAGCACTTCGACCAGATGCACCAGAGGTTGGACGTACTTTTGAAGACGGTGTTGGCAGCACCTATTTTACCACCGCAGCCATTTTAGGAAACAGCCCGCTTAAGCCTTCTTCTGACGCATTACAGATACCTTTTTCAGTGATTAACCCTGTCACCAATCGGTTCGGTGTCACATCAAAGGCCGGATTGCCGCCCGGTGTCCCTTCAGGCGTCACTTGTACCTCGCCCAAAGTACCATTCTTGCGGGTGCCTTGGATATGGGTTGTCTCACGCGCATCGCGTTCCTCAATCGGAATTTCGGCAACCCCGTCTGTGATGGTCCAATCAATCGTTGGTGATGGCAGTGCCACATAGAAAGGAACGCCATTGTCGTGCGCGGCCAGCGCTTTGAGGTAGGTGCCGATCTTGTTGCACACATCACCGCGCCGCGTAGTGCGGTCTGTGCCAACAATCACCATGTCGACCATGCCTTGCTGCATCAAATGACCGCCGGCGTTGTCTGTCACATAAGTATGAGGTACGCCGTGGTTGCCCAGTTCCCAAGAAGTCAAGGCACCTTGGTTGCGCGGGCGGGTTTCATCGACCCAGACATGTATGGGGATCTCTGCGTCATGGGCCTGATACATCGGGCTTGTTGCCGTGCCCCAATCGACTGTCGCAATCCAACCAGCGTTGCAATGGGTCAATACCATCACAGGTTGACCCTCGGGCTTTTTAATAGCGATATCGCGGATCAATTGTAGCCCATTTTCACCGATGCGGCGGTTAATCTCGACATCTTCATCAGCAATCTCGTGGGCGAGTCCCAACGCAGCTGCTGCGCGATCTGAATGTGCCAGCGGGCGCAAGGCCACACGGCACCGGTTTAATGCCCATCGCAAGTTGATTGCCGTGGGGCGTGTCGCATTCAGGCTTTCCCATGCGGCATCCATATTTGCGTCAGAAGGGTCGAACTTCATCGCAAGCGCCATTCCGTAAGCGGCCGTCGCCCCGATCAAAGGCGCGCCGCGCACGCGCATTTCAACAATCGCATCCTCAAAGTCGCGCATCGTGGGCACTTGCTGGATAATGAATTCATAAGGTAAGGAGCGTTGATCAATAATTTCTAGAACATCATCATCATGGTTCCACCAAAGAGAGCGATAGTGCGTGCCTTTGATTTTCATAGGACCTCCTTTTCATTAAACGACCGAGCAAGGTCGCACAGCGCCTGAGTATTTTCTATCATCTCTGCGCGCAAGATGAGTGCTGCGCCCATTCCTAGGTTGCGCGCCTCAAGTTTGGCGCGGGTGTTTGTGTCTTCGATGGTCTCGAAATCAGCGTTGTGTGCCAAAGACAAGCAGCGCCTATGCATCTCGATGCCGCAGAACTTCAACGCATCCTGCCAGATAATTTTCAGTGTTGCGTCGCAAGCGACGTCCGAACTGTGGCCCTGATCCTCAAACAGGGATTTGGGATAGAGCATACCGCTCCGCTCGTTCTGCCAAAGATTTCGGAATTCTGCACCAAAAGCGGCGAAGGAGTCTGCAATGACGCTCAAAATCCAGTTTTGATAGTCCTTCAGATCAGCACTGCGGTGAGCGGGCTGACTGAAATACGCAATAAGATAATTGGCCGTCAGCATGCC
>MDSY01106439.1_pt1 | contig 20690 bp, 18 predicted proteins | sample 811131 | NCBI WGS metagenome assembly MDSY01 (sample SAMN05326643, study PRJNA326480) | marine metagenome | isolation source: seawater | place: Atlantic Ocean: South West | collected 2010 | reverse complement strand
GAGGGTATTATTATAGGAGTAAGCGTTCCACCATCGGATATACAGACTGGACTAGATGAATAGCTTAGTTGATACGCTGGATTATTAACTGATCGAACGGTAATTGAGGTTGTAGAGCTATCACAACCAATTGTATATGTTATATCATAAACTCCAGCTAAAGAGGTTGATGGAGAAATTTGTCCTGTAGTTGCGTTAATATCTAAAAAATCTGCTTTACCAGGACCCCATTGATTATTTCTATGAAAAAGGCCTGAGGTGATTGTGGTGGTAAAAGTTCCACCAGAACTCACAATAGTAGGAGTTATTAATCCGTCATCTTGAGCAATTGTTGAAGACGGATAACTTACACTAGTGTCATAAACCCCTGTGTTATCAACTATTGAAATTTGAAAAGGATCTCTTGTTTTATTTGAATTTAGTTTATAAATATTAACCAGCCCTCGATCTGTTCCCCCATTTGAATTATCATTTGGTGCACCTACGGCAATAATATTTCCCTCAGCATTAATATCTACACTCCATCCAAAACGACTTCCATTATCAGAAGACTGAATCTCACTTCCTATTTTTGCCCATGTTGGTTCTAGATTACCACTATTATCCTGGCTGATTTGTCTCCAGACATTAACACGTCCAAGGGTATTTGCATTATATTTTTCTGGACTTCCTATAACCGCAGTATTTCCAGAAGCATTTAAAGCAACAGACCACCCTGCTCTTCTTTCATTAACGCTTTCACATAGTTCACAATCAAATGCCCAATCCTTCCAAAAATCTTCGGTTTCATCATATAAATACGCAGATGTTCTACCTTTTCTTGAGGACCACATAGGCCAACCAACAAGTATCATATTTCCTTGAGCATTTATAGAAACATCTTTACCAAATTCACCAGAAGCAGAACTAGGAGTCTTTGTATCCCCCTTTTGATTCCAGTTTGGTGCATCATATTTATAAACTATGTACTTCCCTTTTTTACTGGAGTGTTCTTTGCTTCCAATCAGAATTGTATTTCCTGAAGAATCTAGATCAACACTAAATCCCCAATTTGGTGTTGAGTCTCCATGGTCCGGAGGATTAATTTTACCTGTAGATCCTTTTACAACCCAATCTGTACCATTGTATTCATAGACATGTACGATTCCTTTTCCTGTTCCTGCTGAATCATCAATAGTATCTCCAATTGCAATGACATTACCAGCCGAATTTAAAGAGATTGAACCACCAAATTGAGTGGAATTAATTTTAGTTCCAAAAATTTCTTTACCTAATTGACTCCATATTCCATTTCTTCTTTTAAGAACAATTACACGGCCACAATTATTACAGGATGGTCGGTCGTGTGACAAACCAGCCATCGCTATTATATCTCCTGCATCATTGACTGCAATATGCGATGAAAAATTTTTGTGCCATGAGGTCGAACCGTATGAAGTTTTCCCCCCAATATTATGACCAATATTCTCCCATGTACCATTATTGTTATAATAAGCTCTCATCTGTCCTGAAAAATTTCCATTATCATTATTTCCAGGAGCTGATACTATTAAGACATTACCTGCAGCATTTAATTTTACAGATATTCCTAATCTATTAAAATTTGGAATTGATCCACTTACACCTAATTCAGGGTTTAATTGACCTATTAAGTCCCAAGATCCAATTGATGAATTTCTTGAATAATGAACATCATAATCACCTACAGTTGATGATGTTGTGTTAATTAAACCTGTATCCTTATCGATAATCAAACCTGGGGGATCAGAATAATAAATTCCGCCCGTTGGCCCTATTAGCGTGGGTGTAATACCAACGTCCGTTATGCAATATGAATTTTGAGGATAATAAAAATCAAGTGTGTCTGAAGCTGTAATATTTAAAGTTCTCGAAGAAGCATCAGAGCAAGAACCTGAAATAGAATAATTGATTGTATATGTCCCTTGAGTTGAAACTGAGAGATTTACTTCACCAGTCGAGGTATTTAAATCAATCCCCGAAGAGGAACTAAATGCACCTCCTGTTGCGCCTATAATTATAGGAGTAGGGTTATTATCAGATTTATTGAAGGTACTGCTTTGGTATGCAAATGTTGTCAATTTTATATTATCTGGGGCAACTGAAACCCCAACAGTTCCGTTATTAAGGGTTCCATTATAAACATTACCATAAGTTGAATTATTTATCAAAATAGTTGAGGTAACTGTCTCCATGTTATAATAAGCTAATAAAGATGAATCCAGTGTAGGACTATTGTGAATATCATTTTGAATTTGAGCAAAAGTTCTTTTTGAATTCCAAATTCTTAATTCATCAATTTTCCCTTTAAAAAATTGAGAACTAGAATTATTTTTACCCAGGTAAAAAATTCCATCGTTATTAGAAGCAACTCCATTTGCAATGAGGTTACTAGTAATCCCATCATTTTTAAGAAGAGTATGTAAAATACCATTAAAATACCAATAAAATGTTCCTGAATCAACACCATCATTTTCATCTGTGTCATGAACCAAAGTAATATGAGTCCATTTATCGGTCTGTGTCGCCTGTTCCATCTTTTTTTCTGATCCGGTAAGATTTGTTTCAAAAAATGGTTGCTTGGGAGTTTGATTTTGACCACCAATTCCTATGATTGACCGACCTGTTTCACCTGCGGAATCTCCATCGTCTTGTGATAGAATAATATCTTTTGGACCTGTTCCGTGAACATCTTTTTCAAACCAAAAGCTAATAGTGAAGTCTTGATTTGGGTCAAAAATGAATGGTAATTCAACAAAATCGTTAATCCCATCAAAGGATAGAGCGCTGTTGCTAGAATCTACTGATGGGGGACACCACTGAGAAAAGGTAATATTGCTTAGTAGCATTAACACAAAAGCTACCAAGTATATCTTTTTTTTTAATTTAAATTTACAAAAAATATAATGATTAAGAATAATTTTGAATTTAATGTTAGGATTAATGATTGAACATTTTATTGGTAACAAACAAATTTCTTGATATTAAATTTTAAAAAAGATTATCTTTACCTTTTCAATAGTCAAATATTAATAAGTTACTGATTTTTTCATGGAAATATATCCGGTCTATCTCATTTTTTTAATTACTGGCATAGTTGTTTTCAGGCTTTACCGGGCTGCTAGTAGTTTAAATAAATACCACGTAAGGTACCTTATGTTCCATTTTGTATTTCAGCTTTTAACGATCGTAAATGTATCTCTTTACCTAAAGTTTAATATACAGATTCCACTTGTTGTAGTAGCTTGTGGACGAATTTTCTCTCTAATATTCTTCTATTTATTCCTTAAATCTATTTATGAAAATAAAAGAGCTAAACTTAAATTTATTTATTTAATACCTTGCTTGATTGTTATATTAGCCAACTATCTAAACGTATCAGGCAATAAACTATTCTCATTCATAGATGATCAAATTGTCATTGAAAACTTATTGGGGTTTTATAGTTACGATTTTATTGGCAAAGATGATGTTTATTGGGTCTGCGTCATAAATGCAGTTTTTTTTAAAATATTAATTTTTCGTAAATTTTTTCAAATTTTAACGAATCATATTACACCCGAAAAAAACAAAAAATATATTACCGATATTGCTAAGTTTTATTATATACCTATTACAATTACAAGTTTTTCTACACTTATGCTTCTTGGTCTTTTTTTAATCAATATTGAATCAACAGTTTTTATTATCATAACGAAATTAATTGGAATTTTTACTGTTATGAATCTAATAATAAAACCTGTGATATTAGCAAATATTGCTCGCATTAAAGACCCGTATTTCAAAGATCAAAACCTTGAAAATGTGTATACTCAGATTTTATTATTATTTAAGGAAGAATCCAGATATCTTGATCCGAGTTATTCATCAGTAAAGATTTCTGCAGATACTGGCGTAAGAAATGAATTAATAAGAAATAGTATTAAAATGTATTCTGAGATGAGCGTACCAACGTTTATTAATTCCCACAGGGTAAATTATGCGGTTAAATTAATAAATGAAGGCTACTTAGAAAACTATTCTATTGAGGGTCTCGCAGAAAATTCTGGATTTAGTTCACAGGAAAATTTTAATAGAGTTTTCAAATTAATTAAATCTTGCACTCCATCAGAATACCTAAAAACAAAATCTGAGAAAAATTAGTTTACAAAAGTTATGTATTTAAACATGACTTTTATCTAACTGATAGAAAATCAACCCAATTATAAGAAGCAGCTCTAAAAATTCATGAATCAATGATTTAGCCTAAAACTGATAAATTTTTATTAAATAATTATAGGGTTTTTATCAGTTTAATTGTATTTCAAAAAATTTAATTATGGTAAAATCATAATTCTAAGGATATGTACAATAAGGAAAATAAAAAAAATTGTGGAGAATGGTTAAATGAATATCAAGAATTATTTTCAGGGATGATTGAAGATTGGAGAGAAACTTGGGGATATAATTTTCCCTTTTATTATGCCCAAATAGCTCCAGCTATTTATGATGAAAGTTATTACTCCTTCGGTCTACGAGATGCTCAACGAAAAACACTTGAATCTACCTCTAATACTGGCATGGCAATTCTTATGGATATAGGAGAAAAGAATAATATTCAAGCGAGTAGTAAGCAAGAAGTCGGAAAAAGACTTGCGCTATTAGCCTTAGAAAATGAGTATAATCTTGACATTGTTTCCTCAGTACCTTTATACAAGAGCTCTATAAAATATAAAAAATATATAGAAGTTGATTTTGAGAATAAAGGCTCTGGGTTGTATTCGAAAGGAGAATCAAAAGATTTTGAGATTGCTGGGAATAATAAAGTTTTTTATAACGCTAATGCAAAGATTTTTGGGATAAAGTTAGAGTATCATCCAAAAAAGTAAAAAACCCTAAACATGTTCGTTATGGCTGGAAGAATTGGACAGTAGGATCGCTTTTTAATAAAGAGGGATTGCCTGCATCCTCATTTAATTCAATTAAATGATAATTTTTCCTCGATGTTTGAAAAAAGCTTTAAAAAAATAAAATTTTTACAGTCTTTTTTAAAGCATACACTAACAAAAAAGTTTGAGAGGTAGAATTTTCAGAGATTGGTATGGTGAAATTTAAATTTTTATCTAACTAAGGGTTTTTCTTTTATTTTAAACCTTACTAAAAAAGAAAAAGATGAAATATTATAGCTCTTTAACTTTAGGCAATTATAAATTAATCATTTTATTTTATTTCATAACATCATGAAATATAAACCATAAAAAATCCGAGATGGAAATTCAAAAAAGCAATTTTGGGCTTTTGCCAAGTGGAGAAGAGATAAATAAATATAAATTATCTAATGGTAAAATGTCAATAGAAATAATTAATTACGGCGGGATTATTACAAATATTAATTTTCAAGATTCGTGAAAATTCATGAAATTTTTAAATCTTTATTTTTATTTGACTACTAGTTGTTGAATATAGGCCTGTTATCTGTTGGATTTATATATTACTTATTCTAAGCCAAAAAATCGTTGTATTTTTATGTAGTGAAATAATTTATTTTTACCCATTAATTATAAATGGCAAAATTACCAAAAGAATACCAATTTATAGATTTGTCTGATTACGGGCGGAGACCTGGTCATTGGATTGCTGAAAAATTCCAGTATACCAACTTTACTCCTATTCATCTTACTACCATGTTCATTATTGCTGGGTTCATAGCAATTATATTGTTATTGAATGGACACCTAGTGTCATCAGCAATCTTTATAATATTGAAATCCGTCCTAGATGCTGCTGATGGTGAATTATCACGTTTAAAAAAACAACCCTCATATGTTGGAAGATACTATGATTCAATATCAGATTTGATACTTAACTTTTCTTTTTTATTGACTTTTTGGTACATCACGAATATTTCAATAGTCTTTATGTTAATAGCATTTTTAGGAATTCAACTTCAAGGTACTCTTTACAACTACTATTATGTTATTTTACGAAATTCTGTTCAGGGAGATTCAACCAGTAGAGTTTTTGAAAATACCAGACCAAAAGCTTTCAAGGGCGAGAGCCAGAATAGCGTGAATTTATTCCATAAAATTTATACTGTTCTGTATGTTGGTTTTGATAAAATCATCCACTACTTGGATAAAAATGCAAAGTACTCCAAGCCATTTCCTAAGTGGTTTATGACAATGATTTCAGTGTATGGGCTTGGGTTTCAATTACTGCTTATGGCACTTATGATAGTATTTGAACTTAAGGAATTAGTCATACCGTTTTTTATCGGTTATTCCGTTTTGATCCTAGTTTTTGTTTGCATTAGGAAATTGATTGTAAAATCTAATTAAACACGCTTTGGAAGTGTTAATCTGCCTTTAAATTCATCGCACCGTTTAAAACAGAGGAAAGGCTATGGATATTTAAAAAAATCTTTTGTGAAGAACCCTAACCCTTCTTTAAAAATAACAACTCATAGCGTTATTTTTAAAATGATTTATTTAGTAAAGCTTATGGGACTTCTTATTGTCTTTAGAAACTTCTTTTAAGACATCCTCAGCGTAAGCTAAAATTCGTTTACCTTCATCATCTAGAACAACATCACCAGCTATTAATTTTGCAAATTCTTGAGTTACAATTATATTTCTTTTGAGCTGTCCCAGAAGTAACTCTCTTTTGATATCATTAATTATTTTTTCTTTGCTTTTATCAGAATTTAAAATATTAATTAAATTATCAAAGTGATCGGCTTCTTTATCGAGTCGGTTCTTTAGTTCTCTTAATTTTTCTGTGGTTTTATTCATTTTCAAATATAAAAATTACTGCAAGAAATTTAAAAAATTTACTGTTTATTATTGGTAAGAAAACTCATAAAAATATCTACTTGTTTTACTCAATTGAAATTAATCCCCAAAGAAATAATTTACACCAATACCTAGTCCACGTTTAGAGTAAAAAAATTCTGATATAAATTTATCAAACCTATACATTAAACCAAACTTTGAGTAAAATAACGAAAATCTGTCTCCTGTTTCTTCATGAAAAACAGATAAGTCTGATACGCTATCACTGGCGTTATATTCCTTAAACTCATCAAGTTTTTCTATACCTGTTGCAATGACTACAAATAATTTTTCGTTGAAAATAAACCCTCCTCTAACAGAAAAAATTGTTGAATTATAAATCAGTCTTTTAAAATTTCCAACATCACGAATTTCTTGATTTTGAGTAGGAATAAAAACTGTAGAGGAGTGATTATTAATATTTTGAGTGAAATCTATCCCAACTAAAAAACGACGATTAAAATCGAAATACATTGTATTAAACACTAGTGAACCTCCAGGAACTCTATACTTTTCAAGAGTATTTTGATTAAACCCTACCCCAATAGAAATATCTGGAAGTCTTGCACTTCTGGCAAAAGGATCCTTGTTTTTTTGAGCATTAACAGAAAAGAAAAAGAGAGCTAAAAAAAGGGAAATACTAGTTCGATCAAATAAATTCAAGGCTAAAATCTTAAAAAGTTCAAAAATATAAAATTTAATAAAACCGGCATCTATCCGAAGAAATTATTTGCTTAATATTTCAAGAGTAATCACACTAGACAGATTAAATCTTACATATTTTGGGATTAGGCTTCAAAAAAGAATGTTTTATCAAACTTAATTATCCAATAAAGCTTCTAAAACAGTTTTGTACATTGTGCTAAACAAATACTAAAAACTAAATAAATTTCACAAGATGAAAAATTTGTTAAAACTCATTGTTTTAACCTTACTTATAATTGGCGTTTTTATAATTACCAATACTTTAAAATTAAATTCAAAGCAAGTAGGGTCTGATAAATTAAAAAAAATTCAATTTTCAAATGACATATTTCAAAATCTATCAAATGCAATCAAGTACAGAACTGTTTCTTTCAATGAAGAAGCTATTCCAGACTCCACTGCATTTTTGGGTTTCCACAGATTTCTTGAAAAAACTTTTCCATTAACCCACTCAAAACTATCTTTAGAAAAGATAAATGAATACAGCCTATTGTTTACTTGGAAAGGTTCAGATCCATCAATAAAACCAATTATTTTGATGTCACATCAAGATGTGGTTCCGGTGGATGAGCCCACTATTGAAGATTGGGAAGCAGGACCTTTTTCCGGAGAAATTACAAAAACACATATTATCGGACGTGGATCCCTAGATGATAAAAGCACCTTAATTGGGCTTTTAGAAGCTTCGGAAAAACTATTAGAGGAATCCTTTCAACCAACCAGAACAATTTATTTTGCTTTTGGTCATGACGAGGAAGTTGGTGGATCCAATGGAGCACTCGCTATTGCAACTCATCTAAAAGCAAAAGGAGTTCATGCTGCTATGACAATTGATGAAGGAGGATTTATTTTAGAAAATTTAGTTCCTGGATTTGAAAGACCTATAGCAAATATCAATTTAGCTGAAAAAGGGTTTGCCTCATTTAGATTAACAGTCGAAACTAGCGGAGGACACAGCTCCGCTCCTCCTCGTGAAAACACAATTGGAATATTGGCTCAAGCTGTTGTAGACCTAGAAAACAATCAACTACCATATAAATTAGTTAAACCTGTCGATTATCAACTCGAGTATATGGGTGCTGAACTTCCCTTTTTCAAAAAGATAGTTTTTGCAAATCCGTGGTTATTTAAAAAATCGATTCTTAGAAGTTTAAATTCACATACTACGACTGCTCCAACCATAATAAGTGGTGGTGTGAAAAATAATGTAATCCCGACGGTTGCTGAAGCTACTATAAACTTCAGAATTCTTCCAGGAGAAACGATAGAATCCGTTAAGCAACATATTGAAAATACAGTTTCTAATAAAATTGAAGTTCAAACAGTTGGCTTTTTAACCAACCCCTCACCAGTTTCAAGTATTGACTCTGATAGCTTTAAAATTATAGAAAAACTAATTCGTGATATGTTTCCAACCAGCGTTGTAGTTCCCGGCTTAGTTGGTGGAGGAACGGATTGTAGATACTTTTATGAAATTTCAGATGATGTATATCGTTTTTATCCAACACGTTTGGGTCCTGATAGTATGAAACGTTTTCATGGGATTGATGAAAAAATAAATAAAAAAAATTATGAAGAAATCCTTTCGTTTTCATACCACTTGATAAAGAGATTTAATTAAATAATACTCTTAAGCACCTAAAACCCTCACTATCAGATTTAAATTTAATTGGATACCATGATCATCCAATAAAATTTGTAAAAGAGCGATTGCATTATTTTAAATAATTTAATTGCAAAATGCAATTATGTTACTCTGTTTACTTAAATTTATAAATAAATCTTAAATTAATTAAAATGAAAAAATATTTATCAATTAGTTTTTTATTCGCCACACTATTCATCTTTTCTTTAAATGCTCAGACCAATCCTAATTGGGAATACTGGGTTACTGGAAAGGTAAAACTAAAAAGGGGGATGTCTAAAGAATTTGAAAAAGCTGCTGCTGCAAAGACCGAAAAATTCAATAAAACCCCTGAAACAGCTATCTCTACTTACAAAATAATGGATGGAGAAAATCAGGGAAAATATGAAAGAATTCAGGGTTACAAAGATATTAGTTGGTTCAATGACAATATGAAATCAAATGCAGGAACTCAATATTGGATGAACAATGTTTCTCAATACATAGAAACGTACGAGGGAAGAAAAGTATGGTGGAGAATAAAAAATCTAAGCTACAATTGGAATCCTGAGTCATCACCAAAAAAACATATCCATAAATTGATTAGAATCATAAAACCAGGGAAACTGGGCGACTTTTGGAGGCTTTCAAATCGAATTGTAAAAGTTTATGAAAAAAACAATTACACTGGTGTGCAGGGGGTTTTTAAAGTTGTTTCAGGGGGTAATGTAAATGAAATTATTTTTATTGATGCCTTTGATGATTTTACCGATCAGGGGAAATTTCCCAACACCGATAAGTCTTTAAAAGAGTTGTACAATGAAATGTACAACGGTTCTTATGATAAGGATTTAGAAATTTACAACGAAGCTATTGAAATGTGGGGGAGACAAAATGAAAGAATGTCACTCAAATCAGAATTGACAACAAAACTTTAGTTGTACTAAAAAGAAAAAAACCTCCAGAATCTGGAGGTTTTTTTTATGTCATATTCATAACCACCACAGTGGTGATTCTTAGTTACTTTCGGGAAGTTTACCCCAAATTCCAACAATAAACATGATGGATATTGTAGCGTACATAATTAAATAAGGGAGATCGGGAGCTAGTGCTGTCATTAATATTACGGCTATCGTGTAGATGGCATTATTAATATAAATTTGATTTGAGAGTTAAAAAATTTCAAATTCAGTCATAATTATAGTTTTAATTAGTTTATTTCAATTTAGATATTATTTTTGACATGACTACCAGCCATAAGCAAAAAAGCGCTCATCACATACTATTTTGAAACGGTTCTCATCACTACTTTTATTTTGGATCAATGAAATTGACATCAAGTTTTAAAATTCAACTCCGATATTTATCATATTAATTTTGAGTTACTTTTTGTAGAATAGGTACTATTAAAAATAAACCTTATTGAAGTTCAAAAATAGACATCAAATCTACTGATGTTATATTTGCTTGTTTTAGAAAATAAATTAAACCATTCTATAAATTTCAATCTCTTTTTTCTCGACCCATTCCATCTGGAATCCCCTTGTAGTATCTGAATCTTTCCAAGGGAATATTGTTTTGATATTTTATTCTTCTTTTAAGTCTATTAAATACTGAGTCTTTCTCCCCACCAGGATAATCATTAATATCGGAACCCAAATAATTATTCCATCCGCTTGACCACTGTGACAAATATTTTGAACCAGCTAATATTTTTTTGTCTAAATATTCAGAAATATTTACTTCAAAATTTTTATCCCTAATATTACCTCCATAAAAAAGGAATTCTGGAACCGAGTAAGCGTTAAGATTTTGATGAATTATTTGCCCCTCATACATCAAACGCCATTCTGCTGCTCTTACAGCATCAGCTGACAAATACGCTGCTGCCCTGTGATCACTTTTATGCCAGACTGGGTAATTAAACCCAGGATCAAAAGACATCAATACATCAGGCCTGATTTTCCTGATGTGATAAACAATTTTCCCTATTATTTCTTCTTTATCTGCAAATTCAACTCTCCCATCATCATATCCTAAATTAATGTATTGTTGCTCCGAAAGACCTATTGCTTTCATTGCCTCAATTTGTTCTTGTCTTCTTATTTTGGATAAATCATTCTTATTCATTTTTGGATCTCTAGTTCCAACATTTCCCGTAGTTAATGTGAGAATAAAGATTTTATTGTTATGGTCTTTAAGTAAAGCCAATGTGCCATGAGATTGATAATCATCATCAGGATGTGCAGCGATAAGTAATATTGTTTTTCCTTCCCATTGTTCTATGGGTATTGAGGGTTGAGAATAACTGGTTTCTGAAATAGAAAAACTGATTAGAAATCCTAAAATTGGGATAATTTTTTTCATAAGCAATTAATTTAAATTAGCATGAATAATTTAATTAATAGGTTCAATTTGTTTATTAGATTCTGGGCAGTATTTATTCCAATTCACGGATTTTAATATTCTTAAAGTAAGACTTTCCTGGGTGATCTTGAAAACAAATATGTCCTTCAGAAAATTTTCCAAAATCATACCAGCGTTTATCTCCTAAATAAGGGTAATCATCTGACTTACTAAATTTACTTTGTTTGTACAAAAGGTCCCATTGATCTCCCCTTAATTCAAACTCATTGATTAGGGAATCATTTAATTTCACAAATCCTTTATTGCTTTTTTGGTCTATTGTAATGTGGTAAGTATTCCATTGCCCAGCTGGGTTTGGTGGATTAGTGATTTTAGGAGCGTACAAATCATAAACAGCTCCTAAATAATGCTTTCTGGCACCTAAATCAGTAAGAATATTATTGAGCTCAATTTCCCCGCCTAATATTTCTTCTGGAGCGTCATAAGCACCGATGTCAATTATTTGAATTTCTTGACCTGTTTGATAGGGGAATTTGTAAGCAGAATCTTCTCTTACCCCCCACATAAACCCGCTATTTCCTCCTTTTTCAATTTTCCAATCAAAAATAATTTCAAAACTAGAAAACATTTTATCGGACAGTAAGCTAGCATCCTCATTTCCAGATTCTAAACTTGAAAGTGCATCAAATATCAAAATATTATCCTCTACACTCCATCCTTTTTTTGTTCCATCCTCCTGAAAAATATGCCACCCCTCTAATGAATTATTGATGATTAATTCTTTCCATTTTTTATCTTTTGGACTGCAACTAAAAAAAATAAGTGAAATTAAGAATAGCTTTTTCATAGTAGTATTTTTTAATAAATACAAGGTATGAAAACATTCTTAAAAAATAAAAATACTAATTTACATATAATTACATTTAAATATTGGTTAAAATTAATTAAAGAAACTCCCCATTACATTTCTAATTATGAATATAATCTTTATCGTTCTTGCGTTCGGATTAAACAAAAAATATGAACTCCCTATTGAGTGGTTTTACTAAAATATCTAAAAAGGTGTGAGTTTTCCTACAGGCAAAAAATAAATTTTAATTATTTTTGGGCCTTTTTGAGCCTTTTTGAGCCTTTTTTGTCTTTTTTGTCTTTTTTTGGTATTTTAATATAAAATCAAACACTAGTTTACGAGCTTTCAAGTTAAAAATACAAACAGTTTGATCTCTTCAAATACAAAAATTTGAAAAAAATTAATTTAAAACTAAAAGTATACTCTTCACAAACCGTATTTTATTTGCAAAAGGCAAGTAAAAAACCTATATTTGAATTGTATTAATCACAAAACAATTAAAATGAAAAAAATAATATTTACAGTTGTTTTATTGTCAACAATTGTATTATCGGCTCAAACCATGGCTTTTACAGCTGTAGAAGTAAGGGTAAAAGAGCACACTCAAAAGGATATAGAAGAAGCTTTTGATAAGGTTTTTGAAGGAGTTGAAATGAAGCAAGGAGGAGTTGTATTGGAACGTATTTGGAATGGTCGGACCAACGGAATGACTCACAGACTTGTATGGATGTTCACACTTGGAGTTGACCTTACTGATGATGACGCCATTAGTCCCGACAGAAACGATGCTTTCTGGGCTAAAATGAATAATTACATCGAAGAATGGGGTTCTAGCTATTCTGGAAGAATTTTAAGCTGGCAAGAAGGAGATACAACTAAAAATCCTGCAATTCATATTTGGGATATCAAAGTTGAAAACCAAAACCAATTCAAAAAAGGGCATGATAAAATTGTAAAAGAATTTAAGGATAACTTTGCAGGAAGATTAGTTGGCTTTGGGACATACGATATAGGAAGGCCTAATGGAGCGACTCACTGGGTTGGTGTTTCTGGTAAAAACAGAGTGGATCACCTAATGCTTCTTGACAAATTACAAAAATCAAGTAAATTCATAACACTTCTTCAGGAAAGAGGAAAGACAGAGGACGTTAAAGATTATGAGTTAGAAATTTTGAGAAGAAAACAATAGGTTTATTCATTATACATTAAAAAAGGGTTATACTTTTTCACATAAAAAAAAGAATGACCCTTTTTTTGTTGAGTTAATGTTATTGTCAAAATCAAATCCGATTTGAAAGAAAAGCGTTATTAAATCAAGAAATTAGTTTACATCTCGAATTCTAGCTTCCTCTTGAGTGGAATCGCGTTCTATTTTTTCTTTACCAAACTTTGACCCAAAACTATAAATTAAACGCAATTGTATATTTTGTCTTGATTCATTGCTCTCAACTTCGGCGGTTCCATTTCCATAATCGATTGTTCCAATAAAACCTCTATTAAGAATTTTACTTAGCCCTAAATTCACTTTTAATTTGTCGTCTAAAAACTTTTTTCCAAAAGAAAAATCCAATTCAGAAAGCCAGTCCACTTCAATCTGACCCTCTAACGCACCAGTTCCGTAATTTCCACTCATTTCAAAATTCACGCCTCCTGGTAACTCATAACTTACCTGAACAAACCAAAATAAATACCATTTGTTCAAAAACACATCATAGGTTTGCGATTGATAATCCGTATTAACCAAAATAAAACCGGTAAATCCATCAAGTCCTCTTACAAAACTTATGGGTGCAAACAATCTAAAGTTCCAGTTTGAATTCTGTTCAATATTCACCTCCCTTTGTCTGATTTGAGCTGTGATATTGTCTTGCTGAATCAATTCGAAAATATCATCCTCCGTCTTGCTATAACCAATAGCAAAGAATGGCTGACCCTCATAAGTCAAATTGAATTGATATTTATTTACATAAGCTGGAGCTAAATTCGGGTTTCCTTGACTTGCAGAAAATGGATCCAAAAATTCAGCAAATGAATTTAAGCTGTTGTAAGAAGGTCGTTCAATTCTGTAACTATAAGAAAGACTCATCCCCAAAACATCAGAAAGTTCTCTACTGATCGATGCGCTTGGAAATATTTTTTTAATGGGTCTTTCTTTAACCTCTGATTTTGGGTTTCCATTTTCGGCGAATCTTGAATTTCCTTTTGTATTGCTGTCTTCATAGCGTAAACCTCCGGAAAAGGACCATTTCCCATGAGTAAGGTTTATTTTGGAATACAGGGCAAAGATGGTTTCATTGATCAAAAATCTACTACTCTCATCTTCAATAAAATTGAAGTCACCCGTATTATCTCGATAAGATTTTAAATCGTTGTCCGTATTTACATCTGCATATCTAGATCCTAAACTTAACTTGAAGTTGTCAGAAAAGTTTTTTGCGTAATCAAATTTATAGGTTTTGATGTTGTATTTCCCATTTTGAATATACCTGCGATCTCTAAAAGGAATTGTACTTCCTTCAACACCCATTAGTGTATTGGTGTTGTCGTTTGTAAATTTAATGTAGTTGAAATCAATCAATAATTTATCAGTATCTGTTTTATATTCGTAATAGGGATTGATATTAAAATCGTTTCGATCCCTGTCAAAACTGTTTTTAGAAAACAAGGTGTTTGTTAAACTTGGATTTGAAACAATGGTTTTGCTCTCAGCAATACGCTGAGATCTTCTATTATTCCAGCGCCCACCAATTCCTAAGGAATGTTTGTCGCTTAAATAGTAATCTAGCGCTCCAGAAATTTGAAAATTATTTGGACTGTACGGCTCTATAGTTTCCTGATCATAAGTTTCATTGCCAACAGTTCTGACCAAAAATAAATCATCTCTCCAAGTCGGTTTAGATTGATTAATACTGGTTTGCCAGTTCAATTTGTTTTTATAACTCGAAATGGATGCTCCAGTTCCATACTCAAACCCTTGATCTTCTCCTACCCAATTATTTACAGTACCATGTGTTCCAAGACGAACATTTTTCTTTAAAATAATGTTGATAAGTGCTCCTGTTCCAGATGCTTCATATTCCGCCCCAGGTTGCTCTACTACTTCAATTTTAGAAATGTTATCAGCAGGTAAATCCCTCAATAAGGTTTCTGTGTCCATATATTCTGTTGTCTTACCGTTAATAAGGATTCTAACTCCTCTATTTCCCGCAACAGAAATTCCATTATTGGTAACCAAAACTCCAGGTACTTTTCGCATTACATCTTGTAAACTAGTGTTAATCATTTCAGATTTTTCCAGATCAACAACTAGTTTTTCGGCTGTTTGTTTGATTACAGGTCGTATACTTTTTACAACTACTTCGTCTAATGTCTGTGCCTCTTCTTCCAAACTGAAATCGAAAACCTGATCAGCTGAAAGCTCAAATCCTTCAGGTTTTTTTGATTCAAAACCTAAAACAGAAATTTCGATCTGATAAGCACCTTTCATAATATTTTCAAAAACATAAATACCATCATCATCAGAAATCACCCCTTTTGGATTGATTTCCGAATCCTTTTGTTGAAGTATTATATTGGCAAAAGGAATTGGATTCCCTAAGTCATCGGTTATTTTTCCACGAATTGAATGTTGAGCTGTAATTGAAAAAGAACTTAAAAAGAATAGAACAAAATAATTGAAGAATAATTTCATTTAGATTTAGATTTAGTACGGCCAATAATATTTTTTCAAGTTTATGCCGATAGTAAGACGATAAAACGACCAGAATGTTACAAAAATTATGAGTTGTTTTTTTCTAGAAAAACTTATTGGTTTTTTTTAAGGGATGAATGTTGGAAGGGAATCCAAAAAAAACCTAACAATGATGTATAGTAACTTATTTTGAATAAAGAGATTCGTATTGGTTTACTTTCAATAAATCAATTTTCAAATCATCAAGCCCTTTTTGATCAAATGGATTCTCAATGTAATCTTGAACATTGTACAACGCCATGAGCACAAAACTAACTACCAAAGAAAAAGACAATGATACCAGGGTTGTTACAAAATCACCCTGCAAGTTTAATAAGGACTGTGAGGCATACAAAAATGGAGAAAAATAAATGAACACCAAACAGTATTTTTTTAAAGAAATAGGAGTCCCGTGAATCTTAATCCCACGAATCTTTTCAGCAGAAAGAAACAATTCATTTTTTACGCGAATTAAACTATCCTTTTCTCTTTCATTAAAAAGTTTTTTGTAAGAATCTATTATCAAAAGAACATCTTTTCTTTTCTCTCGTATTGAATCAAATATTTGTTCCGAATCATCTTTTGTTAAATATTGAATTAGAAGCTTTTGAACCTCTTGTAAACTATTGAATAATTCACTGTAATTTTTGTCTTTTATACTTTCAACAGCGTAAAAGATATTGGTTAAATCAATGATCTTATTTCTAAATTCGAGGAATAGAGCTATTGCGTCTTGTCTTCTTTGGTAAGCACTGGTAATCGAGAAAACAAGGGGGAAAACAATAGCTATACTCATTATTGTGTAGTCAAGTTTGATGTTGATGCTGTAAGTATCATACACACAAAAAATAGCTACAGTCTCCAAAAGAATAATTAATAGTCTGGTGTTGAAAACAGATAAGATTGCACTTAAACTCGATTGATTTGATCTCATTATTTATTTAAATACTTATTGAATGAAACTTGAGTTGCCTAATAGCAACCCTATGATTATTCCAAGTATTAGTATAAGAAAATTTTTTAATTTGAATATCAATCCTAATTTTTTCTCCCAAGAATCGGGGACGTGGTTTTGATTATCATCTTTGGAAATTCCTGATTTAATGGACTGTTTTGCAAACCAGAAAAAAAACAATAAGACAATAGCAATGCTACAGGTGATGATTAAAAATATATCTATCATTGAAATAATAATTTATGCGAAATTAGTAATTAAAGTTGATAATAAATTAACTTAAACACTTCATTTATACTGCTTATTTGTTTTGACCTTAGAGCAAGAAAAAAAATAAATAGCAACTATTTTACCATTAGATTTTCTAAAATCTAAATTTAGTTGAATTGTGATGTAAAATATATCAGTTTTTAAACATATTCATCGGTTAATGATTTTTAAAAAATTCATCGTTAATATTCACTTTCAGGAATAATAGATCCGTGAGGATCCAGATTAGCATCTCCCAAAATCTCTCGCATTCTATTGAAAAATTTTGAGTTTTCGATATGCTCTATTTCTTCTGCAATTTCGTGAACTTCATCCAATTTAAAATTCATTTTATTGACCAAATAGAGCTCGATCAAACGATGCTTAGAAATAATTTCAATTGATTTTTGTTTTCCCAATTTAGTCAACACAATAGGCCTGTAAGGTTTGGTGTTTACCAATCCCATTAACACAAGTTTTTTCAACATATTAGATACCGTTGACTTACTTACCTTAAAGTAATCGCTTAATGCAGTAACCTTGATTTCATGATTTTTTTCCTCAAGCTTATACAATGCTTTCAGATAATTTTCTTTTTCAATTGTTTTTTTCATGATTTTGTTTTGTAGTATAAAACATTTGAAATAGTTTTGCAGTATAAAACATTTGAAATGATACTACGACTTTTATTATTATTCGGTTTTTTACAAATATCTCATGCCCAAAACAAGTTAGTTAAAGGCGTTGTTTCTTCTGAGGGTCGTGCCCTTGAAGGAGCTTCAGTTATTGTTTACGGTTCAAAAATTGGAACAATAACTGATGCAATGGGAGCATTTGTGTTAAATATATCAAATGTAAAAAATCCTAGGATAATCATTTCATATCTAGGGCATAAATCTTTCATCCAAAAAATAAAACAAAAAGACTTAGGTAACATCTCTTTAGAAATTGATGATCAACTTGAAGAAGTTGTGGTGTCAGGGACCTTGAAGCCGGTTTCCAAACTCGACAGTCCAGTTCCAGTTGAATCATATACCCAAACGTTTTTCAAAGCCAACCCTACTCCATCTATTTTTGAAGCTCTCGAAATAGTAAATGGAATTCGTCCCCAGCTCAATTGTAATGTATGCAACACAGGAGATATCCATATAAACGGTCAAGAAGGTAGCTATACCATGGTTTTGATTGACGGATTGCCCATTGTAAGTGGTCTTTCTACTGTTTATGGTCTTTCTGGAATCCCACAATCATTGATCGAACGGATTGAGGTTATAAAAGGTCCAGCATCCACATTATATGGTTCAGAGGCAATTGGAGGAGTAATTAATTTAATTACCAAAATACCAGAAAATGCAAACAAATTGTCTTTTGACAGCTTTGTTTCGAGTTGGGGAGAAGTAAATACAGATATTGGATATAAGTACAAGCTTTCAGACAAATCAAGAGGCTTACTCGGGGTAAATTATTTTAATTATTTAAATCCTATTGATAACAATGATGATGGATTTACTGATTTAACTATTCAGGATCGAGTTTCCATTTTCAATAAAATTGATATTGGTGAAAAATTATCAATAGCAACCCGATTTGTTTATGAAGATCGATGGGGAGGTCAAGTCAATTGGAATCGAAACTTCAGAGGGGGTGATCAAATATATGGCGAAAGTATTTATACAAGTAGAGTCGAATTTTTTGGGAATTATAAATTCAACAAAGACCTGTCTTTACAATTTAGTTTCAACAATCACAATCAAGATTCAGTTTATGGAACTACTATCTTTAATGCAAATCAAACCATTGGTTTTGGGCAATTTATTTGGAGTAAAAGTATCCTAAAAAATGATTTCTTAATCGGTATGGTCTACAGGTATACTTCTTATGACGATGACACAACTGCTACTTTTGATGACAAGAGTTTGAAAAATAACCCTGAAAAAACACATCTCCCAGGTATTTTTATTCAAGACGAAATTGAATTCAATGAACAGAACACACTTTTGCTGGGTATGCGATATGATTATAATTCTATTCATGGGAATATTTTTACTCCCCGACTGAATTATAAAACATCCAATAAAAAACAAACTTCAATCTTTCGATTGAGTATGGGATCTGGATATCGGGTTAATCAAGTTTTTACTGAAGATCATGCTGCACTTACTGGAGCAAGAGAAGTGGTGTTTTTAAATAATTTAAAACCCGAAAGATCATGGAATATGAATCTGAATTTTATGAAGAAAATATACCTCAACAGAGGGTACATAATCGATTTAGATTCTAGTGTTTTTAGAACCATCTTTTCCAATAAAATTATTCCAAATTATGACAGCAACCCCAATCAAATAATTTATGATAACCTGAATGGTACATCAGTAATACAGGGTGTATCCGTTAACATAAATACTCTATTTCAAAATAATTTAAGACTTAATTTGGGGTTGACCTACATTGATTCTTATATTGAAGAAAAGGGGGTTAAATCAACCCCATATTTGACCGAAAGTTTCCAAGGAGTCTGGAGAGTAGAAAAAAATATCAATCGATATGGTCTTAGTCTGCACTTAACAGGAAGTATAACTGGTCCCATGAGATTACCTCTTCTGAGTGAAATTGATCCTAGAGCTTCTTTTTCTCCAACTTTTAGTATAATCAATTTTCAGCTCACCAAAAAATGGAATAACACAACGGAGTTTTATTGTGGTGCCAAAAATATTCTTGACTTTACTCCTGCTAAAAACAGTATTGCACGCCCAAACGATCCTTTTGATCGAGATCTTTTAGATAACAACCCTTATCAATTAAACTTTGACCCATCCTATGTATATGCCTCAAATCAAGGAATTCGATTTTTCTTTGGACTTCGGTGGAATCTTAATTGAAACCTTTTACAAACAATTATACATTGCTACAATCTCACCATCTGATTTTTTTACCTCAACAATTTTACCGTAGTCTCGTAATTTCAAAAAAGCATAGTTCGTTTTATCAAAAACAAGTGCGTGAGGAAAAAAGTAATTTGTATTGTAAATGATGTAATCTCCTACACTAGGCTCGGGATTAGGTCCAGAGTGATACGAAATATTGAAATGTAAAAAAGTATTGGTTAAAGAACACAAAAACTCTTCTTTAGAAACATCAATATTGTTTGGTACTAAAGATGTTTTATAATTATTACTAATGTAAATTGGCCATGGACATCCATTCAATAAAACAACCCCTTTAGCATAGGGACAATCATCAACTGGATCTAAAAAACCATCAGAGTCTGTATCGGGTGGGCATAGGTCTACTGCGATTGGATTCGAATCAAGAAATTCTTCGGGTTCTCCTGGACAACTTATAAAACCTCTGATCAAATAACTACCGCCTAAAGTTGGTGTTAT
>MDSY01043479.1_pt1 | contig 20695 bp, 22 predicted proteins | sample 811131 | NCBI WGS metagenome assembly MDSY01 (sample SAMN05326643, study PRJNA326480) | marine metagenome | isolation source: seawater | place: Atlantic Ocean: South West | collected 2010 | reverse complement strand
TCCGTCATTTTCTGCAATTCCTGCATTGATGTATTTCGCTTAAAATCAATAAACCCAGTTATTCCGCACATATCTTAATTGTCAATAAGTTTTTCTTCTTTATTTTCGCGCACCCTCTCAAAAACATTTGTCGTCAAAACTAGAAATATAAACGGTAATAAAGGTGCTCTAATCCGAACCAGTACACCAAATAATATTGAGGTAAAACCTGCCATAAAAGCAATGAACAAAGAGAAAATCAGTGCAAAAACCAAAATCTCTTCTTTCCTGATTTTTTTAATTTTTTTAAAGACATTACCCAAGAATATAAAGCGCAATGTCACAAACATTAGGACAAGACTCTCTAAACCATTCAATATGAAATTCGGAGAAAGGGATTCGATTATATAAGGGCGATAAATCCCATAAAAGATAGACTCCGGGACAGCCAATAGCAATCCAGTTGGAGAAACCTCTCTGTTGCTAATTTCGTATCTCTTTCCTGTGTAAATTGAATTCTGCAGGAAATCTTGCTGAACAATCTGTGCCTCGTTTACCATATCTGCTGCGAAATTGGATTGAAAGAAATAGAAAAATGCAAAAATCCCTCCGAACAAAATAAAGGAACGTAAAAGTAACTTAGTAAAGAAATTCCGTTCATACTTTTTAGTGAGTCGCGCTCCAAAAGCCATAAAGAGCGGTGCCGCAATTGCCGCCAAAACGAAAGAACGTATGTGATAAATCAAAAATATTGAAATCCCTAAATAAATTATTTTCGAAATTGAAACACGGTTCCTTAAAACAAGAAAGTCGAAAGTATAAAACAGAATATTCAAAAGAGAAAAATAAATCACAGTATCTTTGTTTATACCTGCGCACCAAAAACTCACCGTTGGAATAAACAAAATACAATAAGCTGCAACACGGAAATTATGCGTTTTTAGGTTGTGAATCATCTGAAAAACTCTCCATGAGGCACGGGCTGTTAAATAGGCGAAAATAAAGGTCCCGGCAAAATATGATCTAAACGTAAAAAGAGATATAATTGAACATAACTTGCAAATAAACCAAGCCTCTGACTCTCGATAAATCCAACCCGGTGGATAACCTGTATCCATATCAAAATGCATTGATCGAATAGCAGCTGTCGGTTCACTAACCAAATGAACAAGATAGTCCCACGGTGATTTAAAAAAAAGCTTATTCAACGTTATAGCGCCGTCCCAGTATGCAGTCGTATCTCCACCCCCATAATAAACGAGATAGATAATTGAAAACAAAATGGCAAAAAGGAACTTAAAAAGTATATTTCTTACATAGTACTTTTTAATCTTTAAATCTTCTATCTTTTTCGCTTTATTTGAAGAGATAATCAATAGAATCACAAAGCATAAAAAACCTATTGCAATATCCTGAAAAGAAATATAATTACTCTCCAACTGATGTATTTATTGATGATGGTATTTTTCCCGTTTCAAAATTGTTCCCGCCCGGTACAACTGTTCGAGAAAAAAAAGCCGCACCATTTGGTGCGAAAAAGTAAGCGATGACAATCTTATTTTATTATTGGCACGCTCATAAATAAGTTTGTCAAAGCCAAAAGCACCTCCTACTATAAAAACAAGATTCTTTACCCCAGAAAGTGTTTGCTTTTCAAACCATTTGGAGAAGTCTAGAGAGCTAAAACCATCGCCTTTCTCATCAAGCAATACAACTCGATCCATTGGTTTTAACTGCTTTAAAATTATTTCAGCTTCTTTTTTTTTAACCACATCTGGAGAAGTCTTATTTGAAACTTTTAAGTCGTTTAAATCAACTCGTTCGAAATTCATGTAATGCTTTAATCTATTTTGATACTCAAGTTCGCCCTCCCTTAAATAAGATGCCGAAGTCTTCCCTACTGTGATTAGCTTCACATTCATTACTCAATAGCTTCAACTTTTAGCACTTGAGGTGCTGCAACCTTCAGCGCTTCCTCTAAACCAGCCCTAAGCGTCATATGGCTCATTGAGCAATCTACGCATGATCCAAGTAGTTTCACCTTTACAACACCAGAGTCTGTAAGCTCAATAAATTCCATATCTCCCCCATCTTCGTGCATAAAGGGACGCAACTGTTCAATAGCTTGTTCAATTTTATAGAGAATTTGCTCCTTATTTTTCATCTGACACTAAGTTAGCAAGTAATTTTACTTGAACCTCAAATTCTGAGATTAGATTGGAAATTGCGTCAAGCACTAATCCATTTTCTTGATAAACAGCAGGCCTTCCTATATCGCCTGATTCGCATACACTTTGAATTAAAGGAAGCTGACCTAAAAATGGAATTCCTATACCTTTGGCTAAATTTTTTGCACCATCTCGCCCAAATATGTAATACTTATTTTCGGGTAATTCAGCCGGTGTGAACCAAGACATGTTTTCTACAAGGCCAAGTATAGGTACTTTAACATTATCCATTTTAAACATATTGACTCCCCTTCGAGCATCTGCCAATGCAACTTCTTGAGGAGTGCTAACAATCACAACACCATCTAAAGGAATAGATTGAATCAAAGAAAGGTGTATATCACCCGTTCCTGGTGGTAAATCGACAAAAAGATAATCTAGCTCTCCCCAATGCGCATCGTTAAACATCTGTAATAATGCTTTTGAAGCCATTGGACCACGCCATACCACAGCATTTTCTTTATCGGTAAAAAAACCAATGGAAAGAACCCTCACACCTTGAGAAAGGATCGGCTCAATTTTAGAGACACCGTCCACCTCAACCATCTTTGGTCGTTCACCCACTAAATCAAACATTGTGGGCATAGATGGACCATATATATCTGCATCTACAATACCGACCTTAAATCCCTTTTGTGCAAGTCCTCCAGCAATATTAGCTGTTACCGTTGATTTTCCTACACCACCTTTACCAGAGGCAATAGCAATGATTTTTTTGACATTAGGTAAGATCTTTCGATGCACTTCATTGAGCTCTGCAGATTTTTGTTTTACAGTGCAAAAAACTTCAAGGTCTTTACCCAATCGAGAACTTAAGTTAAAATTAACGGCCTCCTTCATGCGGTTTCTGGCGTGCATTGCAGGGTTAGAGATATAAACTGTTAAATGAATTTCATTTTCTTCAATTCTAAGGTCCTCTACTAAGTTCAGTGAAATGATATCGTTTTTAAGCTCAGGTTCGACGATATTAGAAAGGATGTCTAGTACTTTTTCTCTTTCAATCATTGTGCACTGTTTAAAATTTTGAATGATAAAAATGATTTTAAGATGAAATCAATAACTTTTTTAGAATCACCTTCCTCTTGATTGGTGAACTCGTAATAAACCCCATTCAGGTACTTGACCCCATAAATATGATAAGTTGCCTGTTGATTCGGAGCAGATTTAAGCTCGCGTTTATATAAAATATAGTCTGATGTATCTTCAATAATTTCTATGTTAAAAATATCTTTTGTATTGATTCTCCTAAGGAATTCAGGCATTAGGTATTGATAATCGCCATAGTCCTCTATTAAAACATTGAAGTGACGTCCAACATTGATGTGCCACTTGAAACCTCCTTCATCGTGTAATATTTTCGGAGCAAATGAAGCACCTATACCTGCGGTTTCATTTGGAATCATAATACTAGCAGGAATTCCAACGGAATCGAGGTTCATCTCTCGGAATTGATAATAATCAATTTGCACCTTCTCTTCATTGCCCTCAATACGTCCATCAGAACATGAGAAAGCCAAATATAGAAGCAATAAAAAAGAGATTTTTAATTTCATAAAATACCTGCTCAAAGATACCATTTTCATTGGTTTTTCACATCTTTAAGGTATGAATAAAACGTATGCCATATTAGGCGCAATTTTAATTTGTTTGGGAATCATACTTGGGGCTTTGGGCGCTCATAGTTTAAAAGATATCTTAACGCTCGATGAGCTCAGCTCTTTTGAGGTAGGTGTGCGATATCAAATGTATCATGGAATAATCATGCTGGTATTAGGATTAAATGCAAAAGAAATCTCATTAAACTCATATTACCTTTTCGGTTTCACCCTCGGTACAATTCTATTTTCTTTCTCTATTTACTCGCTCTGTGCAGACAGAGCCATAGGGATAGATTTGTCTTTCCTCGGCCCAATCACACCAATTGGGGGTGGGGTTTTAATTTTAACTTGGGTTTACCTAATTATTCAAATTGCAAAGTCAAAAAACAAAAATTAGCCTACTTTTTTCAAATACTTTTGAATGTACTTTCCGAAAATATCAAATTCTATATTGACCTTTGTCCCTGTCTGAAATTCATTGAAATTTGTATGCTCATAGGTGTAAGGAATGATACAAACAGAAAAAGTACCATCTAAACTATCTACCACTGTTAGGCTTGTGCCATTAATCGTAATTGAACCTTTTTCTACTGTTTGATGTTCTGCCTTGTATCGAAAAGTATACTTCCAGCTACCGTCCAAATCTAAAACCTCTATACAAGTAGCGACACAATCGACATGTCCTTGAACAATATGACCATCAAAACGCCCATCTGCTTTCATGCAACGCTCGAGATTTATGCGCGTTCCTATAGCCCAATCTTCAAGGTTTGTTTTATCTAATGTCTCTTGAATGGCAGTAACCTTATATTTCGTATCACTTTGTTCCACAACCGTCAAGCAGCAGCCATTGTGCGCAAGACTCTGATCAACTTTCAAATGACTCGCCATTTTTGCCTTTAAAGTGAAATGCACATTTGATTTCTCCCTTTCAATGGCAGTAACCTCACCTATTTCTTCGATAATTCCTGTAAACATGATAATCTCATTTTAATCCAATGGATTGATAAATTTAATCAAAAGTGCTAAACACCTGCCGTTTACAAAGTGTTCAATATATACAAAACATAGTTTTTCAAATAAGGAACCTCTACCTTATAAAACTGCTGATAGTCGGGATGAATCACGACTAAAAACATCTTAGAAATTTCGAGCCCATAGTTCTTCTCTAATATGAACCGATATAGGCTTTGCTGTAGGCAATAATGATTATAGCTAGTATCATCTATATTGGCTAATTTACCTATACCGCGTTTGCCCCATTTATCATTCTCAATAGGTTTTCCATTTACTGGATTAATAACTTTTTTACTGCGTTTCCAGTCGTACATCTCCAATTTACCCTCATTTTTAGCAACAAAATCTATTGTTCCTGCAAGACCAAATTCTTCATCAAAGATACGCCATTCACACCTGTAAGGCTCTAAAATTGAGTGCGCGATAGCAAAAGATTCAAATAACCAGAATTCCTCTGTTCTGAAGTATTCATTTCCCAAATAAAAGTTTTCTATTTGCTCATGTAAAATGGTACCCTTATCCGCTGCGTCCTTTCCTTTTTCATGCCATTTAGCAACAACCTCATCCACCGAAAGACCATAAAGTGGGTTACTTGGACGAAGTTTTCGCGCAGTTCCGAAAGCATCAAACTCGGGAAAGAACTTTCTAATTAATGTACTCGCGGACGGAACAGGTATCCCATCAATAAAATATTGATGTTGCTCCGCATTGAATTGAATCCTTTGATCTCGAACATGTCTATTTCTATGGTCTTTTATAAATTCCATAGAACCGGAAAAACTTCTTACAACGGCTTTCTCCTCATGAAGTTCCTGAGCATTTAATGACCAATCAAGTTTCTTTTTGGACTTTCGTAAAGTGGGTAATTCTCTTTCTATATATGACTCCCTGTATGAATCGTTCTCCCATTTTTGTGCCTGAACAAGGTCCCATAAAGGGTCATCTTTGATTGGTGAATAATTCAAAAATGATGGTGGTACCTCAAAATTAATGTCTATTTGGCTCACGAGTTCAGCAATATACCTCAAACAACCTTCAATGTTTTGATGCACTTGGATTTCAGAAAAACGAACTACCACCCACCCTCTTTCTACAAAATAGTCATCACGAAGAATATCCTCTCCTATACAATGTCTTGCCTCTCTTGAAAAGAATGAATAGGGCTCATCAACTTCAATATTGATTCGGATACCGCCGTTATTTCTATGAATAAGTGCTAGGTCTAGGTCGAAAGGCCTATTTACTGCGCCTGTATTTATGCGCACATCACCTGACACAATATAGTTTCGACTAAAAAACTGCTCTAATTCATATTTAAACTTAGAGAAATCGGTATTGCTTTCTATATACCTATCAAACCGATGAGAACGGACAACCGTTCCTTTTTTAGGAATTCTGCATATTGGATAATTGGCCGAATCTTGAACGATTAAGGCGTCATAACAGACTCGGTTATCAGTCAACTTGGCTCAGTTTTAACATATTTGAGCTTCCCAAATCTTCAAGAGGAATAGAAGCAATATTGATAAATAAATCTCCTGTTTTTAAATAACCCTCTGAAATCATAAAATCTTTAATATCGGAGATCGTATGATCCGTACTTATTCGCTTATTGTAGTAAAAAGCCCGAACCCCCCATACAAGATTAAGTTGGGTAAGTATCTTTCTATTGCTTGTAAAAATATAAATACCTGCCCTTGGTCTTTGAGAAGCTATTTTATAAGCTGTGTAACCCGAAAAGGACATGGTTATTATCGCATCTACCTCAACCCGTTGGGCTAACCTACATGCGTTGTAACAAATGGAATCAGAAATAAATCGCTCTTGGTTTTTTTGTGCCGGCTGCTCTTTTGAATATATTTTCTCATCCAATTCCATCTCTCTGATAATTTTAGACATGGCATTGATAACTTCTACGGGATAATTACCAACGGAGGTCTCGCCTGAAAGCATTACGGCATCTGCTCCATCTAGAACAGCATTGGCAACATCATTCACCTCGGCTCTTGTCGGTGTCATTTGTGTAATCATCGATTCCATCATTTGAGTTGCAACAATCACTGGTTTCGCGTATTGAATTCCTTTATTAATTAACATTTTCTGAGTCAAAGGAACATTTTGATAAGGAATTTCAACTCCTAAATCCCCTCGTGCAACCATAATTCCATCACAAACCTGAACGATTTCATCTATACAGGCTAATGCTTCTGGTTTTTCAATCTTTGCAATTACTCTAGCTTTTCCACCTTGTACTGAAATCCGCTGCTTTAAATCAACAATATCTTCAGCTGTCCTTACAAAAGACAAACCAATCCAATCCACGTCTTGGGCAATTGCAAAATCTAAATCACTTTCGTCTTTATCCGTTAGGCTCGGCATAGAAATTTTTGTATTTGGGAAATTCACTCCTTTTTTAGAAGATAAAACTCCTCCCTGAATGACCTTGCAAATAATTTCAGCTTTCCTATCTGTACTTTCTACCTCAAGCATCAACTTTCCATCATCTAATAGGATTGACTCTCCTCGTTGAACATCTTCAGGAAGTTTCTCATAATTTATTGAAAATGAATCTTTGGAGCCAACAATCTCATCAGTTTGAATTAAGGTACGCGCTCCGACCTCCAGCTTTACACCACCCTCTTGCATATCACCTGTGCGAATCTTAGGGCCTTGAAGATCAGCCAATATCGCAACATTAGTATTCAATTCTTCATTTAGCTCTCTAACAAACTGAATCACTTTTGTATGATCTGAATACGAACCATGAGAAAAATTAATTCTACAAACATTCATACCGGAAGAAATCATCTCCTTGAGAATATCTTTTGAGGCCGAAGACGGGCCAATTGTTGCTACGATTTTAGTTCTTTTCATCTTAGTCGTTTAGGTATTCGGAAAATTCAAATTCTGAACTAGAAAAGGAAAAAACAGCAATTACGCCTTTGATTTTTCTCAAATCAAGAATTAAATCTTCAATGTCGTAAATAAAATTGTCTCGCAAAACCAAAAAGAAATCTAATCTCTCTCGATCACTAAACAAGATTGAACCCTTTTGCTTGTTTTTCACCAAAAAAAACTTCGACATATCCTCCTCTGATACATATGCGTAATAATCGTAATCAACTGATTTCTTCGACTTATCCGGTATAGAAAAGTATTCCCCCTCCATAGAACGCTCAAATTTTAAATCTAATTTAGAATTCAGCTCCCAAGCTAGACGATAATCTCCCAATGCAGTGGATAATCCCAGAATTGGAAACTCTATTTCATCGTCAATTTCTAGCTTTATTTTTTTAACGCGAGACATAGAAACAAAACTAAGCATTAATAGATTAATGCGTCAATAGTATCCGTGAACAATGTATGATAAAATCGAAAATATTAAATAAGGCAGAAGTTATAGGAATAAAACACCTATTATTTCTTACTTTTGTCCCATCCAATTGAAGATAAAAATGAAATCATTCGGTGCCCTTTGTCTTTCTCTAATACTTTTCATTTCAATATCTGCTCAGCCAGAGAAGGCTATATCAAATAAGGATACATATAATTGGATGTTTGGAGCATCTTGGATTCTGACCGATGACGATGGTGAATCTTTTAATCCATTCTTAGTTGAAAACCTTCACGGTCATTTATTCCCTACTCAACTGATTATTGATAAATATATTTATAATGGTTGGAGCGCTGAGTGCGCATTGACCTATTCAAAATATAACCCAGAAAAAATAACAAATGGTTCGACGGATATTTCAGGAAGCATGTTCTCAATGGATTTTAATGGGAAATATTCACTGTATAAATTACTCAATAGTGGGGTGATTGACCCATACATGATCTCCGGTCTTGGTATATCGCTAAGAAATAATAACGATACAATAGCACGAGCATTAAGTCCTACTTTCAATTTTGGTCTAGGCTTGAACTTTTGGTTTACAAAACAAATTGGTCTTCAACTTAGAAGCACAGCAAAAATTGGCTTAACAGACTTTTTAAAATCATCCGACTACATACAGCATAGTGTTGGCTTAGTGCTAAGGGTTGAACAATTCGAGAAGGCAGATAATAGTTTTAATAAGTCGAGGTACAAAGTTTCCAAAAAGAGAAAGAAAATAAAATACGGAGGAAAAAAGAAAGGTCGAAAAGACACCTAGTTTTTTACGCCGAACTTCTTGATTGTTTTTTGTTTGTTTGTAACCAAGCCAAAAGTATATCCCCCATTTTCCAACTGTTTGGTATCATACCTGAGGATGTGACCTCCGGAATCAAATTCTTTATTAGCTAGCTCAGCAACAATATTGTCATTTGACCAAATATAAAATTGCAGCTCAACGGGTTCTGGACACTGAAAATAAAACTCAACCTCTCCAGTGACTTCATAAGTTTCTGTGCTATACAACGTACAGAACTCTTCCAAGCGAACACGATTTTTACTCAATCTCCGAATCAAAAAACGATAAGCGATAATCATAAATAGAATAAATAGAGTAATATATAGAATCGAAACAAGTTCCATTTATAAAGAAATTATGCCATCAATAGCTGAGGCTTTTTTGTAAATATTAATTATTTCATCTGCAGATAGCATCACTTGCTTTGCGCTCATCGAGATGAATTTTCCACTAGAAGAAGGTTTCATTTGTACCTGTGTATCAGATGGATATAAAGCACTGACAAGCGCCACATTATCATTCTTATTCGGAACGATAAATTTGAAGAAATAAACCTGAGGAAAATCAGTTTGTTCCAACTGCGCTTTGAGGCTTTCAAATTGTTCCATGCACAAAATTAATTCTTATTTGTTGAACTTCTATGTTCAATGCAAAGAACATTAAAATTGAAAAGCTATTTTTGCACCATGAATTGGCTACTATTAATAATCTCTTTGACCGTTGTAAAAACCAGTTTCGGGCAAAAAACAATCGAAGCCAAAAGAATAAAGCAGAATATCGTATTAGATGCCAATTTCGAGGAGCATTCTTGGAGCAATGCAAATTGGTCTTCAAATTTCACACAGCTCAAGCCTATACCCGGAGACAACCCCTCCAAACCAACAGAGGTAGCCATTCTTTACGATCAAGAGGCTTTATATGTTGGAGTTAAGTGTTTTGATAACCCAGATTCAGTTTCACGTGTTTTATCGGTTAGAGATGATTTCAACCCAAATCTAGATCTTTTCGCCATATTCATTGACACCTATAATGACAGGCAGAATGGGTTTTTCTTTGGAATCACAAGTCGGGGAGTACAGCTTGATTCAAAAATATTTAATGGTGATTTTAATGAGCTTCTCAATCTTGTTTGGCGAAGTAAAACAAACATAAATGAGCAAGGTTGGTTTGCCGAGCTAAAAATACCATACTCGGCCCTGCGCTTTCCAAATTCAAATGTCCAAGACTGGAATATTAATTTTGGAAGACAAATTAGTCGAATGCGTGAGGAGAGTACTTGGAATCCTGTTAATCCAGATTTAGAAAATTACCTTTTGGAAAGTGGTAAAGTAGATGGCGTTAATGACATATCTCCGCCCCTAAGGCTTGCCTTTATACCTTTTCTTTCAAGCTATGTTAACTTCTCGAAAGACAGTGAAACCCTTTCCTCTTTTAATGGCGGGATGGATATTAAATACGGAATCAATGAGGCATTTACTTTGGATGTAACCCTTCTTCCGGATTTTGGTCAGGTTGTTTTTGATAATCAAGTCTTAAACATTAGCCCATTCGAAATAGAGTTCAATGAAAATAGACAGTTTTTCACAGAAGGGACGGAGCTTTTTACTAAATCGGATCTTTTTTACAGCAGACGTATTGGAGTACAAACACCATCAAGAGTTTATAAAAGTCAATTAAATAGCAATGAGTACCTCGAAGAAATACCGAACTCTGTACCCTTAATAAATGCGAGTAAAGTTTCTGGAAGGCTTAATAGCGGTTTGGGGATAGCTGTATTTAATGGTATCACAGCTATGCAAAGGGGAAAGGCGATTGATAGCGAAACAGGTAATGAACGTGATTTTACAATCAGTCCATTAAGTAACTATAACGTTTTGGTTTTGGACCAAAACTTAAAAAACAATAGCTTTTTGACCTTTACGAACACTAATGTTTGGAGATCTGGGGGCTTCTATGATGCCAATGTTTCCGGGCTCACCGCAAGATTCAACACCAAAAACAACAACTATTATTTATCAGGACAAGGGGTTTTATCAGCAATATTAGAAAGTACAGAAACGGCATTGGGTCATACTTGGGGAATAGAAACTGGAAAACAAAGAGGTGATTTTACATTTCGTGCGGAATATTATGAAGAGTCTGATACTTATGACCCAAATGATCTTGGCTTTTTAAGAGCAAATAATAGTAGGGTTGCAGAGGCAAATATCGGTTACAGAAATTTTAAACCGAGTTTCTGGAACCTAAACAAGGTTCAAAGTAACCTTTCAGTTAATTATGAAAGACTTTATGCGCCGAACCTTTTTGGAGGAGCTTTCTGGAACGGTAGAGCCGTTATGGTCTCTAAATCATTTAATGCGTGGGGAGTTAACTTCAATGGTGCCTTAATGGAAAATAATGACTTTTTTGAGCCTAGAGGGCAAAATATAGGAGAATTCAAATATATTCGACCAATCTGGACAAGTATGGGAGCATGGTTTTCATCAAACTATCAAAAGAGAATTGCGGTAGACGCTCGCTTGGGATATGTAGATGTTCAGAGGGGAGATTGGTGGGAATGGAATTATAATCTTGAATTTCGATTCAGGTTAAGTAATCAGCTCTTTTTACTTCATGAGTGGGAGCAAAAATTCCAATTTGATAGCGAGGGTTATGCAGTAAATTTTGATGATCCAATTGATTCATTTGAAGGTATCTTATTTGGTAATAGAGATCGATTGACTAACGAACAGTCGCTCGGTGTTGACTACACGATTACAAATAGATTGGGAATGACTTTTAGGCTAAGGCACTACAACGCAAAAATAAAATATAATAGTTTTTACGAGTTGTTAGAAAATGGACGGCTCAACCCATTAGAGTACTATTCAGGAAACGATATTAATGGGGTATCTGCTTTCGACATTAATTATAATGCATTTACTATTGACATGCTTCTGAGATGGGTATTCCTGCCGGGAAGTGAGCTAAATTTTGTTTGGAAGAATTCCATTTTCACCTCAAACTCTAATATAGATGAGCGGTATTGGGAAACTTTAAATAACACACTCCAGAATGGACCAATCAACACATTATCGTTGAAGGTTATTTATTGGTTAGATAGCCAATATCTTAAGAAAAAGCCTATCTCAGGCATTTGAAATAATCAAAAGGCTCCCTGCATTTTTTGCATTGGTAGTGGGCCTTGCATGCGGTGCTGCCAAATTGGCTAACAAGCTTTGTATCAGATGAATCACACTTTGGACAGGGCACAATGAGCGGATCCGAAAATAATACAGACTTGTCTACCTCATCTTGAGGAGGAGCAATACCATAATCTTTAAGCTTTTTTTTGCCCATTTCGGACATCCAATCGGTAGTCCAAGCAGGTGCAATAGAGGTATGTATCTCGTACGATGAAATCGCTTCTTCCTTTAACTTTATCTCAATATCTTTCTCAATAGTCTGCATTGCTGGACATCCCGTATAAGTTGGTGTAATTGTAATGCTCACGTGGTCTTTTACAACCTCAACAGCGCGTACGATACCAAGATCGACTATAGATAAAACAGGAACCTCAGGATCATAAACGTCCTCTAAATGCTCCCATATTTTGGATTCATTTACCATTCCATGTTTGGATAGGTTCTCTGCATGTATTGCATTTCTGCCAATAAGTAGCCCATGTGTTCAGAGTGCCTTCCTTCACGACCTCCTTGAAATTTCCAGTTATTTTTAGGCAGGGATAGTGTGGCTTCTTCAAATACAGCATGCAGTGTTTTTTCCCAGATAGGAAATAGAGATTTAGCTGAAGGAACGATTCCTTGAGCAATCAACAGTTCATCTACTTCATTCTCAAAAAACAGCTCGTGGGCATACCTTAATAGTGACTCCAGAGAATTTTGAATTTTATTATGGGATTCTTCTGTTCCGTCACCAAGTCGAATGACCCATTCCGAAGAATGCCTCAAGTGATATTTTGTTTCTTTCAATGCTTTCTCTGCAATTCCTGCAAGTCTCTTATCAGATGAGTCTAAAAGCTTTTCTAAAAGTGGCTTTCTATATGCGTCAAATAAGAATTGACGCATAATTGTGTCTCCAAAATGTCCATTTGGTTGCTCAACTAGTAAGGCATTTACATATTCTTTTTCAATTCTTAGATAAGCAAGTTCGTCGTTTGTCTTTTTTTCGGGTGCTAATTCACCTGCATACTCAAGCAATAAGGTCGCTTGACCTATTAAATCCAATGAAATATTGGTCAATGCAATATCCTCCTCTAGTATTGGTCCATGACCACATAATTCAGAAAGTCTCTGACCTAAAATCAGACTGTCATCCCCCATTCTTAGGAGGTATTTATACAAAGTTTGTTTCTCTTTCATTGCTTACATGTGTGAAATCCCATCAGGGACATCATAAAAAGTTGGGTGTCGATAAACCTTTGATTGGGATGGTTCAAAAAGTGAGTCCTCATTGTTTGGATCCGAGGCCGTAATATTATTTGATGGAACAACCCATATTGAAATACCCTCTGCCCTCCTGGTATATACGTCACGAGCATTTTTAATTGCCATCGTTGCATCAGAAGCCCTAAGGCTACCTACATGTTTATGGTTTAAGCCTTGCTTACTTCTTATAAAAACCTCCCACAGAGGCCATCCTTTTGATTTACTCATAGTCTAGGCTGTTTTCTTCGCATTTCGTTTATCTGCAAAGGCCATAGCTGCCTCTACAACCCATTTACCATCTTCTTTCGCTTTTCTCCGGGCATCAACTCGTTCTTTATTGCATGGACCATTACCACCCACTACTTGCCAAAATTCATCCCAGTCAATTGGACCATAATCATAACCCTCTTTGGATTTATTCCATTTAATATCTTGATCGGGAACTGTCAAACCTATGGATTCTGCCTGAGGAACGGTTACATCTACAAACATTTGACGCAATTCGTCATTCGTATGTCTTTTTATTTTCCAGCGCATAGACTGTTCTGTATGACTGGAATCAGAATCGATTGGCCCAAACATCATTAATGCTGGCCACCAAAATCTATTCAAGGCATCTTGTGCCATTTCTTTTTGTTCTGCAGTCCCTGATGCTAATTTGGTCATGATTTCAAAACCTTGTCTTTGGTGGAACGATTCTTCTTTACATACTCGAATCATCGCCCTTGCATATGGACCATAAGAACATCTGCAAAGCGGAACTTGATTCATGATGGCTGCTCCATCCACAAGCCATCCGATGGCACCCATGTCAGCCCATGATAAGGTAGGATAGTTAAAAATAGAAGAATATTTAGCTTTTCCCGAATGTAAGTCGTCAATTGTCTGCTCACGGTCTGCACCGAGAGTTTCAGCAGCACTATACAAATACAGACCGTGACCCGCCTCGTCTTGAACCTTCGCAAGCAAAACAGCTTTACGTCTTAAGTTTGGAGCCCTTGTAATCCAATTTCCTTCGGGAAGCATTCCTACTACCTCAGAATGTGCGTGCTGTGAAATCTGCCTAATCAATGTCTTTCTATATGCATCAGGCATCCAATCATTGGGCTCAATTTTTATGTCCTGATCAATTTTGTCTTGAAATTTCTTTTCTAAATCTTGTATATCAACGTCCATCATTTTTCGTTAGTTTACTTTGCAAATATACTCAATACTGCGACTGAATAAAAACAAAAGAAATGCAACAATGTTTAGAAGACCTTGCCCTGAAAAATAGATTGCTTAAATTTGAACAAACTTTGAAATGGCCAAAAGAACGAATTTCTATAAACTTCACGTTAAAGAAATCATAAAAGAAACAGAGGATTGCATATCAATTTCCTTTGATATCCCGCAGAGTGAAATGCAAGACTTTACATTCAAAGCTGGTCAATACTTAACATTAAAAAGCAAAATTAAGGAGGAGGAGGTTCGTCGTTCCTATTCCTTATGTTCAGAACCCTCTTCAAACAAACACAAAATTGCCATTAAGAAAATTGAGAAAGGCTTATTTTCTACATTCGCCCATGACCATTTAAAAGCAGGAGATGTAATAGAGGTTATGGCTCCCTCAGGTAATTTCCAACATATTCCAGAGTATGAAGCAAAAAAGAATTATGTGCTTTTTGCTGCAGGAAGTGGTATTACGCCTATTCTATCCATTGTAAAGAGTATCCTTAGACATGAACCAAACAGCAACGTTAGCCTTGTTTATGGAAACAAAGGTATACACACCATTATTTTTAGGGAAGAGATAGAGGCACTCAAAAATAACTATTTAGAAAGATTCAGTGTTGTGCACATTTTGTCAAGAGAAAATCTTGGGAATGACCTTCAAAAAGGTCGCATTGATAAGGAGAAGTGCATCCAATTATTAGATGCATATTTCCCAGAAAATACGATAGATGATGTATTTATTTGTGGACCTGAAAAGATGACATTAGACATCAGAGAGGTAATGCTTTCCAAGGGACTTCAATCCAGCCAAATACATTTGGAATTATTTGGAACCGGCTTTGATAAAAAAATACAAAAAATCAAAAAGATAAGCTCCGATACTGACGACAGTACTGTGCTATTGTACATGGACGGAGATGAATTTGAATTTAAGCTAAATAATCAAGGTGCGTCTATACTCGACCATGCTCAGAAATCGGGTCTCGATGTTCCATATGCCTGCAAAGGTGGTGTTTGTTGCACGTGTAAAGCTAAGGTTTTAGAAGGTACTGTGGAGATGGACGTAAATTATGCACTTGAACAAGATGAGCTAGATAGTGGTTATGTATTGACATGTCAAGCGCATCCGACATCAGAAAAGGTAATAGTAACATTTGACGAGTAAATTATGGGTTTATTAGGAGGTCTTTTTAAAAAAGCCAAACATAAAGGATATTTTGAAATTGAAATTTCATCCATTTCTCGGCTAACAAAAAATGCTGTGAAAGTTTCATTTGACATCCCTGATAAACTGGCAGAAAAGTTCCACTATATTCCCGGGCAATACATCAACATACTCGCAGAAATTGAGGGGAAAGAAGAACGGAGGTCATATTCCATTTGCAGTGCTAAGGGCGAAAAACTAGCGATAGGAATTAAAAGTATTGAAAACGGAATTGTTTCGAATTGGTTTAATCATGAGGCAAAGGAAGGCACTAAGCTTTTTATTTCCCAACCACAAGGAAATTTTAAAGTCCCGAAAGGAGCAAAAAATATTGCTAACATTGCCGCAGGAAGTGGAGTCACACCCATCCTCTCAATTCTAAAATCTAATTCTAATGCTGAAGGTATGCAGCTTCTTTATGGTAATAGATCTAAAGATGAAACGATGTTTTTGGAGGAAATAAAGGAAATGAATAACATTAGAACTTCTTTTTTCTTTGATTCAAATCAAGACGAAAATGCCATAAGTGGCAGAATCGACAAAGAAAACTTGGTTAAATTCATAAAGAGTGATCTTGATTTTTTAAAAAATGACGCTTTTTTAATATGTGGCCCTGAAGAAATGATACTTGGTTGTATTGAGGCCTTAGAATTTTTTGGCGTTGCCAAGCATAAAATCATTTATGAATTATTTACAACACCAATCACCTTGGGTGTTGAGGCGAAAGAAGATAGCTATTCGGGAAGTGCTGAAGTCACGGTTATTTTAGATGATGAAGATTTTCAATTCACCATAGAAGATGGTTCTCGATCTATTTTGGATGCTGTCGAAGAAGAAGGCATGGACGCTCCATACTCGTGCAGAGGTGGAGTCTGTTGCTCCTGTAAAGCAAAGGTGTTGGAGGGTAGTGCGGACATGAAGCTAAATTATTCTTTAACGGATGATGAGGTTAAGGAGGGCTATATTTTAACCTGTCAAGCATTCCCAACAAGTGCTTCATTAAAAATCTCTTTCGATGAATAAAACAATTATCATTATTGGTGGAAGTACTGGAATAGGGAAAGCTCTGGTTGAAGAAGCTGCCAAAGAACCTTCAAATAAGATTTTTGCTTTTGCAAGAAAAGATGACCTCATGAGGGATAACTTTCAAGTGCTTACTAATGTTTCAACATACCACTTAGATCTTGAGTTTTTTGATGAAAAAAAAATCTCTGAAATAATAGCCAATATTAGGTCTATTGATATTTTAATCAATAACGCAGGTTATCTGGTTAAAAACAGCTTTAATAAGCTAAGTCATAAGGATTTTCTCAAGTCCTATCAAATCAATGTTATTGGAATTATGCAATTCGTACAAGCCGCCATTCCTAAAATGAATCCTAATGGGAGCCACATTGTGAACATCAGTTCAATGGGTGGGTTTCAAGGCTCCGTTAAATTCCCTGGCTTAACAGCTTACAGCACATCAAAAGCCGCCTTATGCTCATTTACAGAGCTTTTTGCGGAAGAATACAAAGATTCCGGTATTAAGATGAATTGCTTATGTCTAGGGGCTGTTCAAACTGAAATGCTAGAAGAAGCTTTCCCGGGATTCAAGGCACCCCATTCTCCTGAGGAGATAGCCTCTTTTATTTACTCTTTTGCTGCAACTCAGGGTGATTTTATGAACGGGAAAATTATTCCCGTTTCTCAGAGCACACCTTGATTTAGTTTTCAATATTTTTTATTGTATCTTGGAGTGTCGAACTAAAATCATATGTACAAGTATCTCTGGGTTCTTCTTTTGTCTTTTTTAATTGAACATATTTCAATTGCACAGGATATACATTGGTCTCAATATAATGACAATCAGCTCTTTCAAAACCCTGCTAACGCGGGACACTTTGAAGGCGATTATCGATTTATTGGAAATTACCGGGACCAATGGAGAAGTGTTACCGTGCCTTTTAGCACGATGGCTTTATCGGTTGACTCAAGATATCAAAACATTGGTTTCGGTTTAAGTATGTTTAACGATCAGGCGGGTGACGGTCGATTCCGTACAGTAGAAATTCAAGGTAATCTTTCTTATGCGATAAAATTAGATACTGACTCAACCAATGTCATCCGACCAGGAATTAATTTTGGGATGAATCACAGACAAATCAACTGGGATGCATTGTACTTTGACACACAGTATACGGGATATGTATTTGACCCAGCTGCACCAACTTTTGAAACCTATCAGAATGATAGAAAAACCAATGCCAGTATAGGTGCAGGATTAATATACGAATGGAGAAGAGATGAGCGCTTTAAGGTGATATTGGGAACGAGTGCTTTTAATTTAAACAGACCTAATCAAGGTTTTTACGACACAGAAGTCAAGAGAGCAATTCGAAGTAATTCATTTGTCAAAGGAACCTTTAAGCTCAATGAAAAATGGGATCTAATTCCTAGTGCCCAATACAGTACTCAGGACGTTTACAGAGAGCTCATTGTAGGTGCATCAGGTAAATATTATTTGAATCATCCTAAAAAGACTTACGCAGCACTTTATGGCGGATTATGGTACCGTAATAGAGATGCTGCATATATCAGCTTCGGATATGATTTCGCTGACCTATTTGTGGGAATTAGCTACGACATTAACTTTTCTAAACTCGTTCCGGCAAGCCAAGCAAGAGGAGGTATAGAATTCGCAGTACGCTATATTATAAAAAAATTCAAACCTAAAAGAATCCTTCATAGAGTATGTCCAGACTATATTTAGTTTTCATTTTTTGTATCAGTTTCTCCATATTAGGAACTACACAGCAGAAGCAAAAAAAGATTATAGCTTTTGCCGATGAGCAGTATGATAAGGGAGATTATTACTATGCCCTAGAATATTACAAGCAAGCACTCGAAAAGGATTCTAATTCTATCAAGTTATTATGGAAATATGCTGAAACACTTCGCGCATATAAGGATTATTCAAAGGCTGAAAGTTATTATGCAAAAGTATATGCGCGCGAGCAAACAACAATATTTCCCAATAGTCTATTAAACCTGGCCTTAATGCAAAAACAAAATGGTCGATATAAGCAGGCTTTAAAGACGTTTAAATTGAGTGCAAAAAAGTTAGAGAAAAAGAAAAATAGCGCTTTTTACAGGAAATCTTTAAGAGAAATTGAATCTTGCGCATGGGCAATTGACAACCTATTGGACTCAACAGAATTCGTCCCTCTAATGCACCTTCCGGAAACAGTAAATACTTATGACGCAGAGTTTGGTCATACGATTAAAGACAATCGATTAATTTTCTCAGCGTTAAAGGCTGATTCTTCGAATAATGATGAAGAAGTGTATGATCCAGCGTACAGAACAAAGTTATATTATAGTGATCGAAATGAGTTAGGTGAATTCCAAAAATCAGAAATGAATAGAGATCTTTTTCATGCAAATTTGAGCTATGGAAATGGGAGCTTCTCTTTGGACGGATCAAAATACTATTTCAGTGTTTGCGAAGATGACGGTTTTAAATACGCTTGTAAAATTGTTGTTGCAGAAAAGAATGATAGCGCATGGGTTGTCACAGATACACTAGGTGTTGAAATAAATGAAAAAGGCGCAAATAGCACAATGCCTTTCTATACAAGAATTGATGAGAAAGAAGTATTGCTATTTTCATCCAATCGGAAGGGAGGAAATGGAGGAATGGATTTATGGTATGCTGAAAGCATAGACGGGCTAAGCTTTAAAGAAGCATTAAATATTGGAGTATTAAATTCTGTCGAAAATGAGGTCACTCCGTTTTACGACACAACGAGAAACCGCTTGTTTTTTTCCTCCACTTGGCACGATGGTTTTGGTGGACATGACGTGCATTTTAGCAACTATATAGATGGATTATTTTCAAGCCCATTAAATGTAGGAAACCCAATAAATAGCCCGGCTAACGACCTTTACTATTTTAGTCATCATGATAGTATTTATGTATCATCAAATAAAAAAGGTGGCTATTACTCAAAAAACCCCACTTGCTGCAGTGATATTTATGCCTCCTACCCTGTCATAGAACTCATAGCACAAGAAGATATTGAAGATACTGTAGTTTTAGAAGATAAAATTCAAACCTTATTACCCGTTACGCTTTATTTTAGAAATGATGAGCCGGATGCTAGGACCTTGAAAACAACAACTAAGAAAACCTATCTCCAAACTTATAATGAATATGTCGAGAATTATCCCTTTTACAAAACAGAGTTAATTAAGGGTATTTCACCGGAGCAGGCAGAACATGATCTAAACGACCTCACAGATTTCTTTGGAAACCAAGTTGATTTCGGTGCTGTAATGCTAGACACTTTAAAATCCATTTTACTCAGAGAGCTTGAAGCAGGATCAAAAATAGAATTAAGCATTAAAGGATACGCGAGCCCCATCGCGAAAACAGCGTATAATGTAAATCTTACCCAACGAAGAATCTCATCGCTTATTAACTACTTCAAATCTATTGATAATCAAGCATTCAAGCCGTATATAGAAAATATCCAACCGACATTAAGCTTTGTTCATCTTCCGTTTGGTGAGTATGCCGCTGACCAAAGTATTAGCGATGATCCTTTAGTTCAAAATGAATCGGTATTTTCAAAAGCAGCAGGAATGGAGCGTAGGATTCAGATCGAACACATTACCATTGACAGAAATAAATCAATCATACCTATAAAATCAGAGATTTTAGTTCAAAATCTAGGCAATAGAAAAAGTGGGGTTGTTTTGACAAACTCATTCTCCATAAAAAATACATCTAGTGAAAAAATCAACATTACTTTACCAGAAAACACTTCAGTCAAAAAAATTAGTAGTGAAAAACTCGAATTACTTCCGAATG
>MDSY01034918.1_pt1 | contig 20724 bp, 13 predicted proteins | sample 811131 | NCBI WGS metagenome assembly MDSY01 (sample SAMN05326643, study PRJNA326480) | marine metagenome | isolation source: seawater | place: Atlantic Ocean: South West | collected 2010 | reverse complement strand
TTTATACAGGTGCGCTCGCGAGATTCTCGGGAGCGGGTCCACTTTGACGGTGCGTGGCGCGGACGGCACTCCGGGTTGTACGAACGGGGAGGATACGCGGGAGTGGTCGCTGTCGGGTGTGGTGAAGGGCGAAGGGGAGATTTTGATTGATTTCTCCCCCAAGGGTGGGCCGCCGAACTTGCTCGGCAAATGGACGGGCAAAGGCGTGCTGTTTCCCGATGGGAACACCTGGTCCAGGCTCGAGTGAGGAGGGGGGATTTTATTTATATTTTGGGGAAATACGAGGGAGTGCACGCGCGCGTAGTATGAAATTGAAACAACGATCGAGTTTATCGTTAGTCGTGACTGGCGTGCTGTGCGTCGTTGGAAATTTCCGGAACCGTGAACGGCTTTTCCGAGACCGTTTTTAACGGAATCCGGCGAAAAAACCTTTTGAAATGAACTTTTGAACTCGTCAACACATCGGAGCACTTCCCGGTCATCGGTCACAGTGCACGCACGCCGGCCACGGGGAGGTCGAGCGTCGGTTAGGCCGAGAAGGGTGCGAGTCGAGTGCCTAGGAGGGCCTCGAGTAGGAAGGCGTCGAGGTAGAGGGGGTTTCTGTTGCGCATCAGGCGCGAGGGGGCGACGGACGGAAACGATGGTGAGCACGCGAACTCGCAGCGGTGTGAAGCAGAGGGAAAAGCCGGCCCTTGGGGACATCACCAACGACGGCAAGGGCGTCGCTAAGAGGCGGAGCGCGGCGAGTCAGATCGCCGAGACGGGTCCTCAGACTGTCGCTAAGGAAGAGGTGCCCGTCGCGGCGCGCACGCGATCGACCAGGAAGAAGGACTCCGCGGTCGCCGGCCGGGCGGACATCATCGCGAAGGTCGCCGCTGGCCAGAGGAGCGATGTTCCCGCTGAGGCGCTCGAGGCCAAGTTCGAGCGCGCCGCGGATCGAAACGCGGCCGGGAAGAAGCGCAAGCCGCTGGAACCCATCCAACAGGAGGCACCCAAGCGTAAGGAGAAGCGCGTGACGCGCGCGGCGAGTCGCAAGGATGCAGGTACGCGCCTTCCCGGACCCACCCACCGCCAACGGGATCCGCTTTTTTTCAACCTCGCCCTTTGAAATCTTTTGCCGCTCGCGGCTCCGTCCCGGCTCCCGCCTCCCGCTGACCTCACGACCCTTCCCGATGCGACAGACGGCGACGAAGCGATCGTTGACCCCGAGGTGATCGACCTGACGTGCGATGAGAGGCTGATCTCGGAGCGAGGTGAGTACACGCCCCACCAACCCCTCCACCGGTCGTCGTTCAAAAAACCTCTCCCAGAAAACTCTCCAGCCCGGTTTTGACTTTTTGTCCGCGTCGCCTTCCTTCGCTGACCCCGCGCCTCTTTCCCTTTCGTCCGCACCAGGGCTGATCCTCGCCACCGGCGGGGACGTGGGCGCGGCGGAGGACGTGTATCCGTTCTCCGTCGACGGCGGGCGACGCCTCAACGAGAAGCGGATCGAGCTTCAGCCGTACGTCACCAATGGCCAACTCTTCAGGTGAGTGTCCCGTCCCAGACCAGTCGCATCTTCCCGCCCGTCCCACACGGTTCCCGCGAGCGTTCCGCGATACTCCCGCGAGCGTCGCCGGTGCGAATCGCACTCGCATCCCGCGAGACGATCGCGTCGCGGCGCCGGGCGATCCCCCGGCGACACGCGCGCCAACGCACCCGCCCCCGGTCGCACTCAAATTTTTCAGTCGCGTCTCACAGTCGCACATCCTCTGACCTCCCCGCCCAATCGCATCGCTTTTTTCTTCGCAGCATCGGTATGCGTCAGGACCTCGTGGACTGGATGTCCCAGCAGCACAGCACCCTGGAGCTGGTCGACGAGACCCTTCACCTCGCGATACGATACCTCGACACCTTCCTCAACCGCAGAGGTGCGCATCGTCCCCGTCCACCCCGCACCAACCGCCCAACCCCGAGTTCAAAATATCCACTCAAACCCGAAAACCAATGCGCTTGAAAAAAGAGCGGGATACCGGCGACTTTTTGAAAAAATATCAAACTGACCATTCAAACCGACGCAGGCACCGAGTCCTTCCTCGCACGCAACGGCGCCGGATCCGAGCCCGTTCCCGCGATCCCGCTCCAGCCGCTCCAGGCCAACCACGTCCTGTACCTCAACGACGACGCCAGGCACCAGCCCCTGTGCAACAAGCTCAAGAGGCTCGGGATCACCTGCGTATTCGTCGCCGCCAAGGTGAGCGTTTGAAAAATTCCCAAGCACAGTCTACGGGCCCCGAAGAGCGCCACCTTAACCCTAATTACCCCACCGGAAGCCCCCGCGCGCGCGCCGGTGGCGTACACCGGTCGCACTATTTGGACCTTCACGGATTTTGGCCCGATTTTACCCCACGTCACGACGCGGCGCGCGGATGTCCGCACCCGGCGCGCGCGACGTTTTATACGGTTTTTACTAAAACGACCAGTCACCGCCCTGTTGACCGACACTTGTGCTGACCACCATCGTCCCCACCCGCCCTTGCCCCGCATCAGGTGACCGAGGTATCGTCCCCGTCCGCGCACGAGTTCGCCGACGCCGCGGAGGTGTCCACGTTCACGCGCTCGCAGCTCTTCCTCGCCGAGAAGGCGCTGCTACGCGAGCTCGGATACTCCCTGTACCATCCCACGAGCTCGTCCTTCGCTGGGGCGTACCTGTCTCGTCTAGTGCCGGGACTTCGAAAGGCTGGCCTGATGGCACCGCGCGCTTCCGCCGTGAACACGGCTGGCGCGCGCAACACGAACGCCGCGAGCGCGTACAACCCCGGGGACTGGAACACGGACCCGTGCGAGGACGTCTCCGAGATTGTGGATTACCTCCTGGAGGCTTCCATGGTGGCGCACGGGTCGTTGCAATTCGCGCCATCCGCCGTGGCCACCGCCGCGGTGAGCTACACGTTGGAAAAGATGTGGAACGTGCGTTGGGACGCCATGAACGAGCTGCACGTGATGAGCGGGTACACGCGTAAGGACCTCACGAAGGTGTACGCGTTCTTCGATCACCTCATCTCCGACGCGTACGACGCCGAGGAGTGCGGCCGGGGCTTGCACGTCAACGACAAGTTTCAAAACGCCACGTCCATCCTATGGCGCAAGGCTTTCTTCACCACGTCCACGCACGGGCACTTCGATCGCGAGTGATTGAGTATGATATACCCGGCGCGGGGTGTAGAGAGAGAGTGTGTGTGGGCGCGATAGAGAAGGCGAAAGAGAAAGAGTGAGGGAGTGCCTTTCAGGAGCGAGTGACGGCCGAGGGGCCGCTGACAGATCGTCGAGCGAGTCGACTGAGAAGGGAGATTGGGATATTGGACGGGGGAATTCGAGTACACGGGCGGCACGGTCGACGGCGCCCGAGAGAAACAAACAGACCACGCACCTGCGAGGTGCACCGGCTTAGCGCCCGGCCGTTTTTACACGGCTACGGGCGAGCAGGCTTGTATTGCATAAAGCGACTTTTCCGCTATGATTAAAAAACCATCCGTTCGCGCGCGACTCGAACGACAGACTGACTTTCGACGAATGAATGCTCTGTCATATAGCAACGTTATGGTATACCGGTAACAGCGATTCACGCCCTCCCCGTCCCGACGCGAGCGATCCGATCGCGGGCCTGGGGCGGAGGCTTCGACCGTCTTTTGGTTCTCTCTTTGGGTTCATTCAATCCGCATCGCCGACTCACTCGCCTTCATCCGCCCGTATCAATCCTTCTCGAACATCCATCAGCGGAACATGCTCACGCCGGACGCCACCAGCGCCGCCGCGATGAACCCCCTGATCACCGGCTCCGGAACCGCGAGCGACACGTTCTTCGCCGTGAGGTAACTCGCCGCCATCGCGGAAACCCCGAGCACCGCCGCGACTCTCAGTCGAACGTTCCCGTTGACGAAGTGATGCGTGCAAACCGCCGTGTTCGTCACCAGCGTCGCCATCAGCGCCGTGGCGCAGATCCTGTGAACCTCCATGTCCGTGAACACGCTCATGTACGTGGTGACCAAAACCCCGCCGCCGATCCCGACCGTCCCTTGAAGTAAACCCACCGAGATGCCCAACAACAGATTCTCCTTTTCGTTGAGCAGCGCCTGCCAGTAGTCGCCGCCCGCGGCGTCGAGGCGCTCCTGGAACTGGTTTATCGTGTTCTCGTACGCGCTGCCGCTGTGCGTCGGGGCGTCGGGCGTCGTCGGCGTGGGTTTCTCGTCGGGGGTGGCCGCGGACGCCGCCGCGGGAGCCATCGCCGCCGACGAACGCGATTTGAGGTAGGAGAGGATTCCGCCTTTCGCGACGAGCTCGTCCGCCTTTCCGGCGAGCGCGAGCGCGGCTGCGCCCCCCGCGCGTGTTTCCGAGATGTCGCCCGGGATGTGATCGGCGTCTTGCGTGGACTCGTGCTTCTTCTTCGTCATGAACGCTGTGGGCGCGCACGCGAGGAGCGCCACCCCGCACCACATCCGGAGCGTCTTTCCGCTCACCCCTTTCGCGATCATCTGGCCGAACGGGGTGCTGGCGGCTCCCACGGCGCCGGTGGCGACCGCGGCGGGGATGTCCGTGACGTTGTTCTGCATGTACGCGATGCTTCCCGCGGTCGTCGCGCACGTCACCGCGACCACGCTCGTGCCGATGATCTTCTTCGCAGTCATCCCGAGCTGCTTGCACCCCGGCACGAAAATCACCGCGCCACCGAGGCCCGTCAGCGCGCTGAGCCCCCCCGCGGACGTCCCCACCACCGTCGTGAACTTCCACCAGCCGGGCTTGAGCGGGGCGCTCACGCACTTGGCGATGTTCGACATCGCACTCGGCACCTGTCTAGCCGCGGCCATCGTTCGCGTGCTCACTCTACACTTCCTCGCTCACTCTCTCTCTCCTCACGCGCTGTGGCGGCCGGCGCCTCTGTGGAAAAGCGACGGGGCTCCCACGGATGGAATATTCGACGCGCGCGATGCGCGTGTGCGGTGACGCTTGGTGCGTCGCGTCGGCGCGGTTCGTGCGAAGACGATCGTCGTGATCGGCTCGTTACGAGCGTGAGGGGCGGCGATCGAGGTTGCCACCGTCGACGGCGTCGTTCAATGCCACGTCGGGGAGGTCGCAGGTCAGAGTCATTTGTCCATCGCACGCAGTCGCTTTTCCGCGGACAGGATTAGGCGTGGGCAACCTGGTTTCATTTCTGCCTGTGCGCCTGTTGTTTTCTCGTCGATTAGGGGTAAAAGAGGCTATTTCATTATCTCGAGTGGATCAGGCGGCTGCCAGTCATCAAATCATCACCAAATCCTGGCCCTTGGATTTCTCTGGATGCACAACTCTCACTTTTTGGGCTTTTCTAGGGTTCGCGCCTCAGATCTCGCCCCCGCTGGGCAGTGACTGGGTGAGACGAGTGAAACTTCAGCCACTGAGAAATTCAGAGATGACAGGAGGTGCGTTTGTTACATTACGTGATAAGTAGCGTGTGTTCGAACACGCTTTATATTCGTCAGAGCGGCGCTCACACTCACGCTCGTGCGCACACTTAACTTAAAAAAAGAACTCACGCCTTGTTCTTGTTGGCCTCCTTCTCAGCCTTGGTCTCGAACTTCCCGAGCACGGATTCCAGCAGCGGCGGCGCGTACCGCGGCTTGCCTCCGTGCAGCTTGCAATCCTTGCAAAACGACAGGAGCGTGGTGTCGATCGCCATCTCCACGACGGACATGAACAGACCCGCGATGACGAACCCGAAGATGATGCAGAAGACGACGATGAGCAGCGGGGAGGAAACCTTGTTCTCGCCCGTCGTGTACGCGTCGTCGTCGAGGTAAAGGAACGCGAGAACTCCGCACGTGAGGGACACGGAGAGCTTGCCGAGGAAGAGGAGGACGTCGCCGATGACGTTGACGGCTCCCACGGTTGCGAGGTTGTTGAAGATCAACGACAGCGCCTCCATCGCGGACGCGCAGAACGACTTGCCCTCGATGGCGATGAGGATGTACGTGTTCCGATTGATCCACTCGATGATCTTCTGCAGGTACCACAGGCAGTACTGGACGCAGCACGCGGCGTACTTGACCAGGACGTTGTCCTTGCCAGCCTTCTTGAGCTGGTGCACCATGTACGCGACGATGATGCGAATAAACTGGAGGATGGCGACGAGTAACGAGCCAAACGCCGCGGACCCGGTGTGGTACCACGACATCTTGCGAAACGCCTGAATCACGGGGGTGTTCAGCCAGCCCGATAGGGAGGTGCCGTACGAACCGCCGCGGAAGTAGTAGGTGGCGAACACGGACGCGAGGGTGAGCATCGTCATCGCCTGGAAGAACTGCGTGGTCCACAGGAGGCCGAACAGGTGGTACAAGAGAGTATACTGCAGAGATTCGTCCATCACTGATTCGTACCCGCAGTGGCAGTTGGCGTTGGGCACATTGGTGGTGTCTGCGCAGTACTTCATCGGGGATTTGCCAGCCTCCAACGTGCACGTCTGCTGCTTGATCTCGCCCGAGGAGTAGATGTAGATACCGGCGGCGATCCACCAGGCGCCGAAGAGCAGCGAGGCGAACACGGGCGCGAGCGGGAAGAACACGACGGAGGGCGCGCCGCCGATCGCTTGCGTCGCAACCTTGATGACGGCGACGGCGGTGCGCACGCGCTTGAGCATGAGGATGGAGAAGAGGAAGAGGCAGATCGTGATCGCGAGCGCGATGTGCGCGCACACTTCCATGACCTCGGCGTTATCCTCGGACGGATCGGTGTAACCCTCGAGGTTATCTCCCATGTCTGTTCCTACGTACGCGGTGACTTGGTCCGAGCCGATGACGCCGGCTTTCATGTACAGGTACAGCGTGCATAGCATCGCCATGGCGTTGACCATGAAGATGATGAGGTAGGCGAACATCCCGGTGAAGTACCGCAGGACGCCCATCCACACGAAGGACAGCACCACGGGCGCGATGAAGCCCATCACGAGGAGCACCACCCACGCCTGCGAGAAGTCATCGACGTAGCGCTCAAACGTCGCCATCGGCGTGGAGAGGTAGTCGCTGACCGTCGCGGAGAGCACGGCGACCATCGGGCCGACGGCGAGTAACTCGGCGTCGCCTTCAAGGTTACCTCCGGAGCCCTTATCGGTCATCTCCGCGGTGAGCGCGGTGACGGCGGTGGCGGAGGCGTTACCATAGTAGGTGCACGACTCATACGCGTTGACGGTGGGCAGAAGGACGGGGTAGCACGGCCCTTTGTTGTTGAGCGATTGCTTCTTGAGTGCATCGGAGAGCATGTCGTAGTAGTCGTAGTTGTTCGCGGCCCACTCGTCGCGTGTCACGTCCGCGTAGCCGTACCCGTCGACCGAGTCCGGGTAGTTGCATACCCAGTTCAGTCCGGTGGACGCCGTCACCGGGCAATCCTTCAGGCAGATGGACTTGACGTCCTTCATGTCGAAGGTGTGCGTGGCTTGCGTGAGCTCGTAGATCTCGAGCGGGTTGACCCAGTACCGGGCCGGTAGGTCCTCGGTGCACAGTTTACCCTCGTAGTCGGTGCCGTAGAGCAGGATGCGGGGGTCACCGGACGTGAACCCGATGACTCCGATTGCGAAAAAGGCAACCATGAAGGCGGCGTAGAGGATGAGGAAGAGGACGTCGGTGCATCGACGGTTCCTGTTCATGACGTCATCGCCGGTGGCGGCTTCGTCCACGGGGCTGTGGTTCAATCGCGGGGGAGGTTTGGGAGGCGGGGGTCAGTTATTTGCAATGGGGATTTGAAAAAATATCCGAGCTGGCCGAGGGTTGCACGTGCCTCGTCTCAGACGACGGGGAGTGATCGCGGTGGGTCTGGGTTTGCGGTGTGCGGGTCCGTTCGCGGGTCATCGCGACGCGGGGGATTCGTGGCGTGACCGCGCGGGATGCGCCGCGCGCGTCGCGGCGGGGCGATGTGCACCGCGCGCGACGCCCGCCGCCCGCGGGTCCGTTGACGCGGCAAAACCGTTGACGCCCCTCGTCTCAGACAGCGACGCACGGCCGAGGGTTCTCCGTCCGTCGCCGCCTCGCGGTCGAGGATCGGGGCGTCGTAGGTCGGAATGAAACGATTGTACGGGTCGGGGGTAAACTCACGGACTGCCGCAGCAACCGCACAGACCCATGGTTGCGGGTGTGTCACAAGACGGTGTGTGGCGCGCGCGATGCTGACCTCATCGTTTGCTTACCAAGCGGCTGAAAAATTGTCCCGCGCTGGTTTGAACCTATTTTCTCGTATGGGATTCGGTCACACATATGGTAATTCTTTGAATTAAAAAAGAAATGCGCGTCAATTGACACAGCAATACAGGCAGGATGCAAGCTCGATTCGCAATCATTCGCGACGCGATATTAGTGGCTGAGAAAAACCGTATCTCACACATTGTTGTCATGTCGGCCTCGTCGACGGCGCGGTCGATCGCGCGGCCTCGCGCCGCCGCGCCGACGCGCCGCCGCGACGCCACGCGCAGGACTCCAGTCGCCGCCCCCCGCGCCTCGTCCTCCTCCTCGTCGTCGGCGGTCGAGAGTCCCACGAGGGTGGACTCTTACTACGACTGGGCCGAGTTCCCCGGGAGGATACATTACGAACGCAGCGGCGACCCGGCGACGTGCGTGCGGCACGTCTTACTCCTTCACGGCTTCGGCGTCGGTACCTTCCACTACGACGCGCAGCTCGAAGCACTCGCGGACGACGACACGTGCGTCTGGGCGATCGACTATTGCGGCCAAGGGTCATCATGGCCCCACGGCGAGCGAACCACGAACGCGGACGCCACCGCGGGCTTTCAGTACAGCGCCGATACGTGGCGAGACCAGATCGAGCACTTCGTGGATACCGTCATCGGCGCCCCGACGTACGTCGCGGGTAACTCCTTGGGCGGGTACCTCGCCGTATACCTCGCGGCGACGAGGCCAGATCTCGTGCGAGGCCTCTTCCTTCTCAACGCCACTCCGTTCTGGGCGTTCAATCCAAACGACGAAAACGACGGATCGCTGCTCGGTAAACTGGCGCCGTGGCGAGGCGCGCTGCCGGCGCCGGGGTGGATCCGCGCGCCCCTCAAGGCGTACTGGGACTCCTTCCGGTCCGTGGAGAACGTCCGCGGGCTGCTGGGGCTGGTGTACAGGAAGAAGGAGACACTCGACGATACGCTGGTGCGAAACATCATAACGCCGACGGACAACGACAACGCCCTCGACGCCTTCTGCTCCGTGGTGTGGTCGCCGAAAGCGAAGCTCGGTTTCGACGACATGCTGGATGAAGTGAACACGCGCGTCACGGACGGGACGATGTGCGTGGCGATGCTGTACGGACGGGACGATCCGTGGGTGGTGCCGCTGTGGGGTCAAAGGCTGAAGCGAGCTGTGCCAAACGCGGATTACTACGAGTTGGCAGAGACTGGGCATTGTCCGGCGCACGAGTCGCCGGCGACCGTGAATGATTTGATGGGGCGGTACATGCGGTGGCACGGCGGGAAGGGTGAGAAGCCGAGTGGGAGCGCGGATGGGTTCGGGTCGCTCATCGACGGCAAGGCGAGGAACCCGTTTGAAAAGTTAGAAGAGTGGCGGTACGAGAGAGACCGAGCGCAGTAGGCAAATGTAACGTGTGTTATTAGACAATACGCACTGAGTGCGATGAATGAATGAATCGTCACGGTCGCTGGACGTATCCCGGCGGGACCACGTTCGCGGCGGTCGTCTCGGTTCCCACGGTTCCCTCCGTTGGGGCAAACTGGTGAAACTCCCCGGGAGCCGGAGCCGGCGCCACGACCATCTGCGGCGGGCTCTGCGGCGGAAACGCCGCCGGCTGCTGCTGCTGCTGCTGGTCGAACCCTCCGTCGGTCATGCCGGGCGCGTGCTGCGTCTCCTCGTTCTGCGTCGACGCGAACCGGACGAACACCTGCTCGAGCGTCGTCTGCGACACCGAGTAGTCATCCACCAAACCTCCCTCGTTGGAAGCCGCCGCCGCCGGCACGGGATCTTCGCCGTCGACGTGCACGACGGTCTGCGGCGGTTTCGGCATCGCGCGAACCTCCTCGATCGCCGCGAAGATCTGCCACAGCTTGGTGGCGCCGCTGTCGTCGACGCGGAGCTTGAGCTCGGTGTCGTGGCTCTCCATGACCTGCGCGTGAATACCTTTTTGAACGATGGCGTCGTACACGATTCGAGTTAAACCCGATTGGAACCGGACGTCCACGGTGTACCCTTCGCTGAACCTGTTCTTCAAGTGCTGCAGGGACCCGAGGCACTTGAACTGCCCGCCGACCATGATCCCGATGCGGTTGCATAGCGCCTCGCATTCCTCCATCGAGTGCGACGTGAGCACGATGGTCCGTCCCTTGGTACTCGCGGAGATGACGTCCCACATGAACCGCCGCGCTTCTGGATCCATGCCGGTGGACGGCTCGTCGAGTAAAACCACCGCGGGTTCGCCGATCAACGCGATGGCCACCGAGAGCTTACGCTTGTTACCGCCAGAGTACGTACCAGCCTGGCGCTCGGCGTACTTGATTAGCGACATCTTCTGAAGTAACGAGTCAACGGTGTCGGCGATGAGGTCGTCTGGGACCCCGCGCACCTGCGCGTAAAACTGCAGGTGCTCACGCCCCGTCAAGTTCGGCTGTAAGCCGTCGAACTGCGGGCAATAACCCATGACGGTTCGCGCGCGTGACAGGTCGGTGTGTACGCTGAGGTACTCGCGTTTACCGTCGCCGGTGACCAACACCCGGGTATCGCCCCTGGTGGGCGCGAATTCACCAGTGATCATCTTAAACGTGGACGTCTTGCCCGCGCCGTTGATGCCGAGCAAGCCGAAGCACTGCCCGCGCGGCATCCCCACGCTCAGGTTACGCACGGCTTTCTTCGCCCCACCGCCGAACCCGAACGTCTTGGTGATGCCGTGGAGGATGACACCGTCGCGGTGATCCGCCGCGTTTTCTTCTCTTCGATCGGCGCTGAAACCCGCGGCGGCCATGTCCTCGACCCGCTTTCGCTCCTCCGCGACGTCCTCGTCGTCCGCCTCGTCGTTCAGAGACGCGGTGTCCGCGCCGCTGCCAGTCTCGCGCGACTTGATCCGGGCAAACTCCAAGCCCTTGGACGCCAACGTCGCGATGGACCCTTCCGATAACTCGACGAGTAGAACCAGGACGCCGAAGCCGACGCAGAGCCCGCAGAGCCACGCGATGTCGTCGCCGATGACATCCTCGTGCCACCAGTTTTTGGTGCCCACCGGGGCGAGGGACATGGTAGCCGTGTCGAAGCGTCGGCGGTTCTCGTTGAGCTTGTTCTGGCCGATGTCGTAAAGACCTTTACCGTACGAGTAGTGCGGGATGAGTATGGGGAGGATGATGGACAGCGCCGCGTTCGCCTTTTTGGTATCGTCGTTCAAGTCCTTCAAGAGCTCGAGCACCATCCCGGTGGCGACGGAGATGACGGACAGGAACAGCTTAGCGCCGGTGAGACCGACGAATGCGTAGAACTCGTTCTTGTAGTAGAAACCCACGAGATGCGTGTACGTGATGGAGCACGCGATGAAGCAGAGCGTGAGGACGAAGACGGCGTCGAGCTGACCTCGGTACTGCTCGATGTTGAACGCGGCGAATATCGCCATGATGGCGGCGATCGGCACGATCATCTGAGCCGCGTCCGCGATCCAGTGGCAGAACCAGTACGCCACCTTGTTGATCCCGGATACCATCTGCAGGTGCTTGCTGTTGTTACGGCGCTCGTGCACTGGGAATACGACGATGCTCGCGGTGAGAATGGACGCGCCCATGACGATGAACAACGACGTGATGAACGTGGTATCGTTGGCGTCGTCCACCACCTCGCCCTCCTGGTAAAATTCCACCACGGGAAGCCACTCACTGACGACGTTAATACCGGAATACGATCCGCCCGTTCGTTTCTTCAAAATCGCCGAATTCGCCTCGTTGACAGTCGCCGGCACCGAGTGATACGCCGACTGGTGCGCGTACATCGTGTGCCCATACTTTCCAGTCGACGCGTCGTACCCCTCGATGTGCAACGCGTCGCAACCGATGGTACTCTGCCTGTCGCACGTCGTGCGTTCCTCGGTGACGCTCCATAGGTACGCGTCGAAGGTGCCGCCGCCCGAAGTTTTACACGCCGCCTCGACGTCCATGCCGCCGTAGGTATCGTCGCCGCCGGTGGTCACCTCGCACGTGCTCCCACCGGACCCGAAGCCGCTCTGCGACGCCGCGGCGCAGTACCCGAGGGTCTGATCCGCGGCGAGCCCTGCCGCGGCGGCGCCCGCGATGGCGGCGGTGAGATCGTGCATGCAACACGCGGCTGTGTCGAAAACCGCGATTTGGCCCTTCGCCGGGCAGTTGCACGCGCAGTCAATCATGGGCTTGTACGCGACGGAGGTGACGGTGTCCGTGGGCCACTGCGCGAGTACCGCGTTGGCCTCCACGTCGGTGGATCGGACGCTCGCGATCGTCGGGCGATTGCCGAGCATCTTTCGCGTCACGTCCACGTTTCTGAAATCTTTAGAATCTTCAAATTCGAGCCCCGCGAGCACCAGCGCCAGGATGAAGAACATCACCGGGAACGCGAGCTGCACCAGTATGCTCTTCCAGTCACGCTGCCAGTTCAGCCAACGCTTCCATAGGAGCCCGCGGCACTGGCGCGCGACGAGTGCCCAGCCCGTGACGTATCCGGCTCGAATCGCGTTGCCCGCGGCGTCGAGGTCCTCGTCGGGATCGTCCATCAGCGGCTTGGTATCCTTGACGTCCGACACCGGCCCGGCGACGTCCAGAGACTTTCTAGACTCCATGTTACCCCCCACGCCGCCCCGCGCGATCGACAAAAACACCTCCTCGAGTGTAGTGCACGAGATGCCGTAGCTCTGGAACCCCAGTCCGTCCAGCTTACCGTCGAGTTCCTTGAACAGCTCGGGAAACTTCGCGGTTGATTCAAACGGGAGCGTAAACGAGAGCTCAGCGCCCACGTCCGAGGCGAGCATCGCGTTGCTTCCGACGTATCGACGCACCAGTTGTAACACCCCGTCCGCGTCGCCGCCGGAGATTTTACCCGTGCTCGCGCTCGCGGACTTACGCGCGAGGGTTAAATGGTACCCCGCTCCGTATCTGTTCTTCAAAAACACCGGGGACCCGACGCAGGCGAGCTTACCCGCCGACATGATGGCGATGCGGTCGCACAGTAGGTCAGCCTCGTCGAGAAAGTGCGTGGTGAGCATGATCGAGGACGTCGCCGCGCGTTTGCGTATCACCTCCCACGTGAAACGCCGCGAGTACGGGTCCATACCTGACGTCGGCTCGTCGAGGAACACCACGGAGGGCTTCCCGATGAAAGAAATCGCGAGCGACAGCTTTCGTTTTTGGCCACCCGAGAGCAGGCCAGTCTTGTAGTTTAGCTTCTCCGACAGCGCCACTTCGTTCACCGCGGAGACGATCTCGTCGTTGATGAGCTTCTTGTCCATGCCGCCGAACGCGGCGTACAGACGAAGGTGCTCGCGCACGGTGAGCATCGGCCACAGCACGTCGAATTGCGGGCAGATGCCCAACGATTCGCGAATGTGTTCCATCTCGGTGCGGATGGATTTACCGTTCACCATGGCGTCGCCGCCGGACGCGTTGAGGGTACCGGTGAGCATGCTGATCGTCGTCGTCTTACCGGCGCCGTTGTGGCCGAGGAGCGCGGAGACTTGGCCGGGTATAAATGTCACGGTGAGGTCGTCCACCGCGACTACGCCGTTGCCGAATTGTTTCTTCAAACCGCGAATCTTAACGGACGCGTGTTTGAGCTGGTCAGTGCTCAGGGGCTCGAAGTTTTCGCCGTACTCGCTCTCGTCTTTAATACCTGCGGCGCTGCTGTCGTCCAGCTCTGGGGGCTCGCCGAACCAGTACTCTTTCGTGAACGGGAAAAGCGGCGAGAGTTTTTGGCCGAATTCCGTGGGCCAAACCTTGTCTAGGTACCACGTCATGATCGCGAAGATGACGCAGTCGAGGAAGACCATGCCGATGACGGACGCGGCGGAGAACTCGCCGTACTTGTTCAGGTTCGTCCCCGCCGTCTCGAACGTGATGCCCTCTTTCGCGAGCTCGAGCCTCGCGAGGATGTGACCCCACATGTTGATGGAGGATCCCGGGAGGAGGCACGTGGCGAGCCAACCGGCGCTGCCCTGCGGCTCGACGATGCGCACGGCGATCGCGGGCGCGATGGACATGACGTACACGAAGCACCCGACCACGCTCGCGGTGATGCTCCGGCTGAACACCGTGCTGATCATGTAGTTCCACAGGATGCAGCTGGTGATCCAGAGGGTGTAAAACACCAGCTGTAAAAACGGGTTGGTGTACTCAAAGGGGTACATGCCGATGAGGACGATGAGGACCACGGTGCACATCGCGGTGAGCAAGTGGGTGTAGAACCACGACGCCCAGTACATGTTCGACGACATCCCCATCATCTGCATGCCCTCACGTAACCGCAGCTCCTTCTCCACCACCACGGACTTCATGATGATCACGACGTTTGACATGAACGCGAGGGCGCCGAGAATGGAAAAAACACCGGCGGCGATGATACCGCCGAGGTTGTAATCGTATCCGAGCCAAGGGAAGGGCTTGACGGACGCGTCGAGCGTGACGCCGTAGTCCACGCCGTCGCCGTCCTTCTCATCGATCAACGCCGCGTCGATCGCGTTTTGAATCCGACTGAAGACGCCCCATCCCCTCCAGGATGGGTTATCGCTCTCGCTCTCCCACTGGTTACCAAAGTACTCGGTGGTGCGAAACGCGCAGTTGCCGCTGTCGCTGTCGGTGCACTGGTCGCCGTCGTACGCGGTGGTGTTGGTGTGGAGGCTGTAGGACACACGCGTCGCGTCGGCGTCGGCGCTTCCCTCCACGCCGGCGTCGAAGGAAACCATCGCCAACGTCGGACCCGGATTCGCGTCAATCCACGTCAACCCTTCAGCCTTCGTCGCGAATGTTTTGACCATCTTAGGTATGAAGTGATCGCCCCACGCGTTCTTGTAGCAGCCCGCGGTGTCCCGTAGGCACGTATCGGAACACAGCTTTCGCATCGTCACCGTCGAGTTCGCGGCGGCGCCGTGATAGATCTGGTACTCTTGGTCGTTCACGGTGGCGAAGGTGGACGACCCGGTGCCGTTCCATATGAGCGCCGCGAGGTCTGGATCGTGGAACATCATGGACTCCGATGGGACCCCCATGCCTTGCCACGTCTCGCACCCGATGGACTTGACGAAGTTACCGGCCCAGCTGTCGACGTAGCCCGACCGGGGTCCGCTGCAGATCAAGTTTATCGCGGTCTTGGTCGCGATGCGGGTCGCCTCCGCGGAGGCTGGGGCGACGAGTATCTTGTATCCGTCGACGCAGTACGAACCGCCGCCGCCGGTGAACTCCGTGGCGCCCCACGGCGTGGCGATGTGGTAGGGCTTGGTGACCACATCGTTGTTCACGGAGTCCTCGACGAGCGCCTTGGGCAGGCAGAGCACGGCGAGGAAAAAGACGGGGAGAATGATCTCGACGCCGGTGCAGCAGCAGAGGATGCCGCGGGTCTTGAGCGTGAAGTTCTTCTTCACCAACGCAAAGAACTGCGCGGATGACCTGTACAGGGGGAATCGAGTGGATGGGATGGACGGTGAGCACGGAACATGGGTCTCATCGAGGGGTGACCGAACGTCACCCCCGGCGGAACGAAAGAGGAATAAGAAAAGGCCCAGCCTGGCTGGATAGAGCATGCCGGTGGAGTTCGAACCGCGAGGACGGGCGCGGTCGTGTCGGGACGCACCGCGAGGGTCTTCCCGCCTTCTCGCGCGACATGGTGTCCGGGCGCGGGTGCACCGAGTTCCTGGGGGGGGACCACGTCGTGCGCGCCTCTCACGTCGGCGCGTGTCCCGACTGCGGCTGAAAAGTCCAGAAAAAAGTGGAAACTTCACCCCACACCACGTGGTTCGGCCCTGAAGTTAGACGACAGACAGACAGACAGAGATCCTCGCGACTGCATGTCCTCCCTTTTTTTCTCGGCGCGCAAATTGGAAATCCACGGAACCCTAGTAGAGCGCACACCGCCCGGCGCCGTTCTGACGTCCACCAGACGACGTCGATTCGAGCGCTCGCACAGACGCGAATCGATCCCTCGCGTCCCAGCCCGCGGCCGAACGAACCCGGCGCACGCGAACGGAGAGCCGCGGCGACGGCGCACACAGCTGTCCGAGTTCGAAGGAAGGGTGCATTAATCTTCGATCTAACAAGAAGATGACCGATGGCGCCACCTCGACTGAGCAGACGCACTACCTGAACAAGGAGGAGGAGTTTCGCATCGAGGTCAAGATCGGCACCAGCGTCCGCGTCACCCTCACGGACGGCACCGCCGAGGTCTTCGGCGCCGAGCTCCCGAAAGGCACGCCCGTGGAACTCCCGGGCGGCAAGCACGCCATCTTCTCATGGCACGGCGCGACGATCGACGTGTCCGGTCCCACCGAGCTCGAGTACGTCGCACGGGACACCCCGATGGCGCAGTACCTCAACCTCGACGGCGTGCTCGAGGAGCGCCGGAAAGCCGCCGCCGCCGCGTCCGCCGCGGGCGACGCCGGCTTCGCCTCCGACGGCCCGCGCGTCGCCCTCGTCGGCCCAACCGACGTGGGCAAATCATCCGTGGCGAAGATCTTAACAAACTACGCGGTCCGCAAGGGATGGGCGCCGCTGTTCGTGGACCTGGACCCAGGCCAAGGCGGCATCACGTGCCCGGCGACGATCGGCGCGGTGCCAGTGGACAGGCCGATCGACGCGCAAGAGGGTGTCCCGCTGGAGATGCCGCTCGTGTACTTCCACGGCGACGCGAGCCCTGGGAACAATCCCGATCTGTACCGATACCTGGTGGAGCGGATGGCGACGATGCTGGACGCGAGGCACGCGTCCAACCCGGCGGCACGCGCCGCGGGGGTGGTGATCAACACCATGGGGTGGGTCGAGGGCCAAGGGTACAAGTTGTTACTACACGCGCTCGACGCCCTCAAGGTTGACAACGTCGTCGTGGTCGGTCAAGAGCGACTCCATTCAGAGATCACTCGCGACTTTCGGCACAAGCGCGTGGGGGGCGAGTCCATGGCGGAAGGGACGCCGGTGCGCGTGTGGAAGCTCAACAAGAGCGGCGGCGTCGTGGAGCGCTCACCCGAGTTTCGAAGGAAGTCGAGGGACAACAAGATCAAGGAGTACTTTTACGGAACCCCCGGCGCGGAGCTCCAGCCGCACTCGCAGACTTTACCGTTCGGCCAGGTTTCAATCTTCAAAGTCGGCGGCGGCCCACGGGCGCCAACGACCGCGCTTCCCATCGGGCAGCAGAGCAGCAGCGACCCGTTGCGCGTGACCACCGTGGCGCCGTCCATGAGTTTACTCAACGCCGTCCTGGCGGTGAGTCACGGGAAGAGCAACGCGGACTTGTTGAGTAGTAACGTGGCGGGCTTCGTGTACGTCACCGAGGGTGACATGCAGAAGAAGCAATTCACGTACGTGTCGCCCAGTGCTGGGGAGCTGCCGAGTCGGAACCTGCTCATGGGGTCGCTCAAGTGGATAGAGACGCTTAATTAGACGCTTTTAATGGGTAACTATCTAGTGATGAGTCGAGCCGCGCGAATGGTGGTGGTTGAGCGCCGTGTTTTATTGAGTCGAGTTTTATTAGATATTTGGGGAATTTCTAGGGCACGTGAGAGTCAGATCGGATGGAGCGTCAGCCGCTTGGGAAGCTGGCTCCGGCGCAGCCGCATGGGGCGTCGAGCCTGCGTCCCACGCATCTCGGCCCTCCCCCCGCCGCGAGCGATGCCGCGCCCGTCAAACGGGGAAGGGGTCGCCCGCCCGGCGCCAAGAACAAGAAGACGCTGCTGTTGGAGGCGATGATGGGGGGAGAACCGAGGAACGCCTTCACGCCCACGCCCGGTTCGAGGCCGCTCGACTCGGCGTTGTCCGCGCCGCTGTCGGCTCCGAGCCTGTCCATGCCGTCGTGGGACAGCCTGGGGAGGGCGTCCCCGTCGCCCGTGCCCACCGGTGTGGTACCACAAACCGCGACGCGCGCGCCAAAGCCCGCGCCCGTTCCGGCTCCCATTCCCGTCGGCACCGTCGTCGATCGCGTCGCGGCGAGCGCGCTTCGGCAGGTGTCTCACCGCTTCGTCGACCTCCGGGACGTGGTGAAACGCGCGCGGGAGGAGAGCGCGGCGGTGGACGAGTGGAGATACGGCGCCATGCGACGCGTGGACGCCGCGGAAGAGGCGGCCGAGGACGAGGCGACGCGAAGGCTCCGACGCAACGCGGCGCTCATGGCCGAGGTCATGACGCCAGTTTCGAATGATGATGACGACGACTCATCCAAAAACGATCGTTCGAAGGTTGACCCAATCGAGGAGACGTTGGACACGCGGGTGGCGAGGCTGAGGGCGGCGGTGGACGTGACGAGCGACGCCGACGACGCGGGTCTCCAAGAGAGCTCCAGGGCGGGAGACGAGGCGGCGTTCGAGTCACTCCTGGCGCGTCTCGACGGAGCGGTGACAAAAAAACAGATTGAAGCGGCGAAGAACGCATTCGCCAAACGCTTTCCGACGATTGAGGGTTCAACCGCGGCTTCGAACGAGCGGGCGACGGGCGCGGCGACGCTCGCGAAGGTCGAGGGCGGCGCCGAGCTGCCCGCGGGGTGGACCGCGAGCTCGATATCCCTCTAGTAGTAACGATAGACTAGGCATAGGACACGACACGACTTTCATGATGATGACCAAAACACGCCTACGAAGATTCAGGCTCACAAACCCTTGAACCACTTCCCGGTGTTGTACTTCCCGGCGCTGGCCGCCTCCCCGAGCTCACCCTGCACCTTGGAGCACTTCGACCGGCCCGGCTCCTCGCGGAAGCACGAGTCGATCGCGCTCACCGCGTTGGAGATGGACGCCTCCTCTCCGTTCTCTTGCCAGTAGAATTTGGTCCCGTATTTGCTCGCCAGCCTGTGAACAAACACCCACATGTAAGTCTAATTGCCGTATAGATAAAAATAAATGAACTCACCGGGTCCAGAACGAGGGCGGGACGTCCAGATCGACGTTGCTCCCGACGGAGAAGTTGAGGATGTTTCCCAGCCCCGGGTCCGCGACGAACACCACGGTGTCGTCGTCGACGTTCCAGTAGTCCTTCACCGCGAGCCCCGGGGTCTTCGGGTACGCCTGCGCGAGCACGCGGAGCTTGTACCCTGTGTCCTTCTCCAGGTTTTGTACCTCGGCGGTGAGCCGGGTGATCTCACCCTTGGTGAGGTACCCCGCGACGTCCAGGACCTCCTGCGGGGGACCGGGGGGGAGCATCGCGGGGTTGTTGACGCCCTCAAGCCTGGCGTGCGCCGGGGACGCGATGAGCAGCTCGGCGGCCACGAGGGTGGACGCCGCGAGCGCCCTGCATCGATCGCCGATGGAGAAAGTGCCGACGACGTCATCGGATGATGATGAGGCGCGGCATGCGACAGCCTGGGTGCGGGCGCGGCGGGTCCGTCCGCGGGCGACCTTCGGGGCGCATGCGAGCGCGGTGCGGGGCGTGAACGTGGCGGCCTGCATGGTTACTACTGTATCGGGCGGCGTGATCGAAGGTGGACGCGCTCGCGGAAGTGGAAGTGAACCCTTATCCGTGTCCAGTCAGCAGCATCCGTTCGGGCACGGAAAAAAGCTGCGACCAAACAGAAGACTTTTTCGTCTGGCTAGCACTCGGTCCAAGGACGACGGCACCTCTGTTTCATCACGTGAGCCGATACGACCGTGTTGCCACGCTCACAACGACTCACGGCAGCTTCCGTTTCCCCTTCTCCTGTACGCGCGCCGTCATGATGTCCGCGCCCGGTCGCCGCGCGACGTCCCCTTCCAAGACCCCGCTCCTGTGCCTGCTCGCCGTCGCGCTCGCGCTGACGCTCGCGCCCGTCGCCGAGGCGAGGGTGCAGGTCCGGCCGGTGGAGCAAACGGTGGTGCTGGATTTGTTCAGCCCCTCGGACTTCAACGACCTCGGCGTCCAGAGGGACTTCTGCAGGGCGTTCACGGCGTCCATCGACCTCGACGAGCGGGTAGGTCGAGTCGTGACTCAAAAGTTTCCAACCCTCCCTATGCACCTTCTCGCATCTTCCGCGCCGTCACCCGAGACCCCGCGAGCCGATACGACTCGTAGGTTTCCTCTTTGGCGGCGCATTTCTTGGACGTCCCGCGCGATACACGAAGATCATCATGCGCTTCATAACCAAACTCAAATACTGACCCCTCCGAGAACTTTCTCTCCTTCAAAAACTTTCCACAGTACTGCGAGATTCTCAACGCGTACAGGCCGTGCATCAAATGCAACGGCGTCGCCGTTCAGTTCGTCGTGTACATCCCTGAGTGGATCCCCGGCGGCTGGTGGTACGCCTACGACCGATTCATCGGCATCGTTCGATACGACGTTCGCAACACGCTGATCCGGTACAACCCGATCTTCAACGTGGTCTCATCTACGGTCAGGGTCGTCTTCAACATCGGCGGCAACCGGGACTCGTGGAAAAACGGCGGGAGGGAAATCGAAGACCCGCCGGATAGGAAGAAACCCGCGCCCGTGAAGGACAAGCCGCCGCCTGGTGTGCCGCCCGCGCCCGCGCCCGACCCTACCAAGGATCCTACCACCGGCGAGCCCGTGCCCGACCCTACCAAGGATCCTACCACCGGCGAGCCCGTGCC
>MDSY01127347.1_pt1 | contig 20728 bp, 22 predicted proteins | sample 811131 | NCBI WGS metagenome assembly MDSY01 (sample SAMN05326643, study PRJNA326480) | marine metagenome | isolation source: seawater | place: Atlantic Ocean: South West | collected 2010 | reverse complement strand
TTTATATATACTAGATTATATAGGTGATATAATTATATGACTTTTGATCTATATTTAAGGGTATATATAGGTATTTAGCTCCTAATATATTAAGGTTTTATAGAGGATATAACTTAATTGGCTAAATAATACTGTTATTATATGATATATTTTTATTTATACCTTAAATATTAACTATTTACCCATGATGTTCGAATTTTAATCTGTACCTTATGTCTGAACTCGTCACATAATTGAGCCCTTGTCATGCTGCCTATTTTTTTTCCTTTATGAACTAATCCATTTTTATGATTGCTACCTATGTGGCACCAAATAGTTTTACCAAAATAGGATATTTTACCTCTAACGGATTTTTCAGATCTGATTAGTGTAATTCGGTCATCATTCTTACTAAATATCTTAGATTTCTGGTCGATAACCATTAATATTTTATTTAATTCAATGGAATGCTTTTCTAAGGTGTTTTCGATTGGTGATTTTGATAATTGATATTTTTGTTGCTGATTCTGTAGTGTATTGATCAGCCCATCAATTTTATCTAATTTCTTTTGTAGCGTTTCTATTTTATTTAATTGCTTCTTTTTTACTTTATCTAATCGGTCTAAATCAAAGTCATCATAAGTAAGTAAATCCCAATTAATTTTAGGTCTTCCTTGGTTTTTTTTGTTATTCAATTAATATCACCATATATTATATATATAATATATATATATGGTGATAAATATGCAATAATATTAGCAATTAATCATCTAATGCTGCGTATTTACTCCAAAATTTGATGGACTCCGCCCACTCTTCACTGGTGTACTGTGCTTTAGTTCCACCCTCTAAGTTTAATTGATTACGCATCATTGTTACTGGACCCATCGGCATTTTATCAATCCCATTAGGTATAGCATGTATACTAATCAACTCCCAATCTGAATCTGTTGTATTTTCATTGTTTTCAGCTAAGACATCATTGCGATAAACTATGTATTCTACTTTTCCAGCTGCTAAGGGCTCACCTGATTTTGCTCTAGTTTGAATGTAGGATTCTTCATTATCCTGGCGCTTAACTACTCTAGAAATTAATTGCGTGTTGCTATCAATTTTTACATAGGGGCAGTAAAATTTATTTATATTTTCTTTGCTGGCAGTAACTATACGAACACCATCCCTATATCCTTCCTCAAACTCATCTTTTGACATTTGATGTTCAGCATCCATTGCAATTTCATCAAATGATAGTGATTCAGAATATGTTTTACCTGATCCCTTTATCTGTCGTCTTACAAAATCGTTAACTGCTACTTTTTCCATGGGTATAATTTATTATTCCAATTAAGGCTATTGTATTTGTTTAGAATTTCTAATGTTTTATCTAGAGGTAATTCGTTGGCTGTTCCATATTTACTAGATACAGTTTCTGCCATAAACAGAGAGTTTAGAATTGCTTCTTCTGTAGCTTCTACTGTGGCCATAAACAGGCTATTCATTGCATTATTATTGATTTCTCGTCTTGTAGTAGTCATATTTTGTCTAGAAACTGCGCTAAATGTTGAAAATGCGATAACATAATCTCCGCTACCATTTGAAATAAATCCTCCCACGTTTCCCATGCCAATTACTGCGCGTTTAGCTAGACGTTTTAAATTGCGATTAGAAAGTGGGGCATCGGTAGCAATAACGATCATGCATGACCCTTCATCATTATCATATGGAATTTTTGATGAAAAAGCAGATTTATGTAATTCTCTACCTACTGGTGCACCATTTATTACCAATGAGCTTCCAAAGTTTGACTGTACGAGGACACCCACGCTGTATCCTCCTAAATCTTGAGGTAATATGCGTGATGATGTACCAATTCCGCCTTTAAACCCTAATGCGCGTGTTCCTGTTCCTGCTCCAACTGAACCTTCTTCCACAGGACCGCTTTTTGCTTTATTAATTGCAGCATAAACATGTCTTTTTTGCACATGGCGACCTTGTATATCATTAAGACCGCTATCATTAGTTTCCCCCACTACTGGATTAACAGATCTAATATTAGAGTTATTTGAAATCATATATTCAACAATCGCATCTCCCACCAAAAAAACATTTAGGGTATTGGTAAGCGCGATAGGAGTTTCAATTGTGCCAAGCTCATTAACTTGTGTAAATCCAATTGCTTTTCCAAATCCGTTAATTACATGGACAGCAGCCATTACTTTTTCGCTAAATAAATCTCTAGTATGCGGCTTGATTATTGTAACGCCAGTACGAATATTATCACCTCTTATAATAGTCTCATGACCAACTTCAACACCTTTAATATCTGTAATTGCATTCCACTTCCCAGTCTTAAACAATCCTATCTCTACACCTACATCTCTAGCTCGTTTTCTTTGCGCATTTGTAGTCTCAAATAATGAGATTGCAATAAAGATTGCAATAATAATGTATCGATTGATTTTAAATGGATAAAAAGATTTACTCATATCGCTTAAAGTTTTCAAATTTCAGCTTACAATGTCAAACAATTTATCTATAAAAGAACATGAGGTAATTAATGATATGTTGCTCGTATCATTTTCCGATGGTTCTGAATCTGTAGTATCGTTAAAACTATTAAGAGATAGGTGTCCCTGTGCTTCCTGTGCAGGTGAAACAGATGCATTAGGAAATATTTATAAAAGCCAACCTCAACAATTAACTGAGCAAAGCTATATTTTAAGTGGTTTACAACCAGTTGGTTATTATGGAATCAGGCCATTTTGGAGTGATAGTCATAATACCGGAATATTTACTATTGAGCTACTAAAGGAACTTTCCGAATAAAAATAATTAATCTATTTAAAATTAAGGCCTTTCCAGGCTTCGTAAATAATAATTGAAACAGCATTTGCAAGATTTAGACTTCTCCCTTCACTTTTCATAGGTATATAGATTGAATTAAATGATTCTCTGATCTTTTTTGGTAACCCTCTACTCTCAGGGCCAAAAATAAAAGCATCATTTTTCATAAAATTAACTTTGGTATATTTTGTTCTACCCTTCGTGCTGATAGAATAATAATTATTTACTTCTATATTATCTATGCATGAATCAAGGGAGTTCCAAATATTGACATTAGTTCGTTTCATATAGTCCATGCCCGCACGTTTAAAACCTTTTTCATCTAAGGAAAATCCTAGGGGTTCAATAAAATGGAGTTGGCACCCTGTATTTACCGATAAACGGATAATATTTCCAGCGTTAGGTGGTATCTCGGGCTCAAATAAAATTATATGAAACATATCACAAAAAATTAGAATTTATTTTTTATCAATCCGCTATCTTTAAACCGATTATTTGAAATAAATTTAATAGTTCTTCAGAACGCAGCAATTATGAAAAAAGTTACCTTAATACTTTTGTTTTTCCCATTGTTTAGTCAAGAATACATTTGGCCAACAAATACAGGTAAGCATCTATCTTCAAATTTTGGAGAATTTAGAACAACTGGCTATCATCTAGGCCTTGATATGAAAACCAAAGGGACAGAAGGCCATCCGGTCTATGCTGTTTCAAATGGATATATTTCAAGAATTGTTACTAATTATTCAGGATTTGGTAGGGCGCTATACCTCACATTGGATGATGGTAAAACAGCAGTATATGCTCATCTAAGCAAGTTTACACCTAATCTAGAGGAAAGGTTGATTGAAGAGCAGGAAAAATCTCAATCGTACTTAACTAATGTGTATCTTAATCCCAATGAGTTTTCATTCTTAAAAAATGATATTATAGCCTATTCTGGCAATACAGGGTTTTCTTTTGGCCCGCATCTACATTTTGAACTGCGCGACGAAAAAGGAATGGTATTAAATCCATTAACTAACGGACTTGATCAACCAGATAGATTAGCCCCAATCGTTGAGGAGATAGGTCTAACTCCATTAAATAAAGATAGCTGGATAAATGGCAATCAATTACCTCAAAATTTCCCGGTATTTAGAGATAAAAAAGGAGAATATCATTTTGCTGATACCATCAATGTATATGGTAAAATTGGATTATCAGTCAAAGCATATGATAAAAGAGAGGGTGCAAAAAATAAATACCAACCGCATAAGATAGAGATTTATTTGAATAATAAGCTTTTTCATTCAATGCAGTTTGAAAAACTAAACTATAATTGGCAATCCACTGCAAATTATATCAATGATTATAGAAATAGCCGATTGAACATGGGTGATTTTATAAAATTATATCAAAACTATAATGATCCGCTAATACCAGTTCATTCTTCTGATGGAGATGGTACCTTTGAATTAAACAAAGGCTATCATGAAATAAAATTGTTTATCTACGATGCTCAAGAGAACATACGTATAGTTAACGGCACACTTTTTTTTATGAACCCTTTTGAAATTGCCGCTACAAAACTTGGTGAAACAAATGATATAGCAACATTTTTGTTACAACCAAAGAGCATAGCAATACCAATAAAATCTGCAATTATATACTCGTTTACTCCATTTGGGTATGCCGAAGAACAAGTTGGTATTATTTCAAAAGAAAGGGTAGAAGTAGGATTAATTATCACCGTTCCGAAAAAGAAAATTGCACGCAAAGCTTTGCAATTTATCGCTCAAAATGATATTGGGACTGTGTCCCTTCCTGCGCATTGGTCAGATAAAAATATTGCTGGCGATCATCTTAGCTTAAATATTGATCTAGATATATCACATTCAGATGCTGGCGTATATATTCAGATTCAACCAGAAAAAGTAATCAATGAAAAACTATCTATACGATTAAAGGGGGAATTTCAATATATAACAATACCCGTTAATCAAATACAGCCTTCAGTGTATCTTAGCGAACCTTTATTGCCAAAAGAATTTGAACAAATTGACCAGGTTGAAGCAGTAATAGGAGGATCAATTGAAAGGCAAATACAATTTAAATTTCCATTCACGGTCATTTATCCAGATTCGTCTATGACCATAATATCTAAAGATGGTTCCTGCTCCATAAGAACAAGGAAAGGATCATTCACAGATCAAACTTTAAGCTGGGTTGAGCCAGTACATAAATATCCAAAAATAAATGGTGGAAAGCTGTTAACCAGGGTCTATCAATTACAACCATTTCAACGCCCATTGGCTGAACCTATTAATATCGCAATGCGCTACCCGAGAAAATTAGATAGTAGAAAAAAGCATCTATATTATTATGACAAAAAAGAAGGTTGGACATTTATCAAAACACAAAATAATGCGGAACGCAGAGTGTTGATTGGAGAAGTAAAACATCTGGACGCAATTGCAGTTATTGAAGATAAAACTCCTCCAAAAATGATCAGGTCTCATCCGGGAAATGGGGGAAAATATGCATCACTTGAATTAAATCAATTCAAGATAAATATTGAAGATAAGCTCTCCGGTTTTGACCCCAACCCTAATTCATTTGAAGTGCTCTTAGATGGTAAAGAAGTATATTATGCATTCCAACCTAAACTAAAAATTATTTCTTATGATCTGAACAAACCATTATCAATTGGAAAACATACCATATCATTTAGAGCATCTGATCAGGCAGGAAATTTGCTTGAAAAAAATATACAATTTGAAGTCTATTAATGTTATTCCCTTATAAAGATGATAATCCCAGAATTTTGGTTCCCTATGTGACGTACTGCATTATTGGCATCAATGTTTTAGTATTTCTTATACAATTAAATCTTGGTCTCAATGACCCCTTAGCAGAAAAATCATTTATTTATAACTTTGGTTTTATTCCAGCAGATTTTTCACTGATCACAATTTTTACATCAATGTTTCTTCATGGCGGTCTATCTCATATCATGGGTAATATGTGGTTTTTATGGGTATTTGGTGACAACGTAGAAGGCGTGCTTGGCCATGTTAAGTATGCTGTTTTTTATATTTTATGCGGATTAGCTGCAACAATATCACAATTATTAATAAATCCAAATTCAACAATTCCTATGGTTGGAGCCTCCGGAGCGATTGCTGGAGTACTCGGAATGTATATGATTAGATTCCCTCATGCCCGCGTACATGTTTTTGCTTTCATTATTATATTCTTTACAACTTTTAGGGTTCCTGCAATGTTTGTATTGGGGTTTTGGTTTTTCAACCAATTAACTAATGGACTAGGTAGCTTAGGATTTGACACAACAGGAGGTGTGGCATGGTTTGCACATATAGGGGGTTTTATTACTGGAATTATGCTTAATCAAGCATTTAAACATATCCGATTTGAGTAGTAAAAAAGGTTGAAATGAAAAAAAATTTATTATTCATCACCCTTGCCTTGCTTTTGGTTGCTTGCGAGGAACAAGCAAATGAAAACTGTCAAATCAATCCAAGCGGTAGAGGAAAAGTACTATCCGTTCTGCCATTAGGGATTATTGATTCAGCATTTCTTTCTAATTTTTTAATTGAAAATAATATTGATATTGGCCTAGATCCCCAAAATGATGTAAAGGTTTATAGTATAGTATATGAAACAGTAGACTGGGATGGAATTGTGCGTCAAGCTTCTGGCGCCATATATATTCCTGATATTGAAGAGAAGTTTGATTTTCCTATTTATTCGGGGCAGCACGGCACAGAATCAAAAAGGAGTAATGTCGCATCCATAACTCCCTTAAGAGGTTTCGATGCATTATTTATGGCATCGGTTGGCTATATTGGTTCTTCTCCGGATTTGTTAGGGCTTGGTGTATCGGTTGATGTCGTCCATCCTTATGTTCATAAATTTGTTGCCGAAGGTGTCGTAGATAAAATACGTGCAGTGAAGAGTTTCATATGCAATGAAGGTATAAATGATAATGGTCAATTATTTATAGCTGGATATTCTGAAGGTGGATATGTGGCAATGGCGACACATAAATTAATCGAAGAGAAATATGCAGATGAATTCCAGGTAACGGCATCAGCTCCCATGGCAGGTCCTTATGATATGTCTTATTCAAGTAAAAGGATTCTATCTATTGATACTTATCCTCAACCAGGATATATCTCATTTACGTATATGTCATATAATACAATAGAAAAGCTTAATCGACCCGCTAGTGATCTTTTTCAAAATCCTTACGCTGACCTTATTCCTGGATTAATGGATGGGTCAAAAAGCATTGGTGAAGCAAACAACTATTTAACGAAAACCATTAAAAGTTTATTTACAGAAAAATTCTTAACTGAATTTCTTGGTGAAGGTGAGTTAGAATTAAAAAACAGTTTTAAAAATAATAGCCTTGTAAGTTGGAACCCCAAAGCGCCTATAAGGTTATTTCACGGTACTGATGACGACGAAGTCAATTATAATAATTCTGTTATTGCATATAATAATCTCAAAAGTAATGGAGCTGATATTGAACTGATTACAATTGAAGGGGGTAGTCATTCTGGTTCAGTTTTTACATCATATGCCCAAGCCCTAGATTGGTTTAGCGCATTCAAGGCAGTAGACTAATCTTGATGAATCAATCCCCTAAAATAGTGGGAATATCAGGCGGTAGCGGATCTGGGAAAACAATGTTCGCAGAAAAATTAAAAAAAGAATTTGGAGAAAAACGGATAACAATAATTAATCAAGATTCATACTATAAAGACCTTAGTCATATGTCATTTAATGAACGATGTAAACAAAATTTTGATCACCCCGACGCAATTGATTTTGATCTATTGTTATTACACATTAAAGGTCTTATTCTTGGAAATAAGATAGATATACCGATTTATGATTTTTCTAGACATTTGCGCTCTAAAGATATACTAACAATCAAACCAAAATTAGTTATTATACTTGATGGTACGCTTTTATTCACTCAATCTAAATTAAATGAAGTTATGGATATAAAAATTTTTTTGGATTTACCTGATGATCAGCGATTAGCTTATCGAATTAAAAGAGATACAAAAGAACGTGGAAGAACAGTTGAATCAATAATTAAACAATATGCAAATACTGTTCGTCCTATGTATGATCAATTTATTTACCCATCAAAAAATAGCGCAGATATAATAGTAGACAGCACACAAAATGATCATAGGTCATTTCTATTAATCAAAAATGAAATTAATAAAATTTTAAATTAAATTTAGTTTATGAATCAACTGATAGGCATTATGGGTATAGTCGTTTTATTGTCCATAGCATACGCTATATCTGAAAATAGAAAAGAAATAAATTATAGAACTGTTCTCTGGGGATTGGGGCTGCAGTTTATTTTTGCAATCTTGATATTAAAAACACCGATTGGACGACCCATTTTTTCCTATGTTGATAAAATTATTTCGAAATTAATTAGTTTCGCTGATAAAGGGAGTGAATTTGTTTTTAGTTCACAAGTAGATAATATGGGATTTCATCCAGCGTTTGAGAGCGTAGCATTTAGATTGCTACCAACAATCATATTCTTTTCCGCTCTTATATCTATCCTTTATCATTATAAAATTATTCAATTTGTTATAAAGCATGTATCGCGTTTAATGCAAAAAACGATGCACACCAGTGGGCCTGAGACCTTAAGCGTTAGTGCAAATATATTTGTTGGTCAAACTGAGGCGCCTTTAATGATTAGGCCCTACGTCAATAAAATGACAAAATCAGAATTAGTAGCTGTTATGGTTGGCGGGTTCGCAACAGCAGCTGGTGGTGTTTTAGCGATTTATGCAAAATGGCTTGATACTATTCCTGGAATAGCTGGCCATCTAATGTCTGCATCTGTAATGTCAGCTCCAGCGGCATTGGTCATCGCAAAAATAATTTATCCCGAAACTAATAAAATAAGTTCGAATGAGGTTGAGCTTGATTCTGAAAATCCAAGCGTTAATGCTATGGATGCATTGGGAAATGGAACAATAATAGGTCTTAAACTAGCTGTTAATGTTGGCGCAATGCTAATATCATTTATTTCAATCATTGCGTTGTTGAATTATTTTTTAGGAATGGTAGGAGTATCAATTGAATCCGTTTTAGGAACTATTTTTAAACCCTTAGCATGGACAATGGGTATTCCTTGGAACGAATCAACCATGGTGGGTTCATTAATGGGAAAGAAAATTGTTTTTACTGAATTTGTTGCCTTTGCGGACCTAAGAACATTAATTGCCAACAACGAAATTTCTGATAGAGCTGCAATTATTACTAGCTATGCACTTTGTGGTTTTGCTAATTTTGGTTCAATTGGTATTCAGCTAGGTGGCATTGGAGGAATTGCTCCTAATCGAAGAAAAGACATCGCACAGTTGGTATTTAAAGCAATGATTGGAGGAGCACTAGCTTCATGGTTGACAGCAACTCTAGCGGGAATATTGATTTAATAGCAATATTGATATGAAATGAATTTAATTTTTTTAGGACCACCGGGAGTAGGAAAAGGCACACAGGCAAGTCATATCTGTGACCACTATGGAATCATCCATTTATCAACTGGTGATATCCTAAGATCAGAAATAAAAATATCAAGCGAGATTGGAAAAACTGCAAAATCATATATTGACCAAGGCGCACTGGTTCCGGACGATGTCTTATTAGATATTATAAACGCTAGGCTTGGCAAAGAAGATGCGCAAAGCGGATATCTTTTGGATGGATTTCCAAGAACAATACCTCAAGCGGAAGGCCTCAATGATATAATGAACAATAAGTCTCATAATCTTGATGCTGTTATCAGCCTAACTGCAGATGAAAATGAATTAGTCCAAAGATTAATTAAACGGGGACAGGATTCAGGTCGAACCGATGATACGCCAGAAGTTATCAAGCAAAGGCAAGAGGTGTATTGGGAACAAACAGCTCCCCTAGTACATTATTATTCTAATAATAATGTACTGATTGAAGTAGATGGGATTGGTAGTATTGTTGAAATAAAAAAACGAATACTAACGGTATTAAATAACCATGCTTAAAGTTGGCCTTACTGGAGGAATTGGGAGTGGAAAGAGCACAGCAAGTCAATTTTTTAAGTCAATGGGTGCTTATGTATTGGATGCAGATATAACCGCAAAGAGCCTAATCGATAATAATAAAGATGTTAAAGATGAGCTGATAAAAGAGTTTGGGACAGATATAATGGATGGCTCAGGTAAAATAGATAAAAAAAAGTTGGCACGAGTTGCATTTCAAGATAAAGACCATCAGCAGCGCTTGAATTATGTCGTTCATCCTTATATACATAATGAGATTGACAAAAGTTTTCAAGAGGTGCTTGAAGATGGAAAACACGGTCTTTTTATTGTTGATGCGGCATTAATATATGAATCAGGTTACGATGCACATCTTGATTACGTTATTGTTGTTACTGCACAATTAAAGCATAGGATGGAAAGAGCACTCAGTAGGCAAACGCTTTCAAGAGAAGAAATATTGAAGCGTATTGAATTTCAATGGTCAGAAGAAGACAAAACAAATATTGCTGATTATGTAGTTCATAATGACGGGAGCGAGATTGAATTAAAAAATCAAATCGATGAGCTATTTAATACCTTAGCTTAATATTGTGATTTATTGAATTATAATTCCATCTATCAATCTATTGGAAGAAATAAGCCAAATGAATATTAGAGAGAAATTCACATATTATTTTCTTCATTATCTATCAAGATATTTAAAACAGGTATCCAATAAAAGGAGGGGAAGGTATATAGGTTGGTTAGCAGGGTTTGCTTATAAATATATACCTATAAGAAAAAATGAGGCATATAAGAATATTAAACTAGCATTCCCCAATCAGAGCCATCAATGGATAGAGAAAGTTTTAAAAGGATCCTATAAAACTGTTGTGGAAAATTTCATAGATTTCTTGTCAATTTCAACAACGGTTGAAACAACTAACTTCAAAATAGAAAATAAAAACATTATTGATGATGCTCTCAATAAAAATAGGGGTATTATTTTAATTACGGGCCATTTCGGATTATGGGAAAAATGGGCAGCTTGGTTTGGAAAAAATAAATATCCACTATGGGGAATAATTCAAAGACAATCCAATAAAGGCTCTGATTTATTTTTTAAAGATACAAGAGAATCATATGGTATGCGGCATATTTATAGAAAGTCATCTCTAGATCAAGCATATAAAATATTAAAGGAAAATAAAATTTTAATCCTAGCAAGTGATCAAGATGCAAAACACCGAGGTGTTATCGTTGATTTTTTCAATCATAAAACATCAGTCCCTAAGGGTGCGGCTATATTCCATTTGAAAACCGGTGCAGCTCTTATATTTTCTGTTGCAACAAAAAATATGGATGGTTCAATGTCTATATCATTTAGTGAATTAACTTTAGAAAATGAACGTTCTATTGAATCTATAACTCAAGCTTATACAAAAATGCTGGAAGATAAAATTATAGAATTTCCAGATCATTACTTTTGGTTTCATAGAAAATGGAAATCAACAATTAATTAGATTTTATGGAGATCATTTCAATAGATGATAAGAATGCTATTCAGACTGCATCAGAAATAATTAAATCGGGTGGGCTTATTGTATATCCTACTGATACTTTATATGGACTTGGCGTTGATTCTAGAAATGAATCAGCAATAAACAGAGTAAATCAAATAAAAAATCGTAAAACCCCTATAAGTGTTATTGGTTGGTCAATTGATATAATCACAAATTGGGTTAATATTTCATCGCATGATTTATTAATGGTAAATAAGATTTTAACTGAATCAAATACAGTAATACTACCAGTCAAAGATAGCATTGTGCATCCATTAATAATGGGAGATAATCAAACCTTGGGAATCAGAATGCCAAAATATCGATTTCCAATAGAGCTTTGTAATAATCTAGGATTTCCAATTACAACGACCTCGGTAAATAAATCTGGAGATCCCCCATTAAATGATCCCAAATTGATTATAGATCAATTTGGTAATGAAATTGATTTAATTATTGATGCAGGAGCGCTTCCTACGTCATCAGGATCCACAATCTATAAATTTGACAATTCAAAATTTGAAATAATTCGATCATGAAAAAAATTATACCTATTATATTATTTCACCTTTTTATCTATGCAAATGAGCCACCATTTAAGGTTGGTGAATTGTTAAAATATTCCGCTGAATGGAATGGCATAAGGGTTGGTGAAGCTGAACTTTTTGTCTCTGGGGTAGAAGTGGTGAATGGTTTTGAAACCTATCAGATAACTTTTACAACCACAACTAAAGGGTTTGCTAAAAGATTATTTCCCATTAAAGATAGGATAGATGTTTGGATAGATAAAAATGAATTTTATACGCATAGATTAAAGAAAAATATTAATCAACCTAACTATACAGAAAAAATTGATGTATTATTTGATTATGCTGAAAATGTTGCTAAAACCAAAAATAAAAAAATAGATATAGATTTTAAAGCACGTGGACCATATTCAATGTTCTACTACTTAAGAACTTTTGAATTAATTCCACAAAAAATAATGTCATTTTATTCTTATGAAGGCAAAAAAGTTATTAATTATAATTTAAAATTAGCAGGAACTGAAACGGTGGATTCAGCTTTAGGTATTTTTTCATGCAAGGTTATCAAGCCGTTTAAAAAGGGTAAAGAGCTTTTTAAAAATCAGGGTGATATGAGAATATGGATTAGTGAATCTGAAAAAAAGCTGCCCGTTAAAATACAAATAAAAATAAAATATGGTTCTATGACCTTATTATTAAAAGAAATTAATTAGCCAAATAATCTTCCTATATCATTTATCATTACGGAAATCATTAACATAAGCAACAATACAGTTCCTATCTGTTGAATAAGCATTCGGGTCTTTAGTGAAAGTGGACGTCTGATTGTTCCTTCGATAAGGGTGATAAAAATATGCCCCCCATCTAATCCGGGTATTGGAAGAATATTTAAAAATGCAAGATTACAACTGATTAAAGCCATTAACCCAAAGTAATAACTGAAACCCATCTCAAAAGCTTCTCCAGCCAATTGCCCAATCATTATTGGTCCACCAAGCTGATCGAATTTTGCTTTCCCTGATGTGAGCATTTGAATACTATATATTATCATTCCAAACCCTTGCATCGTTCTATAGCTTCCTATAGAAATACTTTCAGAAAATGTCGAGGGTCTATATTCTTGACGAATCCCAATTACTCCTAATGTATCTCCTTTAAAGTTCATTTGATATGATGTTTTCAAATTAATGGACTTAACTCTACTATCTCTTATATACTCTAATTTAATATTTTGATTCGGGCGTGGATATACTTCAGAAACTAAATTTTCCCATGATGAAATATTTTTCCCATTAATTGATTTAATAATATCCCCTGGTCTCAAATCATTATTTTCTGCTGGTGCTCCAGCTACCACCTCACCAATGATTGGAAGATTTGAAACAGGAACAGCGCCATTATTAATTGCGAGTCCAGTATAAATAATAAATGCCATTAAGGTATTCATTAATACCCCTGCACTCATAAACCAAATCTGCTTCCATCGCGGTTTACTCATTAGCTCATAAGGTTTATGGTCAAAAGAGGAATCCATGCTCTCATCAATCATTCCAGCCACCTTAACATATCCACCAAATGGTATTATGGATAGGCAATATTCAGTCCCTGAGCCTTTTTTGCCTTTTTGTTTCAATGTTGAATTAAAGATTGGCAACCATTGAAGCTTGCCTTCTTTATTTTTTTTAAAGAAAAATAAATTAACCTTCCATCCTCCAGGAACAGAAGTAAATGTTCCCAGTCTAGGTGGAAATCCTACGGAGAAGCGCTCAACCTTCACCCCAATTGACCGCGCAGCTAAATAATGCCCAAGCTCATGTACAAATACTAAAATGCTAATTAAAAATGCAAATGCTATAAAATATATCATTAGTTAAACCTTAAATAATTAATTTTTACTTCTATATGATTTTACGAAATCTGTAGACCATATCTCAAGTTTAAGTAGATCATCCAATGTTGGTTGACTAATATAATTATGCTGGTCACATGCCATCTCAATTATATGAGAAATTTCGTTAAAGCTTATTTCATTTTTTAGAAAACGATAAACAGCCTGCTCATTTGCAACATTCAACACAGCTGGGGCTGATCCTTCTTTTTCTAGAACATCAAATGCCAACCTCATACATGGAAATTTTTTATAATCTGGCTTTTCAAAAGTAAGTGATTTTATTTCTGTTAAACTTAGCTCTTTCCAGCTAGATTGAGGATGGTTAGGAAAAGTTAGTGCATATTGAATGGGTATTTTCATATCTGGCAATCCTAATTGAGCCTTAATAGACTTATCTTTGAATTCAACCATTGAATGGATGATTGATTCAGGATGAATAATTATTTCTATCATTTCCTTAGAAATATTAAAAAGCCAAAATGCTTCAATAACTTCAAGCCCCTTATTCATCATTGTAGCAGAATCAATTGTTATTTTATTACCCATATCCCAGTTTGGATGCTTAAGTGCTTGTTCAGGGGTAATTGAAGAAAATTTACTTCTATCTAACGTACGAAAAGGTCCGCCACTTCCCGTCAATATTATTTTATTTACATCCTCCATTGATTCCCCAGTTAAGCATTGCCAAATTGCGGAATGCTCACTATCTACTGGAAATATTTTAGCGCCTGAATTATTTTTTATATCATTAATTATGTTTCCAGCCATTACTAAGCTTTCTTTATTGCTTAATGCTACATCGACTTTTGATTTCAAAGCATTAATTGTTGGCTCCATTCCTGAAGATCCAACTAGGGCATTTAACATCAAATCAGCTGCTTCGTACGATGATAGCTCTAATAGCCCATCTCTGCCTTTTAAAACTTTTATATTTGTTGAGCTTAATTGATCCTCAACAATGATAGCAGTTTCAGTATCAACTATCGCAACAAACTCGGGCTGATATTTTAGTGCTTGCTCAATCAATAGCTGGCCATTTTTATTTGCTGACAAAGCAATAACATCAAATTCGCCTAAATGATTATCTATAACACTTAAGGCATTAATTCCTATTGATCCTGTCGACCCTAGTATAGATACTTTTTTCATTTAAAATTGATTCTGAAATCCAATAGACAATATCTTATGATTAGTACCATAGGCAAAACTTGGAAATAGTTTTATACCCTTAATTGTAATGATTGTTCCCAAAGTAAAATAGCTATGTTTTTCATTAAAAGTTTTTGAGTTAATTAATTTGCTTGAAGTATAATCAATTCCTTTTGTTGTATTCGCTGTGTATCCAATAAATAAACTTAATTTATTTAATGATATTTTGCGCACAATGCTTGAGCTAGCAGAAGAGGCTGAAAGCATATCATATGAACGAAAATTACCGGAATTATAATGAAAGCTCCATGGGGAATTTTCTTCAGGTTGACCAGGTTTAAATGATAGGCCCCACCCATAAGAATGAAAAGCTCTTTTACTGCTGGAAAATGCTGTGGTTCTTCCCGTTAAACTTAGATTCCATGAAATTTTAATTTTTCCGATAAGAACAGGTGAGATAGGTAAATCATCATTTCCAGCTATTATATGGCTAATTAACAATACATTATTATTTTGATTTATTTCGATAGGAGAAAAAACTGTTGATATGGAACCAGCATATTCTATAAACACAGTTCTTTTCTTATTGCTACTGAAAGAAGATTGAACTGATTGTGAAAAAATAGAAGTACAAAGTAAAGCGTATAGAATAAACCGCATCGCTGAAATTAAATTAAATAATTCCCCGATTGCTGGATTCTATAAAATCAATGATTTCAATAATTTCTTTTGTTTGTGGCAGTTCATTCTTGATCTTTTGAATAGCATCTCTTCTATTCAATTTTGATTTGAAGTAAGTACGATATGCTTTTTTTATAAGTGCTCTGTTTTCTTCAGAAAACCCTCTTCTTTCAAGTCCAATTTTATTTATTCCAACAAACCGCAAGGGAATACCTGCGCCAATTATAAAAGGGGGAACATCTTGCTTAGCTGAAAAACCGCCGCCAATAAGAGATTGTTGCCCAATCTTTACAAATTGGTGAATCATGGCCCCGCCTCCAATATTGCACCAATCACCAATTTCTACATGTCCTCCCAATGTAGCAATATTTGCCATAATTACATTATTACCTACAATACAATCATGAGCTATATGCGTACAAGCCATCAATAAAACATTATCTCCGATAAGTGTTTTTCCGTAAGCTGCAGTTCCTCGGTTAACTGTTACAAATTCTCTAATTACAACATTATCACCTATTAATGTTCTAGTATCTTCACCATCATATTTGAGATCTTGTGGCACTTCACCTATTGAATTGTTATGATAAATCTTGCAGTTTGACCCTAGCTTTGTTCCATAGCAAATTGTATTATGGTTACCAATTGATGAATTGTCACCTATATCTACATTATCTTCTATAATTGAATAGGCGCCTATTGAAACATTCTGACCAATATTGGCCTTAGGGGAAACTAAAGCTGTAGGATGAATGGAAATTTGATTTAAACCACTTGACGATCTACGACTGTAGCTTTAAGCTTTCCTTCCGCTACAAGCTTATCTTCTACATATGCTTTACCTACAAGTAAAGCTGTACCTAATCTAAATTTTTCCAGAATCATCTCAAGCCTGAGCTGATCACCTGGAATGATTGGGTGTCTAAATCTTGAATCAGATAAAGATGAGAAAAACATATTTTTTTCCATAGGATTATCAACACTATTTAAAACCAAAAAACAGCCCGCTTGACACATTGCCTCTAATACAAGAACGCCAGGCATAACTGGCTGGTTAGGAAAATGGCCTTGAAAAAAAGGCTCATTGATTGAGACATTTTTGTATGCAGTTAGTTTTTCACCTGGTATAATATTTACAATTCTATCTACTAATACAAATGGATAGCGATGAGGAAGCAGTCGTATGATTGAATTAATATCAAACATAGTCTTGGTGCTAGGCTGTGTTGAGTATGTTTGTTTATTTATTTTTTTCTTATAGACCTTTTTGATTTCTTTTACGAGCTCAACATTAGCAGCATGGCCGCTTTTAGAAGCAATCACATGGCCTTGAAGGGGCATTCCAAGCAGGGCAAGATCACCAATAAGATCCAATGCTTTATGTCTTACAGGTTCATTATCAAATCTAAATTCAGTTCCCCCAAGTGTACCATTTGAACCAAGGCTTATTTTCTTATCAATACCAAAAAGTTTGCTAAGTGTTTCAGCTTCATTTTCATCTATAGTCTTATCTACAATGACAACCGCATTATCAATATTCCCACCTTTAACCAAGCCCTGTTCTTTAAGATGTTCTACTTCACTTAAAAAGCAGAATGTTCTAGCTGGAGCAATTTCAGTAGCAAAGTTTTTTTCGAGCTCATCCATAGTTGTAAACTGAGTACCTAGAGTTTTGGATTCATAATCTAGCATAAATGTTACTCGGAATTGATCAGAAGGCATTATATGTATATCAACACCTCTTTCTGGATCAGAATAACCAACCGCTTCATCAATATGAAGGTAATTTTTTGGAACATTTTGTTTAACTACACCAGCTTTCAATAAAGCTTCAACAAAATCAATCGCACTGCCATCCATCACTGGTGGTTCTTTTTCACTTAACTCAATTAATACATTATCTAAGCCAATACCTACGCATGCAGCAAGTGCATGTTCAACAGTATGTATTCTCACACCATTTTCTTCGATTGTGGTTCCTCTAGAAATATCAACCACATGGTCAATATCTGCTTTGATCTCAGGGCAACCATCAACATCCATTCTTTTAAATCTAATTCCAAAATCTTCAGCGGCAGGTTTAAATGTTATTTTTGATTCAACGCCTGTGTGTAGGCCGGTGCCAACACATGATGTTTCTTTTGCTATTGTTCTTTGATTTTTTATAAAACTCATAAATTAATTATTAATTTTTTCTTCAATTTTTGCTATCCTCTTTTTCAGTCTTTCAACATCAAAATAGATTGCATCTCTTTTATTTCTTTCTTTAATCTCTCTGGCAGGTGATCCAGAATACATTTTCCCACCTGGCAAATCTTTTGTTACAGCTGTATAACAAGCAAAAATTGCTCTGTCACCAATTGTAATATTATCAATAGCTCCTGCTTGACCTCCAAAAGCACAATATTCGCCTATTTTTGTACTCCCAGCAATAGTTACATGTGCGGTTAATAAACATCCTTTACCAACTATAACATTGTGCCCAATTTGCACGCCATTATCAAATTTGCACATTTCACCTATTATTGTATCTGCAATAGTTCCGCGGTCAATGGTAGAATTTGCACCTATTTCCACGTTATTCCCAATAACTACCTTACCAATTTGAGGAATCTTAATGTGGTTATCATTAGCAGAAATAAAGCCAAACCCATCAGCTCCAATGACCACCCCAGAATGTATAATACAATTCTCGCCTATGATTGAATTAGGATAGATATGAATATTGCTATATAGTCTGGAGTTATTTCTGATTATTGAATTGCTATCTATAACATTGTTAGCCCCAATAGATACATTGTCCTCAATAACTACCTTTTCTCCAATAACAACATTTGGACCAATATTTGTATTTAATCCAATTTTTGCAGATGATGATATTATTGCAGAATCATGAATTCCTTTATATTGATGAAAATCTTCATTATAATAATTTAATATTTTGACAAAAGCCAATCTTGGGTCTTCAACAATAATTCCATTGGTATTTTTTATCAATGATTCATCTGATACCAAAATCGCAGAAGCAGGGGTCATGTTAAGGTATTTATTGTATTTTTTATTATAAAGGTATGTTATGGTTCCTTTTTTCCCATTATCTAAAGAGGATACGCCATTTATTGATAGCTTAGGATCGCCAACTACCTTCCCATTGACAAGGTCGCTCAATTCTTTAAGTGAAGCCATTTTTATTATTAATTTTTTGTATCAGATGATTTCTTATCAGATACGCTGTATTTCCTTAATTCTAGCAATACATCATCAGTAAGGTCATGCGTTGGGTTGCCATATAAAAGTGAAGTTGAGCCATCAATAATAAAATCCATTTTTTTTGCAGCAGCAACTTTATCAACAGCACGCTTAACCTTTTGCAAAATTTCCATCTCTAATTGCATTTGCATTCTATACATACTGCCATCAGGTCCAGCTACGTCTACTTGAAATTTTTGTAACTGAGTTTCTTTAGATGCAATTTCAGATTCTTTCTCTTTTCTCCATTCAGGACTGCTCATTAGTCTTTGGGTTTCAAAAGCCTGTTTAATACTATCAAGCTCAACAGCCATTGATTGATACTGCATATTAGCCTGTCTAAGCACTAATTGAAGCTGAGCTTCAGCATCTTTGAATTCTTCTAATTCAGTGCGAATTCTATCTGATTGCACAAATCCTATTTTTTGAGCAAATAATAGTGAGGATATTATTTGTAAAATAAAAACAGCCATTGTGATTTTTCTAGGTATCACATCTACCTCCTTAAATTAATATTTAATTTCCAAAAATTATTGTGTACTCCCACCCTTGGGGTTGGCCATTACCTGTAATATCATCAAATCCATAACCAACATCAAATCCAAGTTTTCCAATCATAGGCATAAAAAACCTGATGCCAATTCCTGCTGATCTTTTCAGTTCTAATGGGTCTGTCCGTACATATCTCAAAGTACTCATTAAGCGAGTATCATGCCATACATTTCCTGCTTCAGCAAAAAGCATTGCGTAAACAACAGGGTTCTCTGAAAAAGGGAACCTGAATTCTGTTGTATACTTAATCATGGTATTCCCTCCAATTCCTCGACCTTGGGTAGTTAGTGGTCCAATGGAATTATCTGGATACCCACGAAGCATAGTTCCATATGGGATACCATTTCCTCCCATTATGAATCTTTCATAGGGCGGAATATAGGTATATCCCTTATTGTTTACCCGCAACATCTTTATAGTGCCTATTTTTAAAGAACTATTAAGTACAAATTTCCAGAATGTAGGTGTATACCAATCTAAATTCAAAACATGTTTATGGTAATGCTCATCTCCTTTAAAAACACCACCTGAAAAGGTTGAGGTAAGAATTGCGCTTGAACCTTCAGTTGGAAACTCTGCACGATCACGACTATCTCTGCTAATATTCTGCGTCAGACTAATACCTGTAGATTTACGAAAATCTCCTACATATTCACTTAACAGCTCATCATCATCGCTAAAGTATTCTGCTTGTCTAATTCTTAAGTCCCAAAATGCTCTAAAATAATCATCTGGCCATTTTAATCTTCTACCCCACTGGATTGATCCTCCTCTAGATAATTGATTAAATGGGTAAAAATAGTATGAATTTCCAGCGCCTCGGAAAGTGTAAAAAAGAGAAAAACCAATTCTATTGGGAGTATCCCGGAACATAGGGTCTACAAACCTAACTTGAAAGCTTTCGTATTTACCTGGTCTTCCATAATAATTACCCATTGAAACTTGCGTACCAACATTAAAACCAAATGATAGTATCTGACCTTTGCCTCTAAAATTATTAAACTCAAGATTTCCTCCCCCTGTCATTCCATACATACCAGATACACCAATATTTGCACTGGCACGATCAGAGGATTTTTCTTGAAGGGTAATATCTAGATCAATCTCATCTTCATCTACAGGAACAACATTTGGAGCTAATGAAGTTGGGTCAAAATAATTCAAAACATGTAATTTCCGCATACTTGTTTGAAGCAAAGTCCTTCTAAATAAGTCGCCAGGAAAAACATCAAGCTCTCTGCG
>MDSY01130790.1_pt1 | contig 20730 bp, 36 predicted proteins | sample 811131 | NCBI WGS metagenome assembly MDSY01 (sample SAMN05326643, study PRJNA326480) | marine metagenome | isolation source: seawater | place: Atlantic Ocean: South West | collected 2010 | reverse complement strand
TCCGTATGTAAGATACATACCGTCCCAATTAAATAGTTCCTTATGGAAGCTATATGTTGGTGCTTTTGGAGTTGTTTGTGTCATTGTCTCTTGGGGTTGTGGAAGTCATCTTTGCTTCCTTATTTATAATATACTATGTATATTATAAAAATGCAAATACTTAGTTACAAAATGTCATATTTAAAATATATTGTTAATATTAAAAATATGTGTTACTGTAACGTATAGGTTACATTTTTAATTTATGGACACAAGCCCGATGGCTTTAAAAAGACTAACTAATGCGGAATACCACGCTTTGGATTATGTCTCTAAAAGTCATCTTGATGAAGTAAACAAAAGTCCTTTTCACTATTGGGACAGGTACATTAACCCTGATCGTGTAATTCCAGAACCAACAAAGCAGATGCTTTTAGGAACTGCTATGCACACTATGATTCTTGAACCTGACTTATTTGAAAAGGAGTATTTAGTTGAATCTGCTAACGCACCTAAACGTCCAACAGCAGTTCAACGTAATGCAAAAAAACCATCAAACCAAACATTAGACGCTATTGCCTACTGGGAAGAGTTTGATAAAAAAGCAAATGGCAAAACTTTAATTTCTATTGAGGACTATCAACGGTTGACAATTATGAGAACAAGAGTTTTAGGACACCCCGCAGCAAGCACCATTCTTAAAATGGGTGGAGTAAAAGAACAGTCCTATGTCTGGAAAGACAGCCAAACTGGAGAGATTTGTAAAAGTAGACCTGACTTTCATACTGATGACGGCACATTAATAGTTGACCTAAAAACAACAAGTGATGCTAGTGAACTAGGCTTTCAAAAGTCTGTACACAACTTTCGTTATCATGTCCAAGCTGGTTTTTATTTAAGGTCTATTGAAGAAGCAGAGCAGTTTGTCTTTATAGCAGTTGAAAGCAAACCTCCATACTTAGTTGCGGTATATAACGCCAGTACTGACATGATTAATGCTGGTAACAGAGTAGCTGATAAAAACTTAGCCACACTTGCACAATGTCGTAAGGCAGGCAAATGGACAGGTTACAGCGAAGAAATTACAACTTTAGATTTACCCCGATTTAACAATGACTAAAGAAAACCAAATTGCAAAAGCGGAATCACCTAGTTTTTTAACTGACAGTAAGTCTTTTGAACATACTTGGAGAGTCGCAACGGCTTTTGCTAAAAGTAAAATGATTCCAAAACATTTTCAACAAAAGCCAGAAGATTGCATGGTAGCCCTAATGATGGCACAGCAACTTGAAGTTAATCCAATCCTAGCTTTACAAAACTTACAGGTAATTCATGGCAATGTAGGATTTAATTCTAGTTTTGCTATTGCTTTAGCAAATGAAAGAGGAAACTTTGTTGAGCCTATTACTTGGACAAGTAAGGGCGAGGGCGATAACTTAGCTGTTACTGCTCATGCAATTTTAAAAACTGGCAAAGAAATATCAATTACAGTTGGTATGGATACAGCTAGGAAAGAAGGTTGGACATCAAATAATAAATATAAAACTATGCCTGAGCAAATGCTTCGCTATAGGTCAGCAACTTGGCTTATAAGAACACATTGCCCGGAAGTTTTATTAGGTATGCAATCCAGCGAAGAGATACAAGACGTTCAAGTTAATGTACCTGTTGGCGGTAGTCCAGTAGACAAAATTAACCAAAAGGTTAAAGAGAAAATTAATATTACTGAAGAAGCAAATAAACTTGATGATACTAATACAAAACTAGAAAATGTAATATCTGATTCAATTGAAGAATTAGATAACGACGATCCATTTAACTAACAGGAGAACTAACAATGGCTTTTCAAGGCACACTAACAGGCAATCTCGGTATGAAACCCGAATTAAAAACTTTTAACTCAGGTAAAATGAAAACTGAGTTAAGGGTAGCAGTAAGACAACAAGACAAAGATGCTCCAGCATTTTGGGTACAAGTTGACCTTTGGGACAAGTCTGCAGAGTACGCAGCTAACTATCTTGATAAAGGTGATAGTATTTTTGCTCAAGGTACTATTAAGGAAGAATTTTTTACTCGCCGTAATGGTGAAGCGGGTCACAAAATAGTTTTACAGTACGCACGAATTGAGTTGTTAAAAAGTTCTAGACCTAAACCACAGGAAACACAAGATGACCAAGTAATGCGTGAAGAACACGATAATAGAAAAGCTGGTATTTACCCCGATAAAACTACTTACATTAGCAATGATCCAGTAGTACCAGAGGTAGACGAAATTCCTTTTTAAATTATGAAAATTAACAAACAAGTACGATTCTATGTTTATTTAAAAAGCAAACTTGGTCGTAATGCTGATCTTTTAAATTTCTACCTATTACAAGAGCTTGGAACTGGCAAATACGTTTTGCCAGAACTTTGCAAGCAATTAGAAGTATCCCGCAGTAATTTTAACGCCAGCCTTATTAGGTTAAAAAAGCATGGTTTTATCTGTTATAGTGGCCATTCTTCAAACGGTATTCTTTTATGGTGGATTAAAAAGAATATAGAAGATGAGCCAAGCTATAAAGAAGATGCTCCAAGATGGGTTATTAGTAATAAAGAAACTAATGAACACGAGGAAATTATTTTAGGTGATGAAGATGTATGGGCGTTACGAAACGGATATAACGCAGGTACATTTAAAAACTTTTTATTTGGTCGATATAAATGTTTCGCTGAAAAATATGAACTTGTTAAAAGTATTTCCCAAGACTAAACTAACCACATGACCCAATTCATTTTCTCGTTGTTAACAACAACAACTGCTGGAGTACTTATTAAAAATGCTCTAAAACCTAAAAAACCTAAACTAACTAGACCAATCAGTACACCTGAGATATATTAACTGTAGTAATAATTGAAGGCGTGGGTAATGCCAAAGCCACAAGATTATATAGAGATCGTCAGCAAGGTAGGGTAGACCCTTTAAGGGCTTGCCCTCAATGTGGGAAACAAGTAAGAACAAATAATCACGGAGGACTTTGTAGTCGCTGCTGGTATAAAACAGACGAGGGTAGGTTAAACGGTAGGGAAAGGACAAGAAAGTGTAGACAAAAGAAAAAAGATTGCTAAACTTGTCTTTTTTTTAAAATAAGTAAATATAAGTATATGAAACAAACTAAACTACAAAAAACTGTAGAGTTAGCAAACCTTGCATTGGACATTGCTAAAGAAAGTTTATGGATTAATAATTTAGTTGGTAATAAGTGGGAAATAGTAATACTTGACCAAGACGGTAGGGTTACAAATCATAAATTTAAAAAGTGTTTAAACAATCAGGAAATTCTTTTATGGATTAACGAATGGACAACCAATTATGAAATTATGAAAATGTGGCGTAATAAACGACATATACCACAGTTTCAATGTTATACTTAATATATGGTCAAAAGGTCATCTTTGACTATAATAAGTAAAAGCGGGTCGGCTGTACTCGTAAGACTCGGCACTTGCGATTAGATACATTGGGGTGTAGCTAATCAGAAATACCAGCAGGCATCTAAGTCCCGCTTTTTACCACACACACACTAAAAGTTCCTTTTTAAGAGTTAGGGACTTTTTTTTTGACTATCGCTTGCCATATATAGAATATGTATGTTATATTATATATATAGATACAAAACACCCCAAAATGAACCAAACAGAAGCACTACAAACAGCGGAAACAATTTTTCAGCAGTTAGGCGGTAAAAGAAAATTAACTTTTATGATTGGAGCTAATAACTTTGCATTTGGCAACGACCCTGCTAAAGAACAAGTAACAGCACAATTTAAATTTAAAACTTGTGGCGTATGTACAAAAGTTAATACTTTAAAAGTTATATATCACAGATGCCCTGACGTTTATACTGTTCAGTTTTACAAGGTCAAAAGAAACGGAGTATGGGGCTTACCAGTAAGCGAGCATACTCATATTTACTGTGACCAACTAATTGATCTATTTGAAAAAGAAACAGGCTTATATCTACATTTTTAGATATAACGCTTGCCATATACATAATATATATGTTATACTTTAAATAAGGAGGGAGAGAAACCCTCCACAACCCCTAAAAGAAATGACAACAACAGATTGGAAAAACCTACCTTGGACAAACAAACTAGGTAAGCCAACACACATTATCCCACGCACAATGGTTAAGGTAATGATTTATGAAAGACACGAAAATGGTTTAATTCACGCACTATGTGGTAACGAAGCAAGTGTATGGGTTAACGAAAACGAGCTAGTTAAAATCTGGCAAGGCGGAATCGTGGAGGTTAAGTAAATGACTAGATTCTTACAAAATATTAGTTTATGGCTAGTAGTTGGCTCTATAGCCACTATTGCTTTAAATAGCACCTTATACGACATGACTGTCGCAGATTGTAAGGCTGGTATCCAATTAGCTTGCGACGAGGTAAACCAATGACAAAAGCAGAAGCAAAGGCTTGGGATTTCTCAGTTAAAACAACAAGACAAGCGTTTTGGAAAATGGTTGAGAAGGGTGAGGAAGCCGACATTTTTGATTTAATTTTTAGTGAATTATCTATTGACCAATGCAAACGCATTAATAAGTTAATTGACTCTAAAATTTGGGCTGAACTTTATTTAGAGGAGAAAAACCAATGATGTATGACAACTTCCCACTATATGGAAATGGTGTATGGGTTTTTGGACATATAAAAAACCAGCCAACTGAGTTTCTATTTTACGCAGAGTATGGTGATCTTTATTTAGATAATGGCAACCGAGCATGGAATAGAACTGATTATGAAAGAGCCGTTAAACAAAAGTGCCGAAAACTAAAAAAAGAAAAACCTTATACATGGTTTAGTTTTGATAGTCTTGGTGATATGCACAGTAGGGTTAAAAACTACGACAAAATTAAAAACTTTCCAATGTATAAATATCTTGAGAAACGTAACTGGAGGTTAAAGTAATGGCTTATTGTGACTTATGTGGAAACTTTGATAGCGAACATACTGACGGAGAACCAGATTTAATGGCACTTTCAAAACATAAACCAGAATTAGATTTTTACTATAGTGCTGCGATTATGAATAAGTGGCAGCCAAACTATGTTAAATATGATTGGGGAACAAAAAAAAATTGGCAAGGTGAAGTAATTAATTGTATGTGCCAAACTTGTTTTAATTCAATGGACAAGTTAGGAAACATTATATGGAAAGAAAAATGATTAATAAAAACGACATATCAACTGCTATAGCGGTTTTAAATCATAAAATGTCTATACTTAGTACAAAGTTTAGAAAAGATGATGGAGGTTGGATTAGTGAAAAAGCTTATGTTCATTGGAACGCTTTAAAAAATGCTAGAGATTTATTAAGGAGGTAATTATGCACCCAAGCAAATGCGTACCAGACCCAGATAAAGGTGATATGTACTTTGACCCTGATACTGACAGGTTATATAAATATTTAAGTCTGGGAGATTACGCACCAGAGTGGGTTGACATAACTCCCGATCCAACGCAAGTTAAAGAAGCAGCTAATAGTGACGGCTGGTTATTTAATGACTACAACGAAATCGAATGACTAAAATATCACACAAGCATGGCAAAGGTTATGTCGTAGAAGATAAGGGAAAATGCTTTTACTTTAAAACCATTCAAGAAGCTATGGCAAAAGGATTAGAAATAGATGATAAAAAGAAAAAGAGTTGACATATATAAAATATATATGTTATACTTTATGTATAGAGGATTTAGATTCACCTCTACCCCAAACTAATGACCACAAAAAACGCAAAAATAGCTCAACAGTTATTTAAAAATGCTATTGACCTAATGAGACAAGAAGCATTTACAAATCCCGAAAAAGTAAGTGACACTAATGTAATTGCAAACCTTATTGCAAAGCATATTAAATGGGATTGTAATGATTCATATCACGTTATTGAAATGCTATTACATGAATGTAATGACAAAGAAGTAGCTGATGAATTTAGCAGAATACATCAAGTACATATAACACAATGGGAGGTTTAAAAATGAAAGACCCAAATCGTTTAATGGAAGCTGAGTTCCATAAATGGTTGGACAAATGTCCAAACAATTGGGTAAGGTTGGAGTCCGATAAAGACTCCAATACTTACAGGTTCTATAGAAAAGATGTTGAGGAAGATTAATGGAAAATTTAAATAAACACCGACTTGACTTTAGTGATGGGTTTAAAGATGGTTACTTAAGAGCAGAGCAGGGAAAACCCTGTAGGTGGATTGAGCATATAGATCAAACAGATGGTTTTAAAAGTATTAACCCTGTATATACTCTTGCTTATGAAGGTGGTTATAACTATCAAAAAATGGGAAAAGATTTAACAGATGCTACTGTTGAAGATTTATTTTTACAAATGGTTAGGCACTTTTATTCCCGGCACCATAAAGATAATAATAAGTAAATAAAGTTGGTTGACTAGGTTCGTATTGTTTCATTAAAGGTTTAGTAATGCTCTTAGCAGCCACCTAACCGCCAACATTAAATGTAAATAAAAAGTCATAATTGATTGCCATACTTAAAATATATATGTTATATTATAAATACAGGGGAAGAGAGATCGACCCCACAACCCCAAACAAAAAAATGGACATCTTCGACAGAAACCCACAAAGAGTAAAAGCAATCCAAACAGCGATACTCGAAGCAGAATACGCTTTACAGCAATCACCAGAGTACAAAAGATTACAACTACTTAAAGAGCAAAGAGCTCATTTACCAAACAACCAAGCCTATTCAATGGGACATTTTACAACTGAATGGTCAACTCATGGTGTTAAAGAGCAAACACTAACCCAAGCACAAATTGATGCTAAGAACAAAAAGATTGAGTTTGAAAACGAAATGGATTGGGAAACAAATGAGATAGCATACGCAGACTTCTGCAAACTACACAGCCTAGAAACTTTCTAGGCCTCTTTCTTTTATTAGGAGTTTTAAAATGAAAAACATCAAAACAGTATGGGCTATGAACGCAAAAGGATTTGAGCATTGCGGTAATTGTTTTAAAGCAAAAGTACTTGATGACAGTACAATGCATAGACCAGCCAGAAAAGGATATGTATGGTTGCAGCAAGTATCAACACCTAAAGCACCAGTAGTCGGTGATGCTTGGGTTACGGAATGGAAAATTAACCCAGATTGGGATAATTACCTTACCGATCAATATGTTTTAGGACTTTAAATTATGGACGGAACAGCAGCAATCCTACGTCAAGAGATAGCCAAACTATCAAGAGAAAATGACGTTTTTTATCAACCAGCAGTAAGTAACACAATTAATAAATATTATAATGATGTCACAGCTTTAAGAAGAACATATCATTTAATGATGTCAGCTATATATGGTGCAAGACCAAATAATCCATATTGGCTAGATGTAATGCCAGCAGTTAATGTAAATAATTAGTCATAATTGATTGCCATTGTTATAATATATTTGTTATACTATAAGTACAGAGGAGAGAAACCTCACAACCCCAAAAACAAATGATTAAATTTGAAACAAACCAAGCCTACTCTTACGGTTACGCCTGTAACGCATCTAGTTGTGTAGGTATTGAGGTTATTAAAAGATCAGAAAAAACAGTTACTATCCGCAACCAGTTTGGTGAAGTTGGTAGAAGAAAAATTATGGTCTGGGACGGAGTTGAAGTTTTTAGACCAGAGGGCAACTACAGCATGGCTCCAGTAGTTATGGCAAACCATAAGACAAAGAGGTTTTGGAAATGACTTTAACTCCAGAAGAAATGGTTATTTGTAAAAGAAGAAACCAACTACGCAGACAACTAGCCAAGCAAAGAGCTTGGCTAAAAAACCCTCCTTATCATTTAGGAATTACTAAATCAGACATAGCTTTTGAAAAAAAGGTTTATGGAAAGCTATATAGAGAACTTGATCGTTTGGAGTGGTTATGAAAATTAATTTAAGGCAATACCAAGAAGAAGGCGTAAAAGACATACGCCTTTCTTATATGCAAGGTAACAGGGCTGTCCTTTATGTATTACCAACAGGTGGCGGTAAAACAGTTATCTTTAGCCATATATCCGAGCAAGCAGCGATTAAAGGTAACAGGGTTTGCATATTAGTACACCGATCCGAATTAGTGGATCAAAGTAGCGAAAGTTTAAAAAAAATAGGTGTAGATCATGGTGTTATTACAGCAGGTAAGGAATTAGATTTATCTAAGACAGTACAAGTAGCATCAGTATTTACATTAGTTAGACGTTTGCATTTAATTCCCGCTGATTTCTTTGGACTAATAGTTGTTGACGAAGCACATCACGCAGTAGCTGGTAGTTGGAAAAAAACTATAGACCATTTTGAAAAAGCAAAAGTTTTAGGAGTAACAGCTACACCAGAAAGACTTGATGGAAAAGGTTTAGGTAATTACTTCCAAGACATGATAGTTGGACAAGATACTGCATGGTTAACAGCAAATAACTATTTAGCACCCGCAAAGGTATTTGCACCGCCAAACAAACTTGATAAGACCTTACTTGGAAAACGTGGTGGGGATTACAAAATGGAGGAAGCACAAGACCAAATGCAACAGGGCGGGATAATGGGTGATGCCGTTACCCACTATCAAAAACATATATATCCATCAACTGCTATTGCCTTTTGTTGTACAATCGAACACGCAAAGGCGGTTAGCAAAGCATTTACTGATGCAGGTATTAGTAGCACTCCATTAACTGGCGATAACTGTAAAGACAGAAAAGATATTATAAAAAAACTTGGTACAGGTGAAATTAAAGTTGTAACCAGTTGCCAAATAATTAGTGAGGGAACTGATGTACCAACAGTAGGGGGTGCAATACTACTACGCCCGACACAATCATTAAGTCTTTATTTACAACAGGTGGGGAGGTGTTTAAGACCCGCTAAAGGTAAACAGTATGCAATTATTAATGACCACGTTGGAAACAGTATTACTCATGGCCTACCTAATCAGCCTAGAGAATGGTCACTTGAAGGTAAAAAAGTTAGAGACAAAGTAAAAGCACCTCCTTTAAAAGTTTGTGATGCTTGTTTTGCTGTTAACCCTATAAGTGCTAAAGAATGTAGTGATTGCGGTCATGTTTTTAAAGTTAAAGAAAGACGTGGTTTAAAAAGAATACAGGGTGATTTAATTGAGAGAACTTTAAATGTTGGTGACTATGTACAACACTTACAAGATTCAAAATGGGTATCAGGTTTCCGTATCATGCACATAAGTCAAGAAAAAAGTGGGGTTTATTATCACATAAGAAACAAGCAAGGGGTTAGCCGTTTATTAGTACATGAAAATTATGTAAGGCCATCTTTAAATAAAGAGATTAGTGATTGTAAAACTTTAGAAGATTTCCAAGCCTTAGCAGCAAAACGTGGATATAAACAAGGGTGGGCTTATTACCGTTGGACAAGTAGACAGAACAGGAGGTTTTATTAATGAAAATTGAGTTAACAGACCGCCAATTAAGGGATATTAATTGTGCAATACTGATTTACTTACATAAACTAGAACTTGATGTAAAAAAAAATAATACAGAGATGTGTTTTGACGACCACCCGCTAATACAAAGTTATTTAAAAATTTATGATTACATTGACGATATAAGGAAGAAAGAAAAAAAGAAACTAGAAAAACCAAAGACCGATCCGTTTGATCCTTACAAAAGAAAACATTATGCAAGGTTAGGTTTTTATCAACAATTACGAGCAGCCGATATGATGGGTTTAAAAAGCGAAGCGTCTTTAGTTAAATATAGAAAAAATGGTGTATTGAAAGAAAACATACATTGGATAAGAACTGTTGGTAGGGGAATTTCATATAATCCAGAAAAATGTAAACTAGCTATAAGAGAAGCAAAAGGTTATTAATGACAAGGCAAGAAAAAATAAAACAAGCACAAAAACGAATTAAAGAATTAAAAGAGTTAATTAAATATTGGACTAAAACCTAAAACTGATATAGCATCAACTCAAACCTATTTGGTTAATGAGTAACGAAGCCTATGTACAAAATAAAATAAGACTTGCTGTTGGTTCCGGGAATGTTAGGTTGTTTAGAAACAATACTGGTGCATTAATGGATCAACAGGGTAGGCTTGTTAAATTTGGTTTATGTAAGGGTTCAAGTGATTTAATTGGTTTTAAAACAATAACAATCACACCAGATATGGTAGGTAGCAAAGTTGCAGTTTTTTCCGCTATCGAAGTTAAAGACAAAGGTAAAACAACAGTAGACCAAAGGAATTTTATTAATGTAATTACTAAATCAGGCGGTTTAGCTGGTGTAGCTAGAGATGTTACAGAAGCTAAAAAAATACTAGATATAGTTTAACTCGCTTGTAGATTGTAACTTTTGCGTTACTGTATTAAAACACCCCAATATCTTGAATGGACAGTATTTATGATCTTGCCGAAGGTCGGTGGGAAGGAATTTTAAGCACACTTGGTAATTTATCATCAAAGCAATTAACAAACGAACATCAACCCTGTCCCTGTTGTGGTGGTAAAGATAGATATAGATTTGATAACGCTAATAATCAAGGCACTTGGTTTTGTAACAAATGCGGTGGAAAGTCTGGTACAGGTGGCGGAGGTAACGGATTATCTCTTTTAATGAAATTACGCAATTGGGAATTTAAAGAAGCGGTGCAACATATTGAAAACTATTTAGGTGTAAAAAAAGATATGCCTAAACCACCAATTAAAGGTGCTGAAAATTACTGGAATTATAGTGATACTTTTATTGTTGCTAGGTTTCCTAATAAAAAAATAAGACCAATATCATTTAATGGAACTAAATGGGAGTATAAAGCACCACCCGCACCAAGACCATTATTAAACCTAAAACAATTAAATGCCGATAAGAAAAAAGCAGTTTTAATTGTTGAAGGTGAAAAGGCTTGTGATGCGGCACAAAAATTATTTCCTAATACAATTTGTACAACTTGGGCGAGTGGTTGTAAGGCAATTAATAAAACTGAATGGGAACCAGTAGTTAATAGGCGAATCGTTTTATGGCCTGATAATGACCAAGTTGGTTTTGACGCAATGAAACGTTTAGCACAAAACCTTTATTTAAGGGGTGCTTCAATTGTTAGACAAGTAAATCCCCCTAAAGATGCTAAACAGGGCTGGGATTTAGCTGATGCAACTTGGACAGTTAAAGAAGCTGCGGAATATGCGAAAAAAAATATATTTGTTGTACATACTGAAGATCTAGTTACTGATGAATTACTTAAAATAGATAAAGAGGAGCAAACAGTAGAAGTTGACAAGTATTTTCAATGTTTAGGGTTTGATGGTGAAACATATTTTTATCAACCAAGAGCAACAGGCCAAGTAACTAAACTATCAAGGTCAGGTCACACATCAACAAACCTTGTTTCAATAGCACCTTTAAGTTATTGGGAAACACTTTATCCCGCCAAAACTGGTGCTAATTGGACACAAGCAGCATCTAATTTATTTGAAGCATCTGCAAATGTTGGTGTTTATAGCCCTAACAGGATTCGGGGGCGTGGGGCTTATATAGATAAAAAACATACGCTTTTACATTTAGGGGAAGAGATTATATGTAATGGTGAAAGGTTATCAATATTAAAAAAATTACCATTTAAAACAAATTACATATATCAACGTTCTGCTAACTTATATGGTTGCGGTAATGAACCACCCTTAAGTGACGATCAAGCGTATGAAATTTTAGAATTAGCACAACGATTTCAATGGGATGTACAAGCATCAGGAATGTTACTTGCTGGCTGGGTTGCATTAGCACCAATATGCGGGGCGTTAGATTGGCGTCCACATATTTGGCTTACAGGTGGAGCAGGTACAGGAAAATCCGCAATATTAGACAGATTTGTGTCTCCACTACTTGCTGACATGGGTGTTCATGTCTCAGGTAATACAACTGAAGCAGGTTTAAGGCAAACATTAAAAAGTGATGCTTTACCTATTATTTTTGATGAAGCAGAATCAAACGAAAAAGCCGATCAACAACGTATGCAAGCAATATTAGCTTTAGCAAGGGTTGCCAGTAGTGAAACAAACGCACAAATGATAAAAGGCTCGCCAAATGGGGAAGTTATTAGGTTTCATTTGCGTAGTATGTTTTTTCTTAGCTCAATATCAACAGCATTAAAACAAGGTGCCGACAGGACAAGATTTGCTCAGTTAACTTTAAAAACAACAAGTAAATTCAATAAACATGAAAGAGCTTTTCATTGGGAACAACTGGAAAAAGACTTGGATAATAAAATTAATGATTTAACTGCTAAAAAATTAATCTCTAGGACTTTTTCATTAATTAACACAATTAAAAAAAATATAAAAGTTTTTAGTCGTTTAGCAGGTGAGAAATTTGATAGCCAAAGGCTTGGCGATCAGTATGGTGCGTTGTTGGCTGGTGCGTATAGTTTAATGTCTAGTGAATTAGTTGATTTACAAACAGCAGAACAAATGATTGAATCTGTTAGTTGGGAAAGTTATAGCGAATCAACTGAATTACCTGATGAAAGACGTTGCTTACAAACAATATTGCAGCACCCTGTAAAAATTGATAAAACCGAACTTTTATTAGGGGAATTAGTTGAGATAGCAGGTGGTAAATATCATACTTTTATTGAGAGTGAGCAAGCTCAAGACACACTTGGAAGGCATGGTTTAAAAGTTAATTCCGAGTCATTAATGGTAAGTAATACATCCGAAGCGTTAAGAGAAATATTAAATGGAACCTCTTGGCAACATTCTTGGTCGCAAGTTCTTACAAGACTACCAAATGCCGAAAAAGCACCCGCAACAAGATTTAAAGGACAAGGCTCAGTAGCAAAAGCAGTTAAAATCCCTGTTGTAGCCTTAGATATTGAGGAAGTTGCGTAGTGTAACCGTTGTAACCGCTATGGTTACACCCAAAACCCTTGCTACCACACAAGTTTTAGGTTTTTGTAACTTGTAACCAAAAAAAAATATAGACATATATATATAAATAAAATAATTAATATATAAATTTAAATAAAAATTCCCTTATATGTATCTATATTTTAAAAAAAATGGTTACATGGTTACAAATACATTTTTTCTTAGTTATTGGAATGGATTTGCGTGTAACCAAGTTGGTTACAAATGGTTACATTGGTTACAAGGGGTTCAAGGCGGATCAAAGGGTATCTTTTTCGGGTCAAAAGAATCACAACTAGATCAAAAGGATCAATTTAACAAAAGGAACTAAATGATCTAAGTTGATACCCATCAACAAGGTTAAAAAGGTTCACAAATAAATCAAAAGGTTCAACATTAAGTTTGATACCTTGTGATCCTAAATAAACGGATCAAACAAGTTCAAAAGGTTCAAAATATTAAAATGATTCGAATGATTCAAGTTGATACTATAAAAATTGCTATTATTAGTTAGCAAAGCAGGGTCATGTTCCTACAGCCCGTATGACCCTTTCTTTGTTTATTTATGACTAATACTTTTGATGTAAGTAGTGATATAAACCAAGCCTTAAAAGGTTTAACTGCTTTGGACGAGAAAAATATAATGTTTGCTGTAGCAAAAGCTATGACATTAACTGGTCAATACGCTGAAAAGAAATTACAAGGTGCAATGCAAACAGCAATTGATAGGCCTACACCATACACAATGCGTAGCACGTTTGTTCAATACGCAAGACCATCAAACTTATTCATGGAAGTTGGTATAAGAACTCAAGGTCGTGCTGGTCGTATTGGTGCTGGGCGTTACCTACAATCGGTTATAAAGGGTGGACAGCCTACATACAAGGGTGTTGATTTATCAGCATCAAAAATAGCTGGTTACAGGGGCGTACTTGTACCATCAAAGCAAAGTCCTGTTAAATTAAACCGCTATGGAAATATTACGTTGGGTAATTACAAGACCGTAGTAGGTGGGGCTAGACAACTTGGTGGAGCATACTACATAGCACCAGTTAAGAAAGGTAGTAGCGTTAAAGCTATATATCAACGTAAAACATCTTTGATTGGGCGTACATCAACAATACAAAATAAAACTAGCAGGGTATTTGTTATTAGCCCTAATCCAAAACAAAGACAAAAGCGTTTAAATCTTCCAATAGTTTTAGGTAATACGGTTAGACAGGAGTTTCCAAAGTTTATGAGACAACGGTTTGAGACTGAGATAGCAAGGAAATTAAGTAAATACGGTTAACTACAGTTAACTAAAGTTAATTAAAAGTTAATTGGTTATTGAGAATTGTTCTATCACTATATATGGTGTCAAGGGTAACGCATAGGTGAACAAGGTATGACAAGGCTTTTGCGTAATCCTTGAGATCCATTGGTATAACTAGATAAAAAGGTACTTTCTACGGATTTGAGATGTGGGTTGTTTACAGCCCCAAACGTTAGTTAGTGCCAGACCCCAGATATGGTTAATTGGGATTCTCAATAAGGGTGGTCAAATTACCTGTAACGCACTATTATCAGGTCATGGAAACCAAAATAAATAACAAATATAACGTAGCTATGGCTCAAAAAATTGAGCTATGGAATTTAGCGAGATTAAAACCATACGAAAAAAACGCAAGAGAGCATAGTACAGAGCAAGTTGCTCAAATCGCAGCAAGTATTGTTGAGTTTGGTTTTCTTAATCCAATTTTGGTCGATAGCAACGACGGAATAGTCGCTGGTCATGGTCGATTGTCCGCAGCAAAAGAATTAGCTTTAGAGGTTGTCCCTGTTGTGGTTTTAGATCACTTAACCGAAAATCAAAAAAAGGCATATATTCTTGTTGATAATAAATTGGCTGAAAACGCTACTTGGAATGAGGACTTATTAGCAGAGGAAATAATAAAATTAAATTTACAGGACTTCGATTTAAATATTTTGGGTTGGAGTGATGAAGAACTAAAAGCTTTGCAAGAAGATGGGTGGGCTAGTGATATAGAAGATTTAACTAAAGATGATGATGAACACTTAGACGGACTTCAAGCAAAAATTACAATTTTATTAGATGAAGATGATAAAGAAAAAGTTGTAGACGCTTTAAATGAATACTGTAATAGCAACGATATAGATATAGAAATAAAATAATGCCTATACTCAATATTCTTGTTGCTTATCCATATTGTACAGAGCAACTATTAAATAGCTTAAAAGTAAAAGATATTGAAATAAGGTTTTTATTAGATTGCGGTGCGTTTACTGCTTTCTTTGCTGGTAAAAAAATTGAATTAGACGATTATTGTAAATTTGTCGAAACTTGTAACCCTAAGCCTTGGAGGTATTTTTCATTAGATGTTATTGGTAACCCAGATAAAACCGCAAAGAATTTTGAAATTATGTTAGATCGTGGTTTTAAACCTGTTCCAATTTACACTCCGGGAGAGGATAAACAGGCTATTGATTATTTTTATAGTAAGAGTGATGTTGTTGGCTTTGGTGGAATAAATAATTTTGACGGTAAAAAAAGAAGAGGTTATATAAAGGGAATTATGAATTATGCGAAAGGCAGAAAAGTCCACCTTTTAGGTTTTACAAATATTGATTATATAAAAGCTTATAAACCTTATATGTGTGACAGTAGTTCTTGGGAATCTGGTGCAAGGTATGGAACTTTACGTCTATATGTTGGAAAAGGGAAATTTATGACTATTAGCAAAAAAGAATTTGCAAATAAACCACCAACAAAAGTATTAAATGCTATAAGACGTTTAGGGATTGATCCATATATTATGCGTAATAAAGAATCTTGGCATGGTGGTAATTCTTATTCGAGAACTTTATGTGCTGCTAGTGGTGTTGATATGTCTGTAGATATTGAAAAAAATATTGATACGAAATTGTTTTTAGCTTCCGCTACACCATTAGCGGTTGACCTGCTCGTTAATGGCTTTAAACAACTTTATGGAGGTAAAAAATGAAGGCTGTAGCAATCATGTCAGGGGGTATGGATTCAGTAACCCTTGCTTATTATTTAAAACAAAAGTACAAAGACTTACATTTAGTAAGTTTTAATTATGGCCAACGTCATAAAAAAGAACTTGAATTTGCTGTTATACAAGCAGACATTTTAAAAGCAAAACATCAAATCATTGATATTAGTGGTATTAAACCATTATTAAAAGGTAGTGCTTTAACTGATTCAATTAATGTACCCGAAGGTCATTATGAAGAACCAACAATGAGTCAAACTGTTGTACCAAATAGAAACGCAATAATGTTAAGTATTGCTTGGGGCTTAGCTTGTAGTACTAGAGCAGATGTTTTAGCTTGTGGGGTACACTCTGGAGACAACGCTATTTATCCAGATTGTAGACCTTACTTTATACAAAATTTAAACGAGAGTTTAAGAATTGGTACTATGGATCATAGAAAAGAGAATTTACAATTAATAGCACCATTTATAAATCACGATAAAACGTGGATAGCAGCAAAAGGTAAAGAGTTAGGAGTACCGTTTAAATATACTTGGACTTGTTATAAAGGTTTAGAAAAGCATTGCGGAAAATGTGGTGCGTGTGTAGAAAGAAAAGAGGCTTTTAGAGATAGCGGGGGTAATGACCCGACTATTTATGAGGATTAATTATGATCAGTATTTCTAAAATAATTAGGGATAGATTTGATGAACACAAAATTAGCTATTTTGCTAATGACAATATTTCGGATTTTATATCTGAAGATGAATTAGCAAAATTACAAATTGAACTAAAAGATAAACTAGAAGAGCTTTTAGATGTTTTGTTAATTGATAGAAAAAACGATCACAATACATTGGAGACAGCAAATCGTGTTGCAAAAATGTATTTGCACGAAGTTTTTAAAGGTAGGTATCACAAACAACCTAAAGTAACTGATTTCCCTAACTATAAAAATTTAGATCAAATTTATACAGTAGGTGCAATTAGTGTTAGGTCTGCTTGTAGTCATCATTTAGTACCAATTATTGGAAAATGTTGGATTGGTGTAATACCTAGTGATCGAGTTATTGGATTAAGTAAATTCAATAGAATTGTTGATTGGGTAATGTCACGACCACAAATACAAGAGGAAGCAGCAATACAATTAGCTGACACAATTGAGAATTTAATAAAACCAAAAGGGTTAGCAGTAATTGTAAAAGCAAAACATCAATGCATGACTTGGCGTGGTGTTAAAGATAATGAGACAGAAATGGTAACAAGTGTTATGAGGGGTATTTTTAGAGATACAGCAGAAGCTCGTAGTGAGTTAATGGATATATTTAAAGGACAGGGTTATCAATAATGGGTAAATTTAAATCTACAAAAACATATAAAGCAACAAAAGGTTTTAGTTGTTGTTTTAGACAATATAAAGCTAAATCACATTGTCGTTTTTTACATGGTTACTCATTAGAGATTAAACTTGAGTTTGCTGCAAAAAATCTAGACGAAAAAAATTGGGTTGTTGATTTTGGTGGTTTAAAAGAACTAGAAAAACAATTTAGAAAAACATTTGACCACAAAACAATAATTGATAAAAATGATCCTCATATCGCTTGGTTTAAAATGGGTGAAAATTTAGGAATATTACAGCTAGTAATTTTAGAAGATGGTGTAGGTTGCGAGATGTTTGCTTTAAAAATACATCAACTAGCAAAAGATTGGCTTGATAATAGTGAGTTCGCAAACAGGTGTGAAGTTACTAAAGTAGAAGTAAAAGAACACGATACAAATTCTGCTATTTATTTGCCATGATTAATTTTAGTTGGAAAACATTTGACAGCGCAGTTAAATTAGCTGTCTCTAAATATAAAGATCAAAAATTTGTTGGTGTTTATGGTATTCCTAGAGGTGGCTTATGTTTAGCAGTAGCACTTAGTCACCATTTTAAAATTCCATTACTTGATTTACCGCAAGACGATTGTTTAATTGTTGATGATATATATGATTCGGGTAAAACCTTAGAAAAATACAAAAATTATAAAAATGCTAGTTATTTTGTTTTAATATCAAAGCAAGACCCTACATATTTTTCTAGTTTTATAACTACTAAATCAGATGGGTGGGTTATTTTTCCTTGGGAAAATGTTGAGAACGCAAAAAATGATAAAGAGGAATACTATGCTAAAAATTAATGAAATTTTTGATACTATACAAGGCGAAGCTTTTTATACAGGTACACCAGCAACATTTATAAGGTTACAAGGTTGTCCAGTTGGTTGTCATTGGTGTGATACGAAACATACATGGTCAGAGGGTACAGAAAAATTAAGAGTTGAAATTGATGAAATGTTACACAAAACAAAAGATTCACCAAAGTGGTCAGACTTAACTGAACGTCAAGTACTTAAAATTGTAGAAAAATTAAAACCGAGACATTTTGTATTAACAGGTGGAGAACCTTGCTCGCAAGATATATTTGAATTAACAAGGTTGTTATCGACTATTGGATCAGTACAAGTTGAAACAAGTGGAACACATACAGTAAATGTTTATCATAAGACTTGGGTTACTGTTAGTCCTAAAATTGATATGCTTGGCGGCTTAGAGATACTTAACTCGGCATTAATTCGAGCAAATGAACTTAAAATGCCGATAAATGGCCTAAAAGACGTTAAAAACTTACAAAAATTGGTTAAAAAGTCTAATTATGGGAAAATTGTTTGGTTACAACCAGTAAGTCAAAAGACAGAAAATACTGATTTATGCGTAAAAACAGCTATGGATAATAAATGGCGTATAAGTATCCAGACTCATAAGTATATGGGGGTAAGATAAATTTATGGACGCAAAAGCTTACGCAATACACAGAAAGGTAAGTGGAGCAATGGTTACTAAGTATCTACAACAAGGAATGATTCCTAGTGCCAAACAAATTGGTCGAAAATGGTTTATTGATCCGGAAAAAGCGGATCAAGAATTAGATTTAGCTTTAGGTCGTACAAACCAACGTATAACAACAAAAATAAAACCTAAAGAGTATATAGACCAAACACAAAAAAGTCCTATGCCCTCTTTAGCAGCAAATAGGGCTATAAAAGAGATGTATGCAGCTAGATTACAAAAATTAGAGTTTGAAGAACGGTCAAAGAAGTTAGTACCATTTGATGAATTAAAACTTGAATTATCTAAATTACATTTACAAGTAAGAGATAATTTAAGAACAATACCTGATAGAATCTCACCAATAGTAGCTGCGGAAAACGACCCCGCAAAAATCCATAACATAATTACTAACGAGATTCGTGATTGCTTGGAGGGGCTAAAAACAATTGACATTAGTTAAAACATTAATTAAAGATTGTATAAACAACTTACAATTCGAGGAACCTTTAAATGTTGCTGAATGGGCTGAAAAGCATAGAGTTTTAAGCAGTAAATCTAGTAGTGAAGCAGGTGCTTGGAAAAATAAAAGAACACCATATTTAGTAGAACCTATGGATTGCTTATCAACAGATAATCCAATACAGAGGGTAGTTTTACAATTTGGCTCACAACTTGGTAAAACCGAAGCGGGTTCAAATTGGCTTGGTTATGTAATATCTCACTCACCTGCCAGTATGCTTGTTATTCAGCCAACTTTAGAAATGGCAAAAAGATTAAGCCGTCAACGATTAGAGGGGCTTATCAATGACACCCCAATCATAAGTAACTTAGTTGCACCAGCTAGAAGTCGAGATAGTGGCAATACTATGTTTTCTAAAGATTTTCCGGGAGGGATAATGGTTTTAACAGGAGCTAATAGTGCTGTAGGTTTAAGGTCAATGCCTTGTCGGTATATTTTTATGGACGAAATAGATGCTTTCCCACCTGATTTAGATAATGAAGGAGATGCCGTAAGTTTGGCTGAAAAAAGAACAATGACATTTAGTAGGCGAAAAATTTTAATGACATCCACCCCTACTATTAAAGACTTTAGCCGTATTGAGCAAGAGTATTTAGAAAGTGACCAACGGAGATATTTTGTACCCTGCGTACATTGTGGTCATATGCAATATCTTAAATGGAGTCAAGTTAAATGGGAAAACAACGATCCAAAAACAGTTAAATATGAGTGCGAGGGTTGTAGTAAAAAATTTGTTGAAAAAGATAAACATTATTTCTTAGAACGTGGAGAATGGAGGGCAACTGCACCTAGTGATGGAAAAACTGCGGGATTTCATTTAAATGGTTTATATTCTCCACTCGGTTGGAAAGGGTGGGAAGAAATTGTAGATGATTTTTTAAAAGCTAAAGCAGACCCACAAAGATTAAAAACATTTGTAAATACAGTATTGGGAGAGACATTCGAAGAGAACTATGCAGCAAAAGTTGGTGCAGATGTATTAATGGAACGAGTTGAGTCTTATGAGTCCAATATGATACCAGAAAAAGCAGTTGTAGTTACTGCAGGTGTTGACGTACAGGATAATAGATTAGCTTTGTCTGTTTGGGGGTGGGGTCGTGGCGAAGAGGGGTGGTTAATAGACCATCAAGAAATATATGGAGATCCCGGAGGTAGTGAATTATGGAAACAATTAGACCAATTATTATTAAGACCATTTAGACATGAATTAGGAAATCAATTAAAACCTGATGTTATTGCTGTAGATAGTGGTGGTCATTTTACAAACGAAGTTTACGCTTATACAAGAGATAGAAGAAAATATGGTGTGATTGCTATTAAAGGAGCTAGTCAAAAAGACAAACCACCTATAGGAAAAGGTAAAAAATTAGATTTAAACTGGAAAGGTAGAATTATTAAACAGGGTGCGGAATTATTTACAGTTGGTACAGAT
>MDSY01110356.1_pt1 | contig 20731 bp, 24 predicted proteins | sample 811131 | NCBI WGS metagenome assembly MDSY01 (sample SAMN05326643, study PRJNA326480) | marine metagenome | isolation source: seawater | place: Atlantic Ocean: South West | collected 2010 | reverse complement strand
TAAGGTCTTTTGTTAAATCTTTTGGCAACATAGTGATTTCAATTAAATACATTCCAAACGCTGTTTACAGCGTTTGGAATGTATTGATGTTAAATTTAGCAACTTCCTTTTAAATTGCCTTTCCAACTCCTGCAGCGATTAATTCATCTTTATTTACTCCTCTGTTTTTACAGCAAGAAAGTAATTTGCCGTTTACAGCAACTGCAGGCAGGGAATTGATGTTGTACTCTTTCATTTTGTCAACACAGACTTTTTCGTCACATTGTTCAACTGTATTATAAACAGTAACTTCACAAGAGTCGCAAGCCATTTCTTTTACCATTTTTACTACTGGTTCACATACTGGACATCCAGCCGTGAATACTTCAATTTGTCGATTCATCTTTTTAGGATTTTAATGATTAAAATTAATTACACGACAAAGATGGGGTTGGCATAGGGGTGGTCTCCAAATTTATTTTGAATTATTTTAGGTTTACGGTAGAGTGTTTAAGAAATAAAGCTCTTTTAGCCTTAATGATGTGGGCTTTAGCGTACACTTTCCTTGAGCTTACAAACAAGAAATCCCTTATTCTAATGGAACTTTTTATCAAATCTCATCCAAAGATTTGCGATTTTGATTCGTACTCTTCTTAAATTTTGAAGGGGTCATTCCTGTCAGCTTTTTAAACTGATTGCTTAAATAAGCAACACTACTATAGTTTAACTTAAAAGCTATCTCACTTAAGGTTAATTCATCATAAACTATTAGTTCTTTTACGCGCTCAATCTTTTGATTGATGATGAACTGCTCTAAAGTTATACCTTCAACAGATGAGAATAATGAACTTAAATATTTATAATCCAGGTGAAAGTCATTGCTTATGAGCTTAGCCCAAATAACGTCTTTACCTTCATTGGAATGGTGAATGGTTTTTACAACCAAGTTTTTCATTCTTTCAATGAGTTGTGCTTTACGATTGTTTATAATACTGAAGCCTTCTTCATTTAATTTTTTGGATAAAACCGCCCTTTCCTCATTTTCAAGTTGAGCGTCCAATTGTACTTCGCCCAACTTTATTGTACGATAGGAAATATTCATATCATCTAAGATTCGTGAAACAGAAGATATGCATCGCGGGCAAACCATATTTTTTATATGTAGGATATTTTTTATCATTCAAACAAATGTTTGAAAAAACCAAGATTCATTAATATTATTGCGATTACTGCAGCCATAAAAATGGCTGCCATCGCTAGTATACCAATAACTTTATCTTTCCTAGAGATTTCGCTTTTGGAAGTTTTTCTTTTTTCCTTTCTTCTATTTCTTCTGCTTTCACTCATCATCGTACTTATTTATATGACAAGGATTACTTAATTAATCCAAAAAAATTCATTCAATTGTCTGACTAACCTCACCACACTTTAGCATTGCCTCACCGTAGTACGGATTGCGAATTTCTTTTTCTAAGCTCAACCAGAAAGCACCATTATTATTATCTGCCATAGGGCAAAATTCACTATACACTGTTTCATTTACACCAAAGAGCTGTACGCCACTTATCATATGGGCAGAGAGATGCTTGAAATGCACTCTTTGATTTGCTATATCTGAACTTTTTTCTATAGCATTGGCAGATTTCTTCAGTTCTTTCTGAATGGTCATCCAATGGTTATGTGCTTCTTCACCGGATAATAACTTCATATCCACTTTTTTCAAGGATTGGTCTATTTGCTTTGCTACTTGTTGAGCGCTTTTAGCCTCATCATTTACCAAAGCATCTTTTAAAAGGATATAATCATCGAAAACCTGTTTTAACTGATTCTGAAATTTGTTAGAAACTTCAATTCTTTCTTTCATTTGAGAATGATTGGTTTTATCTGCATTTTCTCCAAAGCTACCTTCTTGCATTCCCAGATGTCCTTCGTGACCTGTCATCGTTTTACCTCCTGATGCATTCATCATACTTTTTTTACCTTGTAATTGTGCAGCGGCATCTACGGTAAATGTTCCGTTGGTTACCACTTCATCTCCATTTTTAAGACCTTCGAGGATGGTATAACTATCACCAGTAGCGTTACCCAACCGAACTTCTCTCATCTCAAAAACAGGAACATTAGGCTTGGTCTTTACATAGACTACAGAGCGCTCACCTGTCCACATAACGGCCGTGGTAGGTATTGAAACGGTATTTTCTGCGCTTGTTTGAGTGCCCTCGATTGTTCCTTCTACAAACATTCCTGGCTTAAAGAGGTCTTTCTTATTTGGTAAAGCCGCTCTCACAACTACAGTTCTTGTCACAGAGTTTAATAATGGGTCAATAAACGAGACTTTGGCGTCGAATACTTCGTTACGATAAGCATTGGTGATTACTTTTATGTTTTGCCCTTCTTTTAGGGATGCAATCTGGTTTTCATAAGCATCAAATTCTGCCCAAACAGTATTTAGATTCGCTATTTTTTACAAGGGTTGACCCTGTTTAACATAGTCGCCTTCTTCAACCATTTTATAAGTAACCGTGCCCGATACGGTTGCAAAAACAGGGAAATTCTCTTGTACTTTTCCAGCAGTTTCTATAGCGTTTATTTGCTTTTCTGAAAGCTTTCAAAGTTTAAGTTTATTTCTAACAGCCTTATACAATTCCGCCTGCGACTCTTTCAAGGATGAAGCGGTAAGCAACTCCTGCTGCGCCGCAACCAAATCTGGTGAATAAATCGTTGCCAAGCGCTGCCCTGCGCGAACACGCTCTCCTGTAGAATTTACGTATAGTTTTTCAATTCTTCCTCCAAAATAGGTGACCTGTACTGCATTAGACTCTTCATTGGCTTTTATCTTACCAGATAATTTAAGGGAATTGCTTCCTATTTGTCCTTTACCAACAACAGAAGTTTGGATATTTGCCAGCGCCATTGCGTTCTCTGACATTTTAATCTCATTCATTGCAAGGCCATCTGCACCAGATTCGGCAGGTATCAAGTCCATTCCACATATAGGGCAGTCACCTGGTTCGGGCTGCATAATCTGTGGGTGCATTGAGCAGGTCCACATTTGGTTTTCCGACTCGCCGGAATGGTCGTGGGTATCTGACATATCGGATAAATCCTTAACATCATTTTGTTCTGTTCCCGAATTTGAGATACCCTGCCAATAAGCCTGCGATAACTGCAATACTTATATAAATAATGTTCTTTTTCATAATAATAATTTTACAGAAATTAGTACTCGTACTATTCCTCTTTTTCGTTTTCTAATCGGTAAATAATTTTTTTCATCTGGGCAATCTCTCGTAATTGCGCCTCAATAATTTCTTCTGCCAATTTTTTAGCTTCAGAGTCTTTGATATCTGCTCTTTTACTTGTTAGAATAGCTATTGAGTGGTGCGGTATCATCGCTTTCATCCAAAGTACATCACCCACGGTTGATTTTTGTTCACGCACCAATGTCAAAGCACTTACAAACAACACTATACTGCCTAAAACAATTGCGATATTCTTTTTCTTGTTTTTGTACATCCCGCGCATTGCAACAAACATAATAATGGTCATCGCTGCAATCCCTAAACAAACCATATAAAAGCGGGTTAGGCTAAACCATACGTGGTCCCACTCATAGGTATTTAGATACATTGTGATATACATTGCAACAAAGGATGCAGCGAGCATTCCTACAAATTTTGTGTATTGATTTTTCTTTTTGTGTTCATTTGAATTTTCCATAATAGTTGATTTTAATGTTACTTATTTACGTTTGTTTTTAATTAATTTTCTAAGAGTTGGTGATGAAATATACCAAAGCAAAAAGCCACTCAATACCGTTATCAAGCCTAAGAGTGAAAAAGCTCTTAAAACAATAGTGTTGAAGTTATCCCTTCCCTGATAATCCATTGTGTGGGTCATCCATAAAAAATCGAACCAGCGCCAATCTCTATGCCGCACCGTTTGAAACGCCCCATTTTCGACAGCCACATAAGCCTTTAAATTTTGTGGTGTTTCATACGAAATCTCATAAGCAGGTAGGGGACGTCCTCGATATTCGTGGTGGTTTCCGACTTCTTCTATCCTTTTTATTGCGGCAATTTTAAGCTCTGGAAGCATATATCTTTGTGCTACCTCTTGCGCTTCTTCTTTAGTGATACCTTCCTTTCCCTCTCCTGTTTTGGCATTATAAAGCTTTGCTTCGTTTATCCAATAGTAAGGTTCTTCTGCTATTTCCAATAATTCCAGCGATTGGATGGGTTGCATACTATTTAATTGACCCGTACCCAATAAATCTGAAAAAACCATCTGTTTTTGCTCCTGTTTTTTGAACTGGTCGCCGTGTATTTCATCAATATCCGTCCAGCTAAAATACATACCGCTAATCGTCCACATCAGGAACTGAATACCCAGGAAGATACCCAAGTAGCGGTGGGATTTTCGAATCCACTTTGCTGTTTTTCTGTTGACCATATTTGTTTTATTCTATATCCGAATTTTAGTTCACTAAAAATTTTGCAGTCAGTCCTCCCGCGAGCCATATATAACAGATGAAGGCTGCATATTTTAAAACACTTTCCAACAATGGACTCTTGGGTGCCATCTCGCTCATTGAATGTTCTACATCTTTTTTCTTGAAAAAACCCAGATAAACGAGATAGGCCGAAATGATGAGAAAAGCAACGTTCAAGAAAAAGGTATAATCAATCTTGAAAAATTCGCTATCCTGAATCTTCACCTGTGATGAATCTGGTAGCATATTCAATAAATCAAATCCATAATGAAGTGCCAATGCCGTACCAATTAATGCTGTAAACAATAAAAACGTGATGAACAATGACATTTTCCAACCATAATACTTTGCATTGATTCTCAGTACTGGAAAAACCACCAAATCGCTAAAAATAAAGGCCATTACGCCAGCAAAACTCACGCCTTTTCCGAATAGTAACGCTGCTAACGGAATATTACCCATTGAACCGATAAAAGTCAAAAATGCGGCAACTGGACCGACCACGATATGTTCCAGAATTTCGAGAAAAGTAAAATCTGTATTGCCTTGACCGCTATTGATAAATAAGGTCTGAAAGAACGAATCTGGCACAAAAGCCGCTGTAATACCCGCAACGGTAAAACCTACGGTTACATCCTTCCAGACCATTTGCCATTCCATCTTGTATTTTTTGGCAACGCGCGCCCAACTGTCTTCGTTCTTGATTTGTTTCTTCCAATCTTTGGAACCGTCCATCTCATCATCATCTTCATTTTCGAGATTTTTACGGGCTTTTTCGATGAGTTTTTTAGGATTGATGAGTCGTATCAAAATCCACGAAATACCAATCAAGAGAATACCACCTACATATTCGCCCACCACGAACTGCCAACCTAAAAAGATGGAAATGATAATCCCCAATTCTATGACGAGATTGGTCGATGCCAACAGAAAGGCAATGGAAGACACAAAACTTGCCCCTTTCTTAAAAATGGATTTTGTACCTGCCAAAGCCGAAAAACTGCACGAGCTACTTATAAAGCCGAAAAACGTGCCCAAAAGCACACTTTTGCCTTCGTTTTCGCCCATTGTTTTTTGCATCCGCTTTTCGGTCACGAAAATCTGTATCATACTACTGATGATATATCCCAAAATGAACGCCCAAAGCGCCATCCAGAAAAATCCGGTGGTCGTATAGGCGGCTTCGCCCCATTGTTTTAAAAATTCGTTCACGGTTTAAACTGTATTAGTTTTTTATTCTTTGATGATACACGTTTTTTTATATTTTTTATCATCGTACCCTTGTTGACCCTATCTTGTTATTTTACTTTGAATGGAATTACTACTTTAACTTTTTCCCAAGCTAATGTTATCTCACCTTCCGTATCACTAATTTTCTTGATATTATATTCTAAGTGTTCTTTTAGACTATCTGCAATAATCGGTGTTATCTTAAATCGTATTACATCATCTTTTTCGTCATATTCATCCTTTCCGTGCTGGTTCCAATTGGAATTTAAAATGATGGTCCATTCTTCTTTTGAAGGAATGGTAAAAAATCCATATTTACCTGCTTTCAGTTCCTTACCATCTATTTCTATATCCGTATCTGTCTCTATCCACGTAGCCATATGTGCCCCAGCTTGCCAGACTTGGTCATACGCCAGCAAACCACCAAAAATCATCCTGTCCCTAACCCCTGGCGATGAATAATCAATATGGATGTGCGCATTACCAATGGTCGCCATTGCAGAGGTGTGTGGGCTTAGCTCTTTTTTTGGCGGTTGGTCTGTGGTTGCTTCTTTTGACTGTTCTGGCATTGGCTCGGTTTTCTTCTCTTTACAACTGGTAATAAGAAGAAGACCGAACACTATACTTATTGAAATATATCTACTCATCGGTTGTTATTTTGTATTTCTTGAAGATGAATGGGTTTTTATTATTTTCCATTTTCCATCTATTTTTTTAAGGAGTGAGGTTGCTACCCCTTTTTTCTTTATGGTCCGACTATTTCCCTTGTCGTCCGGATTGAGGACAATGGTATATACGTATGTTTCGGTAGTAAAGGCATAGGGTACATCTACCTTTATATCGATTTCATAATCTGAAAATTCGAATTTTTCAAAATGACCCAATTCCGGTCCTAAATGATGTTCTATATAGTGGCTGTACGTACCCTCGACGCCTCCCGATTCAAAAACCTCGGAATCCTCGGTAAATAATTCGAAAGTACCATCGGTCGTAAGATTTTGTAGGGCATTCTTATAGCTTTTCATTACTGTAAGCACTGCATCTTTTTCCGCGTTTGCATCTTGACCGAATAGTGGGCTTGTCGCTATTATGAGCAACATTGTTACTGTAGTTGATTTTAGTGTTTGCATACTTTTAGTTTTTAAGGGTTATTTATTTACTCGAATTCTATTCACATTTGCGATACCAAAGACCAGGACGAAAAACCGCAGTGCCACTTCAAGTGCCACCAGGGTTTTCGCGGGTAAGGAAATTGGGACTATATCACCATATCCTACTGATGAGAATGTTATCAAACTAAAATAGGATAAATCAAAAAATACCGACAGTCCATCATTGCCAATACTGTTGTTCATTTTAAAATGAATAGCATCCACAAACTGTAACGCCGTGTAATCTATTGCAAACGATAAAACTATCAACACAATCAGGTATCCGAACAAGACCAGTACGTGGCTCAATAGATGGCTCTGACCAATTATCTTCATTAGTTGGTTAAAGGACAAGGCTATAATGAATCCTATCTTTAGTAATGTTAAGGTCAGTAGGATAATCATAGCATAAGACCCTTCCATAGCAGGTAGCGCATACAGTTCGATTACTGAAGCAATAAGCAGCACCAATAGAACATACCTTGAGCTGTTGAAAAGCTGCCGATAAAACGCCCTTGTGGTTTCTATGTCTTTTTCTTTATCCATTCTTATTTGTTATCTGTAAAAATCTCATCATAGGTCTTTGTTTCGTTCTCATTTTTTCTTCTCAAGAAGCGCATCCACACTCAAGTCATGCTTGTCATTAACCTTTATAAATGTAAAACTGGGGCGTTCTAAATTATAATCGGTAATCAACAGGGACCAGGAAGCTTTTAACTGAATTGTTTCTTCTGAAACAAGTTTCAACTCAATAGGAATTGTTATTTCCCGTGTAACTCCCACAAGGGTAAAATCGCCCATTGCGCTGAGCGTTTGCGCCGCTTTTTCGTCATAATCAAAATCGTCTTTAAGCTTTCCTTCAAAAACGACATTGGGATTTTTTTCCGCTTTTACCAACTCGTACATATGTCCATCCCGTTTTTCATTGTCTGTCTTTATGGATTTAACAGGTACCGAAAAGTTCAACGCACCGTCCTTAAAATCAATGGTGCCCTGTAAATCATCAGATTTACCGATATAGGAATTAAGGGGCATTTTTGCCTTAAAGGATGCGCTTCCTTCCTTTACTATAAAGTTTTGGGCGTTCATAGCCACGTTGCCAGAATACAACAGTATTATTAAAAAATACATTGCATTTTTATCCATAGCTTTTTATTTTTCGACCATTCAATCCGTTTGAATATAACTCTTGGTATGTTTTTGTCCCGTTTTCATTGATTCGGCGGACAATGAACTTCTTGTCGATACCTTTTCTACTTTCAAGCCCCATTGATTTTAGCAGCTCCTTAAAAGCTTCCATAGTGTTTTTATGGTAGTTGGCTACTTTGGTCTTTTTATCTTCTACTACCAATGATGCCACCCTTGAAGGTATCATTGTGGTGATTCCCGTAGGGCAGGTATCCAGATTGCATTTTAAGGATTGTACGCAGCCCAGGGCAAACATCATCCCCCTTGCGCTATAACAGGTATCTGCGCCGAGTGCCAACATTCTATAGATATCAAAAGCCGATATTATTTTTCCTGCCGCCATTACCTTTATTTCATCGCGCAACCCATACTTTTTAAGAATGCCGTTTGTAAAATGTACAGCTTCAATTATGGGAAGCCCGGCCCAATGTAGCGATTCCATATGTGCGGCACCCGAACCACCCTCTGCACCGTCTATGGCTATAAAATCTGGATAGTTTTGCTTTTCAGCAAAAATGCGGACCATTCTTTCGAATTCGTCTTGCTGTCCGATGCACATTTTAATCCCTATGGGCTTTCCTCCAGAAAGTTTTCGTAATTCTTGTATAAAGGCAATCATTTCCGAATCATTGCTAAATGCAGCGTGATGTGGTGGCGATAGAATTTCAGTTCCTTTTTCTACGTCCCTGTACTTTGCGATTTCCTCGGTATTTTTTTTGGCAGGAAGAATGGCACCAAAACCGGGTTTTGCACCTTGTGAGACTTTTATCTCAATCATTTTGACTACCTCATTGGATGCGATTTCTGCAAATTTTTTAGGGTCGAAATCTCCTTCTTCTGTCCTACATCCAAAATATCCTGTACCAAACTGAAAAATAACATCGGCTCCATATTCCTGATGGTAGGGGGTGAATCCACCTTCGCCGGTATTTTGGGCAAATCCTGCGATTTTTGCACCGCCGTTAAAAGCAAGGGTCGCATTATTGCTTATGGAACCATAGCTCATTCCAGCCAGATTGAGGATGCTTGCCGAATAGGGTTTTGAACACTTTGAACTTCCTATGGTAACCCTGAAATCATCTTTGATTTCCTTTGCAGGATACGTGGAATGGGTAAACCATTCGCGACCAACCTCGTCATACGGAATCTGCGTTCCAAAGGGTTGGTTTTTGACCGCGTCCTCGGCACGTTTATAAACAATTTCTTTCTGTATCCAATTGAAAGGTTTTCCCTCTGTTCTATTCAATAAAACCGTTTCTTGAACAACGTGACGTTGTTTTTCCAATAGATTGGTAATTCTTCCCAGCAAAGGATAGGTGCGTCTTATATTGTTGGATTTTTGAAAATAGTCCCTTAAGCCGAGAAGCAAAAAAGGCGCAATCAACAGCGCAAGCCACCATAAATGGGGCTTCCACATTATGAGCACTGCAAGTGCCACTAACAGTGTTATCGACGATATTAAAAATATTCTTCTCATGCTTTATTTTTCAATGCGAATGGCTTTCTTCCTCTGACGTTTCAGTTTCCAAATACTGGCCCTGTGGGCCAACGCCCTGAATATAAACGAGCTGAGCGCCATAATGTCCTGCTTGTGAAACGGAGAACGCCGAAAAGGCCATAACAAGGAGAACGGCTATTTCAAAACCTCGATTCAGTTTTATCCAAAAAAGGCTGATAACCTTCAATATTGCGGCCAGAGCGCTCGACCAAATGGTCCAATCTGCATATTTATCATGGTTATCCAATATTTTTTGAGCTACATCCGTAAGCCCGTGGGTATGCGGGTGTACATAAGTTCCCGCCACGTAGGCCCCAATGAAACCAGTACCGATAAGAAATAAGATAACCCAGTCCAGGTTCCTTTTAAGGACGAACAGCTGAATACCTTGGAGCAATGCCGCAAACAAAAGGAGTACGATAGGAAAATGCACCACCAACGGATGTAAATTGTCGAATTCATCCAAAGCCACCTCCTCCTTGTTTATGGGCTTTTCAGCATGGCTTTCGGTATGTTGCTGTAGTTTTTCGGACAATTCAACAGCATTAAAGGTTCCCAAACTATTCGCTGAATATCCCGAATTGTTCCCAATGGACTCAGGGGCACTTGCATGAAGCGACATTAGGCTTAAAAGCAGTACTAAAAATGAAACTGTTTTTTTCATAATCAATCGTTTTTATGATGAACTATTCATAATCTGTAAAATAAGCGCACCTATAACAATAGTGCCTATAATGATGTAAATGGTATAGTTGAACCACTTTTTCCAACCTTGTTTCCCTGACTTTTCCGGGCCATTTTTACAACAATCTTTCATTTCAATCCTAATTTTGTTTATTGTGCCTGTCAAGGGAAGAGCGTTAAACACCAACCATTGATTAACCAATATCCCCTTCCCTAACAGGACTTAATAATATAACACGAATCTGGGTGGACATTAACTATGTCAAACAAACAATCCAAAAACACATTCCCGACCGACCCAGATTTACTTTTCCAAATTCCCTTCGTTTATAAAGTTTTTACCAATCACAAAAATTAAATAGGGTAACAATGCAAATTGTAGTAGCGGCGACAGTCCCACATTAACCCATGGTACAATAGGCATTGCCTCTGCATAAGCCCAATCGCCCCGTGAGGTGTGCCAAATTTCTCCTAGTATTGCACCAGCACTTCCGATAAAAATTAACGAGAATATTTTATTGATACCCATTGACCTTGTCCAAAAGACATTTTTATATACCAAACCAAATCCGAAAAGCAGGATAAGCACCATCAACATATCAGCTACAGATGCGAGGGCACAAAACGATATATGTTGCCAATCGTATTCAAAACCTTCATAGAGCAGACCTTGTGCCAGCTCCCAAATAAAATTGAACGAAAACGCTATTACTGCAATACCGATGATATAGTTGTTATAATTTTTTTTGTCCCGTACCTGTTTGGCAAAATAAAGATATAGCAGAACGACCACGGTCAACGCAATGGTTGGTACTATAAAAATGTCAAGGCTCAATGCTTCCATTTTGGTTTTGCTTACGTTAAATCTTTTTTTGCATTTTATTTTATTAATACTCGTAAAGCTGTGCTCAGCAAGAATCAACTATTAATGCCTGAAAAGGGGAAGCATTGTAAACATTAACCGCTAACTTTATCTCCCCTTCCCTTATTCAGGCCTACATTTCTATAGTTTGTGTAACCTTTCCGCACGTCAACATTTTACTACCGTAATATGGATTCTTAACGTCCTTGCTAGCACTCAACCAATTACTGCCACCATCATACATCGGGCAAAATTGCTGATATAGCGTGTTTTTTGTTCCGGTAATGGCCACCATATCGGCTATATCCTTACTCAACGTTTTAAAGTGCTCGCGTTGATGGTCGATATTGCTTTTGGCAATATGTTCTGCATGTTCAATAGCGTCTGCTATAATATCTGCCAGTTCCTTTTGCTGATTTGCTGTATAATTTGACTTGTCAAAGGCTTTTAGTGAAACCGCCAATTTAGCACCTGTTTGGGCTGCCTTTTTGGTGTCATCTGAAACTAGGGCATCTTTTAGACTGAAATAGTCGTTTAATATTGCTTCAGCCTTTATGTCTTGCATTTTTTCCATGTTCATTTTCATCCCATCCATGTTCATTTTACTATGATCCATGTTCATTTTTTCTTTTTCCTGTGCGTTGGTGAAAGAAAGGGTTAACAATAGCATTGCTGCCATACTCATTTTTAGATATTTCATTTTTATTGTATTTAATTGTTGTTTATAATTTATTTTTAAGTTCCGTTAAAAAGTTGATGATGTCCTGTTTTTCAGTATCCGTAAAAACGGCGTCCCTGTGGATAAGAGTATAAGAGGCTAGAGGCATTTCGTCATTTTCTATCTGACTAATAATTGATTTTATTTTACTTGCCTTTCTTCTACTGCTCAGGGAATCCCACTCGTTAAAGTTGAGTTCGGCCTTTCCTTCCTTAACATGGTCTTCCAATAACCAAGCCACCGGTTGCACTTTATTGTACCACGGATATTGAGTGTTGTTACTATGGCAATCATAACATGACACCTGTAACTTCTTCTGTATAGTTTTAGGAACATTATATACTAGCATGAAGTCCGTTTCGGGTACACTATCACTTTGATTGGGTTGCGTGGGAATAAACTGAATTCCCACTAACCCGACCAAAAACACTAGTGCAATGATTTTTACACTTTTCTTCATTAGTTGATTTCCTTTTGTAAACTCCCGCAGCTTATCATTTTAGCCCCGTAATATGGATTCTTTATTTCCTTGGTAGCGCTCAGCCATTGTGCCCCCTTGTTGTTATTGTACATGGGGCAAAAATCCTGATATAACTTTTCTTCCGTCCCTGTAATGGCGATAAGGTCTATCATATCTTTGCTCAACACATCAAAATGTTCCCTTTGGTGGTCGATTGGGCTTTTTTCTATGTGCTCGGCGTGTTCAGTAGCATCTTCAATAATATCCTTCAATTCTTTTTGTTGTTCTGAACTAAAAGAACTGGCATCAAAACTATTTAAAGCCGTTACCATCGTGCCCCCGGCTTTCGCCGCACCATCTTTGTCGTCAGAGACCAGTGCATCCTTTAGGTCTAGGTAATTGGCAATAAGTGTTGTTGATTTTATTGCATGCTGTGCGTTGCCCATCATTTTATCCGACGATTCCATATCGCCATGATCCATTTTGCTATGGTCTTCTTCCATTGCGCCATCCATATGACCATTGTCATCCATTTGTTCCGAATGGTGACCGTCTTCGTCGTTATGCTCTTTTTTAGCGTCTTTACATGAAGTGGCTGTAAGGGCTACCAATGCAATTGCCATAATACTTGTTGTTACTTTTGATTTTCTCATGATTATTGAATTTGATGTAAATTATAGTTTTACGTTTTGCTGCTCAATAGTGTCGAGCAATTTTTTCAAGATATTCTTTGTATTTTTAGCTACCTCCATTATTTCTTTTTTCTTAGCGGAAGACCAAGTGATGTCGGTATCTTCTATCGACACTTCGATGATCGTATTATCTTCCACTTCCTTAACGGTTATGTTACACGGAAAAAGAACGCTCATTTGAACATCATTTGAAATCAGTTTTAATGCAGTTTCTTTTTCACATACCATTAGAATGAGGTGCCGAGGTATCTTTTCCATATCTGAACTCAGATACTCTCGCACGTCAAATTCGCCAACAAGATCAAGACCTAACTTTTTCAAGCCATTTTTTACGTTTTGTACGGTTTCCTCAAATGTCAAACTACCATACCTCCGCGTAATGCAATACGGGGTGCTCTGACTTTCTGAATAATCTTGTTGCGAGACCTGTTTGTTTTTACCCTTACTATTTTCCATTCTTCCGCTTCTAAAGTTTATCGATTACATTTTCCAATTTGGCGGTAATATCACTTGCGATTTCGGTCAATATTTCATTGTCGACGGCTTGCATAGACGCCATCGGGTTTACCGCCGCCACCTCTACATTCCCTTTCGATACTTCCTGCACGATTACATTGCATGGCAACATGGCACCTATCTTGTCTTCGGCCTCCAATGCTTGATGTGCATAGGGGGGATTGCAGGCACCAAGAATTCGATATTTTTTGAAGTCTACATCCAATTTCTTTTTCAAGGTTTCCTTGACATCGATTTCAGTTAAAATGCCAAAACCTTCTTTTTCAAGTTCTTCCGTAACCCTCTCGATAACTTTATCGAAATCTTCGTTAAGGGTCTTATTGAAATAATATCCCATCGTTTTAATTTTTAGAATTAATAATTCATTTTTGTTCTTCGTATTCTTCTTGGGATAGTTCGCCTTTGGCATACCGTCTGTTCTAAATTTCTTTAGGACTTTCTTTACTTGTATTTTACTTCCATTTTTACCGGCAAGAAGTACTATTCCTACGACTATCACTGCAAATATTATAATCTACATGTACATCATAATTATGTTTTTTAACTATCAAAATCTCACCAAAAGTCCGCCCCCCCAGCCATATCGGTTATTGTAGTTTGCTTGGATTGAAAAATTGCGTGAGAGTATATAAGAAGCCCCTACCAACCATTGGGTTTCACTTTCATAAGAGCTATTTCCTAAATCATTGACCCATCCAAAGTCTGCTCTGTATTCGTATTCACCTTCTAGAAAAATTCTAGGAAAAATCAATAGTTCTCTGTCCAGACGGATTCTTGGGCGTAGCTGATGGTCCATACTCACATCTACATTGAACCTATAAGGCGTAAAGTATTTTACACCAACCAATCCTACGGTATTAAATGTATCATAAGAATCCGGTGTTGAAGTTTCGGTATTTACTCCCGCATACACACGTACCCAATCATTCAGGTATCTATTATAATTCACTTCTATTTCGGCATTTTGGTCGTAGTCAAATTCGGCACGTAGACCAAATTCATTGCGGATATTACTCGATATTAGGTTAAGCTCATTGAAATTTGAACCTAAACGTGCTCTTCCCCAAGAATAATAATGGTCTGTTTCATCGATGAGTTTTTGAACGGGAAAATCCTTCATTCTTTCGTCTCTTGGCGTATCGTAACTGAAAACCCTTGCCATACCGCCCATCATATGATACAGTATGTGGCAGTGAAAGAACCAATCGCCATACTCTTCATTATAGAACTCTATGACCACTTTCTGCATTGGTGGTACATTTACCGTATGCTTTAATGGGGAACGTTCGCCATTTTCATTGATGACCCTAAAATAATGCCCGTGCAGGTGCATTGGGTGGTGCATCATGGTAAGGTTATTGAGCGTAATCCGCGTTACTTCGCCCCCCTTGATTTTTATTTTATCGGTTTCTGAAAGGGGTACGCCATTCATACTCCAAACATAGCGTTGCATATTTCCGGTCAGGTTTAACAGAATATCGTTTACGGGTAAATCAGCCTTGTAGGTGGTATTTTCTTTCGCTTTTAAGAAATCATAGTTAAAATAGGTTTTACGCGTGCTGTAATCAAAGGATGCGGTATCCTTCTGCATCATAGACATATCGTGACCCACATGGCCATCCATCTTATGCGACGGTTGAGTGGATTTCATTGACATTGTATCTTTTTTCATTCCTGCCATACCGTCCATCTTTTTATCCGTCTCCATTTGCATATGATTTTTATTCATATCCATAGGTTTTTGGTCTTCCATTTTCATTTTATCATCCATTTGACCATTATTCATTAACATCTTATCGTGCATTCCCATTTGCATCTGCCCATCCTTCATATTCATCTTCATCCCATATTTCTGCATTAAAACTTCGGGCGTGTTCTTCTTTTTGTTTCCCACCATTGCAGGTGCTCCCATTTTCATATCCATTTTGGCCATTTGCTTCATCATCGCCACTTTGTCCGGTCTGTCAATCGTTTTCGCAGGATAAAGAGTTCCCTTTCCCAAACGCAATGAGGTATGCCCGGAGCCATCTTGTGCCGTTGCCGTAACTTCCAAAGTGCCGTCAGGTAAGGTGACGATTACATCATAGGTTTCGGCAACGCCAAATAGAAATCGGCTTTTGGATACGGGTTGCACATCAATACCATCGCCGGAAACCACCATTGGGTTACCCCCACCAAAATCCATCCAATAATAGGTAGAGGCCGAAGCATTGATAAAGCGAAGCCGCACCTTTTCTCCGGGCTTGAATTCGGGATATTCTGCCAATATTTTCCCGTTGGTCAGAAATGCCGGATAATAGATATCGGCTATATCAGCACCTTCCATACGGTCTCTCCAAAATTTAAGTTGAGCCCCAAAAGCACCTTCTTTGATGACCCTACCCAAGGGAACCGCTGTACCTTTTTTGACTTGATACCATTCGTTTCCCCTTTTTAGGTTACGCAGTACGTTCATCGGTTTTTCGTTGGTCCAGTCAGAGAGTACCACGACCAAATCCTTATCATATTCCAATGTTTTTTCCTTGGGCTGAATCATAATGGAGCCGTAAACACCCTTTTGTTCCTGTAGCATCGTATGGGAATGGTACCAATAGGTGCCGGATTGATTGATCGGGATTCTGTATTGGAAAGTGGTTCCTGGCTCAATTGGTGGGGTAGTCAAATAGGGAACCCCATCATAAAAATTGGGGAGTATCAATCCGTGCCAGTGTACCGATGTTTCAACGTTCATTTTATTGGTTACGTTGATGATGGCCAGGTCGCCTTCGGTAAATTCCAAGACTGGTCCGGGAATACTGCCATTGATGGTCATTCCGTTGGCAGTTAGCCCTCCAAGCGTTATTTTGTTATTTTCCAAAACAAGGTTGTATTCCTTAACGGGTCGTCCTTCTTCCTTTCGATCCTGCCCGTTGGTGCCTACTTGGGCAATGCCCTCAAATGAAATGAGAAGTACCAACAATACTGCGATTTTTCTTAACATAGTTCTTAGTTTATTTTTTTAGTTTATATTACGTCTAAGTTGCCATATCCATTGATTTGATTGATTTTAATATTGTCTCATAAACTATTTCTGTAAAAAATAAAACAATAAAAGGTTGGACACCTCAACTTTTCAATCAATCGATTCCAATCACTATGGACGGCCCGACCATCCTTTGATCCGGCCCACGAACAATGATATCACGAACACAAGTATACCAACACCCAAGGCCCACCAGTACATTTCCATCATTTCATGTTTTTGTTTTTTTCCAATTAATTTGAATGCAATTCACCGTCATTTTTCGACAAATTCTCGCAAGCTGGTATTAGAAAGAAATCTCGAGGTGCTATGGAAACTTCTCTTAATGGTTCATTCGTCCAATTTCTTTGAACTTCAAAAAATTCTTCTCTGATTCAAAGTAGGCCACCTTACCGTCCATGCCCATTAGCACAATAAATGCTTCCGCTTTATCTACCATTTGTTTATTTAGCGGATCTAGCGCTGTTCTAGCGTTATCATTTTCATTCAAAGTCTTAACACACATATGGCAACAACCATAATATGTTTTTCCATTGACTGGAACAGGTATCTGTAATTTACCCATGAAGGCATCGTTCACCATACAGACCTGTTCAGTAGGCACTTGGGAGCCTACCTGATAATTTTGGGTCATCTCCAACTTAGGTTGCGCTTCTTCCACTTTGCTCTGGACCGTTGTCGGTCTTGGGGGCTCTGCAATCTTTGTTTTCTTGGCCTCAGTATTGCAGCCCATTAGAGTAATGATGGTAAATGCTGTAATAATTAGATACTTTGCCATAATTTTTTAGATTATTTTAAAAACTTACTTTTTTATGGTCGATTCCGTTGAGCCACATGTCAGCATTTTACTGCCCATATAGGGATTATTGATAATTTTTTCTAAACTGAGCCAATAAGCCCCTTGGTTGTTGTCTGCCATAGGACAGAATTGTTCATAAACCTCTTTGTCTACCCCGAACAGGCGTACACCTTTTGACAAATGTGCCGATAGATGTTTAAAGTGTCCCCTTTGCTTTTCGATATCAGAGGTTTTGCCAATTGCTTCTGTTGAAGACTTGATCTCTTTTGATATTGTCATCCAGTGATTATGGGCCTCATGGTCGGTCAACAGTTTCATATCGACCTTTTTCAATGTAGCCAACAATTTATCGACCCCTTTTTTGGCAGCAGCAGCTTCGTCCTTTACCAAGGCGTCTTTGAGATCCAGATAGTTCTCGAAAACCTTTTCAAGCTGTCCCTTAAAGGTTTTGGACACTTGCAGTCTTTTTTCCATACGACTGTGGTCAGTCTCATCGGGCATTTCAGAATGGTCCATGGACTCCTTGGGATTCATTTTACCTTCCATTTGATCCTTTTTACCCATATCCATTCCGCCATGGTTATGTCCGGTCATTGCAGGACCACCCTCAGGATTCATCATACTAGGCTTACCCGCTAATTGTGCTGCGGCATCAATACTGAATGTTCCGTTAATGGCTATTTCGTCCCCCTCATCCAAGCCTTTGTTTACCACGAAACCATTCCCCAAACCGGGTCCTAAAGTTACTTCGCGCATCATAAAATTCACACCTTTTGCAGATGTATTCTTAACATATACTACAGAACGCTGTCCTGTCCACATCACAGCGGTTTTGGGAACTACGATAGCATCTGATTTTATCGGCAATTTCGCTTCCACCGTGCCAGAAACGAACATTTCAGGCTTTAGTTTTAAACCTTTGTTGTTGATTTCCACCCTGGCCTTTGCTACCCTTGTCATGGGATTGATTACCGGGTCAATATAAGAAATGCGACCTTTAAAGGTTTCCCCTGGTAAAGAAGGGATAGTAAAACTTACCTCATCATCCTTTTTTACCCAAGCCATATCCGATTCATAGACATCGAATAATACCCAAATATTATAAAGATTTGCAATTTGATATAATGCTTTGCCCTTGTTGACATAGTCGCCAAGGTTTACCATTTTTTCAGTTACATAGCCCGAAACATCGGCATGTATGGGTAGTTCTTCTTTAACAATACCAGATTCGAGGATTTGTACGATTTGCTTATCAGATAGTTTCCAGTTTTTTAATTTTTCCTTTGCGGCATCAAAAAGCTGTGGCTGGGTCTCAACAATCTTTCTCGCTTCAAAAAGCTCTTCCTGGGCGTTTACCAAATCTGGGGAGTAAATGGAAGCAATCACCTGCCCTTGGTTTACATTCTCACCTGTAAAATTGACCATAAGTCTTTCTATACGTCCAGGTATATGGGATGACTGGGAATATACAGACCGCTCATCGGCTTCAACCTTGCCGTTTAATTTAAGCAACTTTATGGGCTTGGTCTTGCCCACTACGGCTGTTGAAACGTTGGCAAGCTGCATGGCTGTTGGCGACATGCTTATGACCATGGGATCCAATTCTGAATCATTATCGTCTCCCAAAGGAATTAAGTCCATCCCACAGATGGGGCAGTCACCTGGTTCATTTTGTCTGATCTGCGGATGCATGGAACAGGTCCAGATGGTTTCTCCAGCTATTTCTTCTTCCGTATGTTGGTGCTCATCTGTTTTATTGTTTTCTGAACCTCCAAACAATAGCCACCCGAACAACAAGCCTAAAACCAGGGTAGATGCGGCCACTTTTATGATTTTTTTTGTTTCTGTTTTCATCTGTATAAAATTTTTAATTTTTTGAAGATTAATGCCTTAAAAATTTTAAGACATTAAGTAATTCGCACAAATTTTATTCATCCCAGTAGGTAAATATGTCGATGAAAAAATTTATGCTCATTTCATTTGTTTATTTTTTTGCAGTGATATAATTTAATTTAGCCAATGCTATTTTATATTGTTTCAATGCGGTTATTTTTAGTTTATCGTACTTTAACAATTGTTGCTGCATTCTCAATACCTCTTCGAAGTCCTTTCCAGAATTCCCATAGGACGTAAACAACAGATTAAGTGCCTGTTCCGACTCTGTTATTTGTTCATCGAAAAGTGACACCAACTCGGTTTGTTGTTCAATATCAAAAAAGGCCATTTCGTAATTTGATAATAATGAATTGGTCATTTCTGTCTTTTGTAGCGAATAACTTTCCTGCATTAATTGCGCTTCCTTTACGGCTGCCTTATACTTTTTCCTAAAAATAGGCAGGCTTAGGGTTACCATTGGCATTAATACATCCTTGCCATTGTCAGGCACAACCATATCGGTACGTTTATCTACCATTACATAGTCCAAGCCAAGGCCGATTTTTGGGAAACCTTGTTTAATAGCCGCCCGTTCAGAGGCCTCTACAGCCTTTACCTTCAATTCCAAAGAATTTAAGAGTGGATGATCTACCAAAAGGGAATCTTTACCATTATCAAAGGACAACATGTCAATTTCAAGGGTTTCAGAAATAGATACCGGTTCAAATTCACCACGGTTTAATAATTTATTGAAAGTTGTTAAAAGCGGGCGTTCCTTTTTTTTCAGTATTTCCAGATTTGTCTGTGATTCCTTTAAAAAAATATCTACTCTCAAGACATCCACCAAGGTTCCTACACCATTTTTAAATTTTGAATTGGAAATGGTCTTATACGACTCTAGAATTTCAATATTCCTTTCTTCAATTTTCATCCATTCTTGGAGTTCGTACAAAGGAAAATAAGCCGCTGAAACCTCATAGTACAATTTGTTCTTGGCATCCAAAAAGGATTGATACTTGGCTTCTGCCATAAGTGCTGCGGCATCACCTTGTGCTTTTAAAGTTCCAAACCAAGGGAACATTTGGGTCAATGAAAACCTAGCTTTTTGTGGTCCAACCCTGGTTTCCACCGGTGAAACAAAATATCCAAAAGAAAGCGAAGGATCTGGCAAGGTGCTTACCTGCGGCACTTTTTGCAATACCGCTTCAAACTCCTTGTACTGCGAAAGCAATCCCGGATTGTTTTCTGCCGCTAACTTAAAGTACTCCTCTAAAGTCTGGCTATATAATCCCATACTTATTAAGACAAGTATTATTGTGAATACATTTTTCATTTTATTGTATTTTTTTCAATTTCTTATTTTGATTTTTAATGACCGTTTCCCTCCAATATGCCTGTAATACAGGTACTACAAACATGGTCATGATTTGAATGGTCATCCCCCCAAAGGTCGGAATAGCCATGGGAATCATTATGTCTGCCCCTTTTCCTGTTGAGGTAAGCACAGGCAAAAGTGCAATAATGGCCACCGCTGCCGTCATCATTGCCGGACGGACTCTTTTCTT
>MDSY01049912.1_pt1 | contig 20732 bp, 3 predicted proteins | sample 811131 | NCBI WGS metagenome assembly MDSY01 (sample SAMN05326643, study PRJNA326480) | marine metagenome | isolation source: seawater | place: Atlantic Ocean: South West | collected 2010 | reverse complement strand
TTATATCCAGTACCACCAAAGGAGACAATCGTGAATGCAGATGCAACCATTGACTTACCCTGATTAGGGAAGGATGCAGTTCCATCAAGTTCTAATCCTGGGAAAGGACAGTTGGGTTGCTTAACCTTAGATCCATCAACCAGAGCACCACTACCACCTAAGAATGATATAACAGAAGAGTTCTGAGTATAAGGAGATGCCTCAATAATTGGATAGTCATCATAATCAGCACGAATAGCTACACGAACTAAATTCTGATCATAAACGAAGTTATCTGGATATGTAATGATAGCATTTGTATCATATAAAGTTCCATATGTTTGAGTTGTTGCTCCTGGTTCTATACCACCACTAGGATTAGTTTCATATTGTAAAATACTATTCAATAGATCCATTTCTGTTATAATGGAACCAGAAACGTTAGCACATGCAGGTGCTTGTCCAGTAGTATAAACTTGAACAGAGTTTGTATCTGTTCTTACGAATGTATGTGCAGATTGTGGAAGATGTTTAACACAATTGTTAGTAGCAGTTACAAATGTATGTGCAGATTGTGGATAGAATCCAATTGCTGTTGCTGTTGCACTTGAGAATCTATGATTATAATTACCACCTGATTTAACTGCTCCACCAGTTGCACTTACAAATGTGTGTGAAGAACCAACACTGATAGCACCCTGTCCACCATTTACATTGACTGTAATAGATGTACTATTGGTTGCAACAATCTGAAGTGATTTTCCACTAACATAATCTTTTCCTTCTTTCTTAATTCCATTAGTAGTTGCAGAAACAAATGTATGAGGATCTGTATTTGTTGGTGTTGTACCTTGTAAAGCATTAACTTCAAATGTATTTGTAGTTACATTAGAAACTGCTAAGTAAGTATTATAAAGAGGATCACCTACACGTGGATAGTGACCATTATTACCATCACCATAGGTGCAACTGAATACTAATGATTGATCATCAAATTTAATCTTGTCTCCATTACTCAATCCATGTGGAGCTGTAGTTGTGATTGACATCACACCTGTAGCTGGAGTGTATGTAGTTCCTGTAGTTGCAGTAAATGTTTCTTGAGCACGTGGATATGTACTCTCAGTTGATGTAGATGCACCAACGTTAATTGTTACTAAGTCTCCATTAACATTAGTAATTGCTAAAGGAGTGTTGTATGCAGGGTCAGTAGTTCTTGGATATGCATGGTTAGTAGCATGTCCATCTGCATCACAAGTAAATGTAAAGCATCCTTCACCAAGAGTTACAGTATCACTAGTGGTCATTGTATGACCAGCCATTGTAAATACTAAATCTCCTGTTGCTGGAGTATATGTTGCAGCAGTTGGACTCCAAGTATTTCCATTACTGTCATCAAATCCTGTGGTACTTACAAATAAATGCTGACCAATAGCAGCACCACAGCTGAATGTTAATGAATCTGGTTCTAATTTAATATGCTCGCCATTAGATAAAGTATGAGCACCTATCTGAAGTTGTAAATCACCAGATACAGGATCATAAGTTGCATCACTAACATCGTGAGATGTTACAGCACCAGCAGCACCAACATTAAATGTAATTGTTCCTGTCTGTCTCTGTAGACCATTTAATGCAGCACTTACAAATGTATGAGATCCAGTGTATGAAGATCCACCAACATTAATATCAAAATCATTTCCATTAACATTGCTAATTTCTAACCATCTATTACTGGAGTAATCAAAGTTTGGACGTGGGTATGTATGTCCTGGAGATGCTGCACTTACATTGATTGTAAGTGTATTTCCAGAAACTGCATCAACTGGAATGACTTGATCGTATGCATAATCTTTCTTCCATGTAACACCATTTGCAGTTGCACCTTGGAATGTATGTGGATCAAGGTTTGTTGAAGGAACTGATTCAAGAACTTGTACATCAAATGTATTGTCAGTTACATTCCATATACGTAACCACTTACCACTTACTGGGTCAGTAGCACGTGGATATGTTTTAGTGCTTTGATCACCAAAGGTACAAGAGAATGATAATGAATCATCTGCAATTTTTATATAATCTCCATTCTTCCAACCATGATTAGCAATGGTCAATGTCATCACACCAGTGTCTGGTGCGTAATTTCCATCTGTTACTGTCTTCTGTTCAACAATATCTCTTGGATAACTATGTGTTGTAGCATTATCATCTGCATCACAAGTAAAGTCTAGAACATTAGCTGCTTGGAACTTAATAGCATAATCTTGTTTTAGAGGAGGAGTTGCACTTACAAATGTATGTGTGTCTGTATTAGTAGAAGGAGTTACATCTAAAACACGAACAGTTAATTCAGTAGAAGTTACATCATAAACTTCTAACCATCTTCCTGATACTGGATCAGATGATCTTGGATATGTCTTAGTTTGACCACCAGAAGCAGCACCAACATTAACTGTTACTGTAGTAGTAGTTTGACCAGTTATAGCAAGAGCTTGGTTATATGATGGATCTGATGAACGTGGATAATAATGAGTAGTTAAATGATTATCTGCATCACAAGTAAATGGTAGTTTATCAACACCAATTGTTACTGTATCATTACCAGCAACAAAACTATGAGCACCGATTGTTAATACTAAATCACCGTTAGAAGGATTATAAGTTGCATCAGTAACGTCAAACTGACGAGTACCTATTGTAACTGCATTTTCTACTCTTCCACCAACATACTTGTGTACTCCACCACCGTATACACAACTGAATGTTAATGAATTATCTGGAATCTTAATCCATTGTCCATTAGTTAATCCATGTGCACTAGCAAATGTATATGTTAATGTACCTGTAGTTGTATTGTAATCAACATCGGTTACTGCAGGAGCTGATACAGGAGCATTACTGAAATTACCAGCAGCAACAGTAGTTTGTATAACCAACTCACCAGTTAAAGGATTGTAAGTTGTACCAGCATTTGCATCTTTTAATACACCACCAGCATCTATACCAGTATAGTAAATATTTTGAGCAAGTCCACCAACATAAGTGTGATTGCCAATAGCACGGTCAAGAGCACAATTAAATGTTAGAGAATTATCTAATAACTTAACAAAGTCACCGTTAATGAATGGATGGTTAGTAACTGTTAAGGTAATCTTACCAAGACCTGCATCATAAACAGCATTTGAAACTGTATGTTGACTAAGACCAACACCAGTAATTTCAACTGACTTACCAAATTGTGGATCAGTTGAACGTGGATAAGAATGAACACTTTGATGATCATCCATATCGCAAGTGAATGATAATCCACCAGCTCCAAGTTTGATATGCTTACCAACACCTAATCCATGTTGACCAATGGTAACAACCATATCGCCAGATACAGGATCATAAACCGCATCTGTAGGTTGGAAAGTTTTATCAGGAGGTGACTGACCAACATTAACTGTAATAGTATTTGTAGAAACAGCAGTTATATTAACTGATCTTCCAGAATATCTGTCGTGATTAGGACGTGGATAAGTCTTGGTAGAATCATTACCATCCATTGTACATTTGAATGACAATGAATTATCATCAATAATGATACCAAACCCTGGACTCATATTATGTCCAGCACCAACTGTAAGTTCTAATTCACCAGTTGCAGGGTTGTAGGTAGCATCAGTTGGTGTCCATTGTTGATCAGGATCAGAAGCACCTACATTAACTGTAAATGTATCCGATGTTGTACCAGTAACTGCTAAAGAATTACCATATGCAGTTTGACCTGACTGTGGTAGGTAGTGCTCTGTAGCATTACCATCCATATCACAAGTAAATGCAAATGATCTTGGTGATAGTCTTATACTATTAGATGTAGTAACACTATGACCAGTAACTGTCATGGTGAAATCACCATTAGCAGGGTTGTAAGAAGCAGTTGATGGAGTTAATCTGGCACTAGGTGCAGCAGATGAACTATCAAGTGGAATATCCCAATCTTCAAACTTAGGAATAGGAGATGTAGTTACGACTGGATCGTATACTAAAACAGTTCCACTTGCTGTAGCACTTACAAATGTATGAGAATTACCAGAAGCAACTCCAGCAGCACCCACATTACAAGTAATTGTTGTGGATCCACCAGAAGATTGGACATTAGTAATTTCAACACTACGTCCAAAGAATGGATCTGATTCTCTTGGATATGAATCTTGTCCACCACTAGCATAAGTACAGCTGAATGTTAGAGAACCTTCTTTAAATGCAATCCTATCACCAGTAGTAGGCATTACAAGAGGATCTGGAATAACAATATCCATAGCACCAGTAGATGCTGTGTATACTGCTCCTGTTGGTGTAGTCTCTACATACGAACCATTAGTCCAGTTACGTGATGCAGCAATAGCATATGTCTTTGCTCTTTGATATGCATATGTAACTGCAGGTACTTCTGAAACTGGAACTCCAGTTAATGCATTTCCACTGTAATAACTTTCTGCAGCAGAAACAATACCATGGTTTCCACCAATAACTAAGTCTCTAAGTAACTGTTTAAGAGTATATTTTATATCTCTAGGACATTTTCTTTCTTCAATATTATTGTGTCCTAGGTTAGGGAACGCTGCTTTAGTATCTTGATATGCTTGGTCAGCAATAAGATCTGCGTTTCTAGCAATTAAGTAACCACCATCAATATAAGCGGTTGCAACCTCGTTTGAAATTACATCAACCCATAAGTATGATAATGTATTAATAGCGTCTCTTACATTAGCACAGACAGGGTTTCCAGCAGTTGTATTGATAATCGTGGTATCAAAATATCTGTTTACTGAAGAATACTTTGGAGTATAAACTGGATCTCCTGTAGTTCCATTTCCAGTTCTCCAATTCCTCATTGCGAGGATACATAACTGACGTGTATATTCAATAGCACGAATATTTTGAACTATCTCATCTTCAATATAATTAATCTTATCATCAATAATGTATTTTTTAGAACCTTCAATAACGTTATGGTTTGTTCCAAATTCTAAATCTCTTACAAGAGCATTGATGAAATGAATAACGTCTTGCTTACATTGGTTATCTCCATCATCACCTGTATTAGCACCACTAGTAGGAGCACTATATGCAGGATATGCCTTTGTTCCAGAAGCACATTGTATAAGGATATCAGCTAACTGAACCATACTGTCTTCTTGAAGACCAGTAATTGTTGCTGAGGTTGTTACAGTTGCAACACCAGTAATAGAATAATCATATATGAAATCACTGACGTTGTAAGTTGAACCACCAAATTTTACTGTACCACCACTAACATAGGTATTAACATGATCATTAGTACCTAAGTAAATTTTAAAATCATTTGCTGATACATCCCATACACGGAAGTAATCACTCTTAAATTCTTCATTAATTCTTCCTAGAACTTCATCAGCAATAAACTCTCTGTTATTACGCAATAAAACACATGCGTCTTGGAATCTTCTACTTACTGGTGTTGATAATGGAAACTTGTTTGGAGAGTTTAGTAGTGATAATGTAACTACTTTAGAATATGACTTAACAGTAGCAAATTGACCTGGATCAAAATTAGCATCAGTAATTGCAGGGAATTTTTTAGGTATTACAAATCTTCTAGAACGACCATCAGCATCTTCTAAAATTTTATAAATTCTTTGCTTACCATTTAATGCAGAAAGATCAGGAGATGTTGTTGGAAGATTTTCAATAAGAACTTCTTGACCTTCTCTGAAATTATGAATATTACTTCTACCAACCAATTCATTGGTGTAGAAGATAATACCACCACTATCTTCAGACGTACCAAATTGAGCTTCTTGGAATCCACCAGTTGTAATAGATGGATCTCCTTGAAGAGAGAAATCTATTCTTTGTATAGGAAATGCTGTATCATAATCTTCTTCTACTTCAGTAACTTCACCTTCTGCTCTAATTGATTTAAGACTTGTTGTATCAACACTTTGCTCAACAATATTTGCACCACTTATGCTTATAGATTCTACTACTGCATTATCCCATGTCTTAGCATTAAGAATAGGTACAACTTCAATTATCCAATAACCATTAGAAATTTCAAAATCATCGTCAATTGCTTTTACTTGATAAAAACCAGGTGTAGTTATTGTACTATTATCAGTATCATTCAAATGAATGTATGTTCCTGGAGGAATAAGAGTATCAGGATCAGAATCTACTCTGAATTTATTAGCTCCATCTGTTTGAGTGATATTAAGAGCAATAGGATTACCTACTGTTCCACTAACAAGATAGTTAAAACGCTCACCTTCTAGGAAAGAACCACTTGTTAGAGTAACATCTAATTTACCTGTAAGGTATGCATCAGCTCCAACTGTGGTTGTAAATGAAACATCAATAATTTTTGCTCGTGAACCAGTGTTAACACCAACAACTTCTAATCCAATCTGAAGAGCATTCCCTCCAGTATTCTCTTGGAAATCTACTCTGAATTGATCTGGTCCAAAAACTTGGTGACCAACTGGGAATTTAACACCAGCATCTCCATTAGCTTCAGCATCAATGACAACTTTTTGCTTGTCATCAAATACCATCGCATAATCCCAAGTAGCAACAGCATCACCAACTGAGTCAATTTGGTCACGATAAGTAACACCAATCACATAGTTCTTATCACCAAACTTAACCATGTGTTTGCCAGGATTACCTGGTCTTATGATTACCAAACGTAAGTTGTCACCAACGATTGATGCATCAGGTGGTAATGAAATTGGGTTATCTTCTACGTAATCACCACCAGAAACAATAATAGTTTCTTTAACACCAGGTGTTTCCCATGCTAATTGTGCTGCCTTCTTAATACTTCTAACTGGGTTTACAGCAGATCTACCATCGTTGAGGTCAGAACCAATCTGTGCTGAAACGTAAATACGACCACCAACGTCATTCGTTGCTAGGTTAAGGACGTATTCTGTAGTTGCAATCTTGTCTGTTCTATCTCCTAACAGAGGAGTTATAGAACGTGGATATATACCTGCTTCTCCAGTAGTATTGTATCCAAATTCTGAGGCATCATTTGCACGAAAACCAATATGTTTAAACTGAACTTCACCGTTTAATTCAATACCATCAACATGTACAGGTGCAGAAGATCCAGTTTGTCCAGTGTTTAATGATTGATATAAGTTAGCACCGAACCATCTGTAGTTATCTTTCTGAATAATAACATTAGCAGCCCATGGAGTACCAGTATTATTTGCAAATGTTTTTAAATTTGGTGCTCTAAAATTAGCATCAGGAGTAATAAAGTTATCAATATCAAGGTTCAGAATTCTTGCAGTATCTGAAATGATAGATGTTGATGTTCTAATAGCACCGTTGATGTCAAGTTCAAAGTCAACTGTATCAAGTTCAGAAGTTGCAGTTGCACCACCACCATTTCCACCAGAAATAGATACAGTTGGTGCAGTAGTATATCCAGAACCTGGATTGTTGACGGCAATGTTTACTACTTGACCGTTGAAGATAAATGCGGATGCTAATGCTTGTATACCACCTGATACATCAGGAGCAGTAATATTGACGGAAGGAGGAGTTGTATAACCAGAACCACCAGACGTTATTTTTATAACGTTTACTCGTTCACCAGTTCTATTAATACCAACACGTGGTAAGTCAGTCGCTTCATCCAATTGAGCTCTAAAGATCTCCTTCTCGGCAGATCCTGTTCCTGCTCTAATTGTAAGTTCTTGGTCACCAATTAACGTTGGTTTACCGCCCCTAACGAATTCCTTATCAGAATTAATATTAAAACTCATGGTGCCGTCTTAGCTCCGCCTAATTATTCCTCAGTTATATTTAGCACTAAGCCCACGCAATACTGATAACTTGAGTAGAAACAATCCATTTAATGACATTTGTTGTTCCAGCTCTTGTAGTAGAATAACTAAAACGATTTGTAGATCCCAATGGAACTATTGCCCATGTTTGACCTGCTGGAATATCATCTTTGATTGTAGTAATCATTGAGGCAAGTACACTAGTTGCTCCATTTCCATCGCACAACACGGAACTTTCTATTTTACCTGCATAAACAGTACCTAATGGATTAACTGCAATGATGTTTCCAGTTACGAAATTTATAGTATTACTGTCAAGAGTAATCTGAGTACCAACATCATCTAACTGCAACACAGCTGTATTAATACCTCTTAAAATATACTGAGATATTTTACTATCTGAATAATGTCTGTTCTTAACTTCTAAACTGTTAAGATCTTTTGCATTCCTTAATTCATCTACGACAATAGTCTTGTCAATAGAAAAACCTCCAGTGGAATCAAGTTTTTGTAGTATTCTAGGCATTTTACTTCTTAGTAATGTTGTTGGTAATTGTAACTTTAACAGTTTGGGTTACCCCAACTGCATCTCCTAATGTAATAGTTATACGAACATCGTTAGTTCCAGATATATCAAATGTAGGAACAATCAATTGTTGTCCTGTTCTAACATTACCATATTCTGTATGCCAAACATCCGTACCATCATCCAAGAGTCCAAATTCAATAAATTCACTATCTCCTGTAGTTGGGTTCTCTGCACAAACAATTGTCTTAGCACCAACAGCACTAGTGTTATTGTATATAACTGATGTACCAACATTATTTGTTCCTTTAACAAGATTAAACTTATCAGTTGCTATCTTAGTATCAGCAAGTTCAAACTCTTTAAGTTCACCATCAAATACTTTAACACCATTATATGCTCCAGTACCAAATGTAGTATTAAAGTAAACATCACCTTGATTGTCTAATCTTAATACTGGTTCAACATATAAACCAGAAGATAATCCAAGATCAAAGTATTGTTTTGCAGAATGTAAGAATGTAGTATCTGCTAAAGTATTATCAAGTGTTGTAGCAGCTGCATCAAATGTCATTAATGATGCGGTTATTTCAAGTTCATCTGAAGTTGTAGATACAATAGTATCAACAGTGTCAAACTCTAATTGTGTCGTAGTAAGTCTTAATGTGTTATTTCCATCATTATAGAAATATAATATGTTCTCATTAGCACCAGGTGAAGTCTCAGGAATAATGTAAGTGTTCTGATCTACGTCTTTAACTCCACCAAGAGAACCCCAGTTAACTCCATCATAACCTTCAAATAAACTATCGGTTGTGTTAAATCTAACAGAACCTTGAGAAGGTGATCCTCTCTCTGCAGTAGTACCAACTGGAACTACCAAAGTGGTTTTAATATCACATACAACTTTCTTTCCTGGAAGAGGAGATAGACTTAAGTCATTAACATCAGTTGTGATAATATTATCTTTAAGTCTTAAATCACCATTGATTGATAAATCAGTTCCACCTAATGGTGCTATTCTAAATTCTTCAATCTCTTCAAAAGTTAGTGGAGCAACTGCTGTAGTAGAATATCTTAAAGTTGCTGTTCCATTTGTAAAGTCACTACCAGTAGTATCTGTAGGAGGGTTAGCATCAGTTCCAGTTTGACCTCCTGCAACAACAAGGAATAAGTTGTTGAGATATTTTACATAATCATCTGTAGCTACTGGACTATTAGGATTCCAATTAGTATATGCTGGAGCAGTTACGTTTACAGATCTTACTTTCTTTACATTTACAAATTCTTGATGGAAAGGTGTAATTCTTATAGTGTTTTGAGCATCATTATAGAAATATAATGTATTATCATTTGCACCAACTGTTTCTTCTGCAAGAATGTAAGTATTACCATCTAAGTCTCTAACTCCTCCAAGAGATGACCAAGAAGAGGTAGAAGAAGCATAACCTTCATACTGACTTGTAGATGAGTTAAATCTAATAGCACCAGCTACTGGACTTGCAGGTCTTTCAAGGTCAGTTCCTACAGGAATTATTAGAGATTTTGTAGAATTTATTTTTACATCCTGACCAACTGATGGTGTTAATTCAATATCTGTTGATGCACCACTTGCAATAACAGCATTTGTTATTGTAAGTTTATCATTAATGTTTAGTGAATCAGAACTCTTTAGAATACCTGCTGCTATTACGTTACCATTACTTCCATCAATAGAAAATTTACCTGGTCCTACATCAACTGTTCCAGATAAATTAAGATTTATATTTGTAGCATTAAGAGCAAGGTTTGGTGATACTGAAGTTATAGAGTCAGCAGAAATATTTGTACTAGCAATATTATTAGCAGTCAATACAGATTGTACTGACATATTATCAAAAAGACCATCAGTTGCAGTAACTCCAACTGCGGTAAATGCTCCAGTTAAAATATTACCAGTTATACCAGCAAAGGTATCAATTAAAACTACAGATATACTTAATCCAGAACCAAAAGTTACAGGGTTGTTTAAATCTATAGTGATTGTTGCTTCTTGGTTATCAGGTCCACCAAGGTCTACATTCTCACGTGAATAGTAGTAAAGACTAGGAGTATCAGCACTAACTTTAATAGTTAACGCATTAGCAGTTCTAGTAACTCCAGTGTTATATTCAACACCTGCAAATGACAAAGTAGTAGATCCAGATGCTAATGGATTTCTACTTAAAGTTATAGTGTTACCAACTACATTAGTTACCGTTGTTCCTGTTACTAGTGTTCCTGTTCCACCAGTAGCAGTAATTACCATACCTACTAGGATTCCTGTAGCATTAGTTACACTTACTTGATTTGAAGCTACATCAAGAGTTGCAGAAAGATTTTCAACTAAACTAGGAGAATATTTACCATCTCTATACTGAGTAAAGGCAAAAGTCTCAGTTAACATAGAAGGATCTGAAACATCAAATTCGTATGTTGATCCAGCATACAATGTCAAATCTGGTGTCATGTCTAGAGTAGACCCAGTATTAATAAAGAATCTATCAAATGGAGAACCAACAGTTGCTACTTCAATTTGTGTAGTTGCAGCATTTTCTAGAATATCACCTACTGCAAGAGAACCTTGTGCACTATCTAAAATTATTTTATCAATATTACTACCAGTAGTCTCAACCTTTACAATATCAAATATAATTGCAGCACCACCTTCTGGTACTGTTTGTATAGTATCTCCTTCAGCTCCCCAACTTGAAGGAACAGTTGTAGTAAATGTTACTTCAAATAAAGTCTTTTTAATTACACTGTATTGAATAGGTTGTACTAAATCTTCTGGATCTACTGATAAAGTATTTCCTTCTTCATATCCAGTACCACCTTCTGATATTTGAACGCTATCAATAACACCTAAGTTACCAATAGTTAATTGAAAGTCATCTGCTGGATCACCAAATGCTGGTGTAAAAGATAATGTTGCAGAACCTGCTGTAGTTGGTGCTGCAGATAGTTGAATTATATTATTAGCAGAAGCAGTTACAGTTAATCCTGTTCCTAATACACCATTACCAGCAGTTTGTGTAACTGTATCACCAACAAATATAATACTAGAATCAGCAACCTCAAATTCAGTTAATTGTCCAACAGATAAGAAATCTAAGGTTGCAGCACCAGCAACTGTTGGAGTTGCTGATAATGTAATTTGAGTTGCATTGTCTACAGACGCAACAGTTGTTTCAGCAGCAAGTTGTCCAGTATCACCAGCTTGTTGTGAAACTTGCATACCTGCAGTTATACCTGCAGTGCTACTAAGTGTAACTTGATTTGCAAGAGCTAATGTAGCTGCTAAACCAGTTACAGAACCTCTAAGAGTTGTAGTTATACCTGTTTGTGTTTGTGGAAGTGTTAAAACATCTCCAGCTTGAAATCCATTACCATACTGAGTTAATGCTATATTTGTTATAATACCTGGATCTGAATTTAAAGTCCATGAGAATCCAGCACCAGAACCAACTCCGTCAAAGTTAGCATTAGCACTTAAAACATCACCGTTTATATAACCACTACCTTCATCAGTAAATACAACCTCAATAATAACACCATTAGCATCGGTAATAATATCTGCTATAGCACCAGATCCACTACCACTAACAGTAGTCAACGATACATTAGGAAAAGTTTGAGAAACTACGTAACCACCTCCTCCAACAAGAGTACCATTAGATAAACCATTAACATCAAAACCTATATCTGCTGCAGTACCATTACCACCTTGTAACCTAATCTGAGTAAATGTTCCTGGATTATATCCAGAACCAAGATTAGTTATTGTATAATTGTATGGAGTAACAGCTATGGCAGCTTCAGCACTTCTACCAGAACCTCCTGTAATAGGAATACTAGTATAATCACCTGGTTCGTATCCAGAACCTGGATTTAATATTGATATACCAGCAGTTTGAAGTCTATTTTGAGTTAATTGAAAATCTTGAAGAACTTCTACTTTAAGATTGGAAAGATTTTGTACTCTTTTTCCAGAGCTAACAAAACCAAGTATGCCAGATGATGGTCTATAAAGACCTAAAAGATTGTCATTATCAAAAGCAAGAGATGGAGCTTGGATAGTTCCATCACCTAATTTTAAATTTCCTGTTGATAAATCGGATCCACCTTCAGTAATACTGAAGATTTGTTGACCTATCTGATTAATTTTGACCCTTTGTGACTCAAAGGTGTCGGTTCTTTGTACTGCTACTGCTGGCATTTTTGATTAACTCTCTAAGCAAGGACTTGATTTCAGAGACTTCAGTCTTCAACATATTTATGTCTTCCAATGCGGAACCTAGGTGCTTAGACTTACGTCTTGCCTGTATAGCAGAATCATCCAAATTGATGATAGCACCTGTCTTTTGGTCTCTTACAAGACCATCATGTCCTTCTACTTTCAAATAACCCATGTGCGGACCTAGAAAGATGCTACAGATCTGATATCCTGAACTTTAGGAACGAATGCGGGATCTACACTAGTCATTACAACTTTAATAGCAAATGAACTGAATTCTTCTAGATCAGAAACACTATATTTAAGATCTTGATATGCAGATTGTTTCTCTACAACACTAGAAATACTATTTTCACTAGTTGCTAATTCTAGAACATCTGGCAATCCAGTTTCATTAAAGAATGTCCAATCTAAATCTTCAAAGTTTTCTTGACTAGATGCTTTCTTTAACTTATAAAGAACCTGTATATCTGCTACATCTTTAACAGTTGCTGTAAGATGAACATCTATAGATGTTGCAGGATTATTAATTACAATTTCCTTAGTTACATACTTAGCAATAGAAGAACCATTTTTAGATCTATCTTCTCTTACAAAATCAATACCATTTGTATAAGATAATTTACCAACTTCTAAGTAACTAGCTTCTTCATCTGGTTGATTTGGATATTTAATAAAGTCACCTACACGGAAGATATCAACAATTTGATCACCAGTAACTGCATTTCTATTGTATAGTACATTTGTATTAATGGCATCTGTATAGTTATCATTAATAGGTTTAGTATCAGCTCTTAAAGTTAGTTCTTGAGTCTGACTATTCCATATAGTTGTCTTACCAGTTATAACATTATCATAGGTTTCAAGTATAATACTTGGATTACGTGCTACTACAGTAGAAGCATCATCAATTTGTGCAAAGACCTGTATTGGATTAGAATCAACTGTAACAGCATCTAACTGTGTTTGATTACCTAAATCAACTGTTTCTCCTTTTTGGAAGAATTGAGTAGTCTTAACTCTTACATAAACAACACTACCATTAACTCTAGCAATTGTTCCTGTAGTCTTAGATGTTTTTCCTATTATAGTTTGATCAGCTTGTATTTCAGTTCCACCATTACCAGCAAGATTGAATTGATACACAGGATAGAATTCAATAACTTGATCTCTTCTACCAAACCTATCTTCATTACCATGTGCTTTTTCTATTCTATTAGTAACTGTCTTAACAGTTGCACTTGAAAGATCAATAATTGGACTCAAATGAGACGCAGTAGATGAGATAGACATCTTATACATTAATGAACCAGAAAGAGTATTAAGGGTTTCATTAATATCAGAAGCAACTATCTTCTGATTTGTAAAGTAATGTGGTTCATTCAAGAATGTTTTTTCGTATTCAGTTTGTGAATATGAAGTGTAATTTAATGTTGAAGAATCAACAGGAACTACATTTGTAGTTTTAACACTGGTATCTAATGTTGTTCCAGTAAATGTTAGATAATGTATTTGAGGATATAAAGTCTCAAATTTTCTATTGTGACTTGCATATACCATACTTCCACCACCAACAGAGTTTCCAGCTGCAGCAGATGGAGAAGTAACATTATAACTATCAACACCAGAATTACTTACTTGGAATAGGTTACTGTTAATAGTAGATGCAGTAATACCACCTGTTGCTGTAGCAGTTCTATAGAATACATAAGATTTTCCACTATCTTCAAATCCATGATCTCTGTGATTAACTTTTAATATTGCATTATTATTTTTAAATAATAATGAGTTTGAAGCAGAAGAAGAACTTGCATTAGTTTCTATTGGATTTACATCTAAAAGTTCATAACCAACACTTTCATTCTTAAGAACTAATTCAGCTGGTCTAGTAATATCAAATTCTGCACGATATAATTTAAACTTAAGATCTTCAAAATTATCTTCAGTCCAACTTTCGGTATTCTGGGAACGGTATACCGAACCTAGAGATGGTTGAGTGGTGATGACCGTACTTGTAGCAATATCAACTTCAGATAATCTAGAAACCCATAATTGATAATCAGTAGAATCTGTCTCTACAACAAGAGCATATTCAGTATCATTTTGTAGATATACTGGATAATCAAAACCGAAATGTGATGGTGTAGTAGAGTTTGTAACTTCACCTGCATCGGTTGCTACACCCATTCTAACAGCAGGGGTATCTATTTCTATATAAGTTTGAATTTCACACCCTCCAGCACCATTACCAACGCCTTTAACAACAACTGATGGTGCTTCTGTATATCCAATACCATTCAAAGATATCTCAGCATTATAAATTTTTCCACCAGATACTTCTATAGAAGCTGTTGCAGTGGATCCACCTGGAAGTTGAGGACTTTCAATAGTTAAAATAGCACTGTCATAATTTTGTCCTGTATTGGTTACTTTAATATCAGAAACCTTACCACTATCTTTTGCTATTGATAGAGCAAGATCTGTTCCATTTAATGCATTATTTGTGGTTATAGAAGGAACACTTAAATCTTCATTAGCTTTAAATGATCTTCCATTATGATTACTTAATACAATTGTATATACTTGCTCATTAGTAAGACTATACTTACCAGATGCAGTAGCAACTAACTCTACATTGTTCTTATCAAATATTTTAAGTATAGGTCCAGAAGCAGCAGATGAAGTACCAGTTACATTTTCATTTTTATATACTGATAAATTACCACTAGCAAAGCATCTAAGGAAAGTATTTGGTGATAATACTTTTTCACTACCAGGAACTATGTTCTTACCTGGTTTCTCAGAATCTACATTAGTAATATATGTCTTAACTGGAATATTAGTGCTCTTCTTATTAAAGTAAAGATCTACACCAGTTACAAAACATCCACCATCTAAGTTTTCTATCTTAAATGTTTGTGCAAGAGGATTAGGTCTTACAGGATTATCAGTATTACTTTCAATTAATTGGACACCTTCATTTGATTTGAAGTAAGATGGTTTTGTAGATACAATGCTTCCTGGATTTTCTGGAAGAAGACCAGTAGCATAATATTTAACTTCTGTATAACTATCAACTAATTCCTTACTTTCGTTAGTTTCACTTGATGTAAATCTAAATGTTAATATTCCAGATGTTACAGAAACTTCTTCTGCACTGGTATCATATCCAATTGTATTAACATCACCAGTCCATGTAGTATTTTCAAGTGGTGGATGACCAGCTGGTAGTATAATAATACCACTAGCATTACCATATTCATCAGTAACTACTTCACCATTAAATGCTGAAGGTGAATTACCAGCAATTCCAGTAAATCTAAGATCTGGATTAATCCAACGACCAACATTTCTACCTTCTAGGAATGTGTAAATTTTAGTATTAGGTTTCATTCTCCTAATAACAAATTTTACAGGAACACTTCTAGCAAAGAATGAAAGTGATGTAGAAACTAAACTATCTCCAATACTCTTAGTTTTAATACCTTTACCTATTTCATTATTTTGTGGACTAATGTTAGAAGAACTGCTTACAGAAGCACTAGCAACAGAAGTTGTAGCTTCTTGTGTGTTTATTAATCCAAGAGAATTGATTGTTGTAAATGATGTAGAAGTTCCAACCCAGTTAACTACAAAAGAATTATAGAGACTTGAGAAACTTTCTTTTACATTATCCTTTGCTAAGAAAATACTAAACAGATCAGTATTTGTATCAACAACTAATGGTTCTTCATTTTGATCATACCAATGATCAACAGAAGGAGATATTTCACCATCTCCAACATACTGAAGAACAACAAATGGATTTGGATTTAGTGTCTTAGATGCAAAGTCATTTCCAAGTAAAGATAGATGTGAATATGGAAGAGTTACCATATCACCAGACCTCTTATAACCAGAAACTGATCTCTGATCATTTCTAACATTAACTTCAGATAAAGATATAGAATCTTCTTTTGATTGAGGGCGTAATACAGACTGTTGACTATCAATAGCACATCTATAATCTAAAGAAGAAAGATTACCAATTTTATGTGCTTCAAAATTATCTACAAAGAATCCTGATTTGAATCTATCTAATCCAATTTCATCCTTAACCTGCATGTTAAGAGCTTGCTGTTCTAGGATGCTAAGAGTTGTATAGTATTCAAGACGTTCAATACGTTTTTCTAACTTACCAATATCCTTCATCGTATAACGACGATTGTCAACTGGTGTTATCCGTACATCTTTACTTGTCTTTGTAAATGCTGGAACATATGCAAAGAAAAGTGCTACAGCATCATCAATAGGATCTGGTTTTGATGGATTGAGTGAAGAATTACCTTCTTTAACTACAAAGTTTCCTTTCTTATCTAAGAATATTCCATCAATACGATCTAAGTATTGAGACTGACTGAATGAGAATGTATATTCTAGATTAGTATCTGGAGCTGGAGTGCTAGAAACTACTGCACCTGCACCAGCGAATGATCCAGTGGTAACTTCTAAAGTAGACTTATCTAAGAAACCTGGAATAATAGCATCACTATCAACCTTAGGTCTGAAATCAATTACATTCTTAAGTTCTAAATTACCATGAACTGAAGAATTAAATGTTGGAATCTCATCTTCTGGTACACCTGCATCATGCAAGTAACTATCAATAGTAATAAAATCTCCTTGTGATTGCTCAAAATAATCAAAAGCAATAAGTAATTGACCAGCAGCAGGTTCAAAACCTGGTTTTAGAACAATACGAGACACATCATAAATTGTATCTCTTTGTCCATTATCAAAAGTATAGTTATTAGTAACGTCAGTTCCTGAAATTAGATTACCAGCTGTATCTACAGTTGGTGGTTGACTTGCAGTACCCTCGTAAATATATCTAAGTTTATATGCATCAGAATAAGATAGAGTTTCTACAACCTCAGTATCGTAATCACCTCCTCTAAATGGAACTACACGATCACCAGCAGATGATATAACAATTCTCTTATTTTTAATTGCAGTTTTTAATCTTGGTTTTGCATTTTCAACTTCAAGAGTTGCAGTCAACTTAAGTTTAGGGAATGTACCATTAGATGGAACTGTTCCAAAGTAATTTGATGGTAACTGTAAACTAATACTACCAGATGTAAGACCACTTGCAGTATCAGTAGAAGATGTAATTTCTACTGCATTATTATCAACATAAACAATATCACCTTTTACAATATCAGGAGCATCACCTGGATCAAGTACAGTAACTATGAAATTACTTTCAGTGAATGCTGCAAACCTTTGTGTACCAAATGGTAATTGAGCAGCAAAGGTAACCATACCACCACCAGAGGAAGCAGTAGTTACGAAATCTCTACGGAAGTAATATTTAATCTTAGTATCATCTCCACCAGCAGAAACTTTTGATATCTGCCTACTTCCTGTTGGATAGATAAGACTTCCAGAATTTGTATTCTGTAGTTTTGGACGTAAACGAACAATGCTTGTATTAGTTACATCTCCTGGTAATGCTGTATCAAAGTAAATTCTACTCTTAGAAGATCCTTCTTGCTTAGTAGCATATTGTACAATAGCACGAACTAAATTATTTGATTCATCAGAGAATTGAATTAAATCTCCTTGTTGTACTAAAATAGAAGCATCAGCACTGAAACTAGTAGACTCAATAAAGCTAGATCCTTGTGAACCAAAGAATGTATAATTTGTTACACTTTTGATTTCTGAAAATACTTGACTATCTACAACAACATCTGCAGAGAAGTTATTTGCATTTCCAGATCCATAAGCACAACCAATAGACTTAACATTCTGTGGTGTGTATGTAGTTACACTATTACTAAACAATACAGGAACTACAGCAGATGCAGCACTTGGAGTTGCAGCACCATCAGGTTGTTTTACTGTTATAGCTGGAGGTTGTGCATATTTTATATCTACTGCTCGTCTGTTAACAACGGATGCAGCATATATTTTACCATCAGTAGTCTTTTTAAGTTCAATCTTAGAAGCATCAAAATCAGTTCCATTGATTAACAACGATACTCCATCTGCATATCCTAATCCTCTATTTTGAACAACAAAATGAGATATAGTATTATCAGTAGCAATTCTTACTGTGTTTCCATCTTCATCCCTAAGAGTCTCTCCAGATTGAAACTTACCAGAAAGAGTTTTAACAAATAATATTTGATTTGTAGAATATAAACCACTAGCAGATCCTTCAACAACACCATATGCATTACTATTGATTCCAGTTACATACATACCTTCATCAAAAGGATTAGTTCCACTTGGAACAGATTCTAAAATAATTCTAGTAAAGAACTGTGGATCAAAATAAGAGAATCCAAATGTAGTATTGTATGCAGCAGTACCTTGTCCTAAACGACCCTTAGAAAGAACTATATCTGAATCTGAATTAAAACCAGATCCTCTTTCCTGTAAGTAGAAATTACTTGGTTTTGCTTTACCTATTATAGGTGTAATTGTACTTTGATAATCTACAATATGTCCGAAAGCTTCTGCCTCTGTTTGTGCATCAGACTCTGTGAGATAAATTCTTCTAAAGAATTCAGGATCAGTTGAATCATATTCAAGAAGTAGTAGTTCTAATTCATTTTTAGGACCAAATACTGTAAGTTCTAAGAATTGAACAGATTCAGATGCATTAATGAGTGGTTTATTAATAGTTGCAAATGAAAGAGTCTTAAATGATCCAATAGCAGTTACTGAACCTTGATCACTTCTAGTCTTAATATAATAAAGAGTTCCAAACTGACTTTGGAATGTTGCATCTGTTACAGAACCAATAAGAGTTACTGGATTTGTAATCTGTAAAGTAATAGTTTTTATACCATGGTCAACACTAAAGTTAGTACCTCTTCTATCAACAGTTTGTCTATGATCTGCTGAATTTTCAGTATTATTCAATCCAACAGTACCATCATTAAATGTACTGTATAAAAATACATCAGGATATGCAGTAAGATCAGATCCTTCTTTGTTTAAAGGAACACTACCATAAACGTTAGTAACGTTAAAAGTTGGTAAACCTTTACTCTTTAAATTTACATTTTCAGTAGAAAGACTTTCTCTTGCTTTATTAATCTCAAGATACTTAGTTTCTTTATTAACAATTTCATAACCTTTGATATATGCTTTACCTGGTCCTATACTAGCAACCATCTTTCTGGCAGCTTCAGCAGCAGTATATCCATTGTAAAGATCAAATATGTCAGCACCATAAAGACCTCTATTACCATCTTTTTGTGCCCACTCTCTTACATCAACATCAAAATTATCTACAACATAATCTCCAGACTCATCAAATGTTCTACGAGCAAGAGTTTGTTCTAATACACTAAAATCTGTAGATTCAATCTTTCTTTGAATAACTCCTCTTGAAACTGTTAGGAGTTGAATAAAATTCTTATCTGTAATTGCATTAAGAGCAAATTCTTTTAACTCAAGAGATATCTTAAGTCTATGAGCTCCAGGTGCTGTATAGTTTGCAGAACCAATAGAATTATCATATAAGGTTGGTTCTTCTTCAGGAGTTACAATCTCCTCTTTAATAGTAAATCCAACTTTTGCAGATGGTTTATCATAATACTCATCAATAACAAGTAATGCTTCATCATTACGAACAAAATATCCATTAACAAAGTAAATACCTTCTTCTACTTTAACAGCAGAACCATAACCCATTGCAGAACTTTCAAGAGAAGTAGTTTCTCCAGTATCAGGGTTAGTTACTTGAATACTCGTAGGAAGTACACTACCGTCTGTACCTACCACGAGTAAAGGAGTATTGACACCATCAACAACTTCTAGAGTCTCACCTTGTCTAAAAGTTGGTTCTGTGTTTGAATTACCACTATTAATATAACTAACAAATAGTGTATCAGCAGAACTTTCTGTTGCTAATTTTGTAGATAATACTGTAGCAAGAACACCAGAAGTTAAACCTTTCAACTGCTGACCAACTAGCTGAGAAATGTCGTACTTCTTATAAACGATATCAGTTCCATCACTTACCGCTACTTCTGAAACAGAAGATAGTTTGACGTAATCTAATTTCGTATTTAATCCTACTTCACCAGGTATGACAAGTTCACCTTGTTTAAAGGCATACTTACCAAAACTTTCTACTTGGTTCTGTAGA
>MDSY01073479.1_pt1 | contig 20736 bp, 19 predicted proteins | sample 811131 | NCBI WGS metagenome assembly MDSY01 (sample SAMN05326643, study PRJNA326480) | marine metagenome | isolation source: seawater | place: Atlantic Ocean: South West | collected 2010 | reverse complement strand
TGTCCCCCCCCCCCCCCCCGTCCACCTCCCCTCCACCTCCCCTCCACCTCCGCCTCCCCCCTCTCTCGCACCTGCATCGTCCCATTCGATGGGCATCTCCAGGTCGAGCATCGCGCGCTTATATCTTCGGCTCGCTCGTTTGAAGAGCCCCCCCTTGTAGAAAGCTGCAGCGCGCTCCTTGATACGGTTGCACCATTCGAGGCGCTCGGATGGCGATTGGATGAGCGCAGGGATGACGCCCTCTGTCGCTGAGGCGATGCGCACGTGCCATCGGGTGAGAGTCTCGGGGGGTCTCCATTCTGCCGCCTCCCTTGCATGCGCCTCGTTCTTCTCTCGCATGAGAGAGGGCACGTGCGCACGGACCGCCTCCTGCTGCTGCTCGATGAGACGATCGACAGCAGCCACGCTGAGACACGGTGCGGATGAGAGCTCGAAAAAAAACGCAAAAAGAGAATTCATTTCTGACATATGGGGGAAACGGGGTACGACATATGGGGAAAAGGGGGTGTGTCGGCGAATTAAAAAAACCTCAACGAGAGACGGATCTCGGCTCTGCTCCCCATCCGTGCAGATCACATCGCACACGGCGCCCGGCTCAAGGCCGATCGTCGCACGTTCAAGCACCTCGGCCTGTGGCGGGAAACGCGCGCGGTGGAAACGGCGCGGTGGACACGGCGCGGCGGAGATGGCGCGGCGGAGATGGCGCGGCGGAGATGGGGCGGCGGAGATGGGGCGGCGGAGATGGGGCGGCGGAGATGGGGCAGCGGAGACGGGACGTACGCGCAAGCGCGTGTGAGACGGCTGTAGACAGAGACGCACGTATGGGCTGGCGCGCTCGGCCGGGGCGCACTGGGAAATGTTGGTTGAGGTCTAGCTGGCTGGCCTACTCGAGGTGGTGCATTGGGCGGGTGCGAGGGTGTTGGGAGGACGGGTGCACACATGGTCTGTGAAGCCAACGGTCAGGGTGAGACCACTTGGACTCGTCGTCGCCGAGTCATAGACCAGACGCTCGCCGTCGCCCTCCTCATTCGGCGTGTGCACCGTCAGATGAACTCGTATGACAGAGCCATCGCGAACGGTCGGCCCGAATCCGCCCGGCGTCTCGACGATGCGCATGAGTGACTTGTCCCGGTCGAACGACACGTCGTGCGGTTGCGTCTTGTCCACATGGTGCATCGTCGTGTTGAGCGGTGCCATCGTCGGACAAGAGTCGGTCTATGGACTTACCTCGGACTCACACTCCTTTTCGGTCGACCACCAAAGTTTGCAGATATGCAAACAAGTCTTTGGTTGCGTACATAGTGAGGGGGGGGGGGGGCTTAATTTGCGCAGCTCCACGCTGCCTAAAGGTGGAGATTTGTAGAAGGCCGGCAATTATGAGCCGACGTGTCCTAGCAGTCCTCCTCGCGCTGGGCGCCTGCGCCTCCGTGCTTGGCGATGACGCGGGGGCGGCGTCCTCGGCAGCTGCCCCCGTCTCCGACGCGCCCGAGACCGATTCCTCCGTCGATGCCGCTGCAGACCTGGGTGCAGAGGACGACTCGTCCGAGGACGAGCCTCCGAGCCTTCTGCCCTCGCCTCCGCCGCCGCCCGCCGCGTCGCCTCCGATGCCTCCGATGCCTGCGTCTCGCATGGGCGCCTCGAAGGCGGCGCCATCCTCTCCGCGCGCCGCCAAGATGCAGTGGGTCGTCACCAACGCCATGAAGGCCAAGATGCGTACGCTAGGCTACTCGTCAGAGGACATCGACTCTCTCCACCCTGAGCGCGCGGCGGCGATCGTCGACCGTTCGATCCGGCGTCCGAGTAAGGGTGTCCCAGCTGCGTGGACCCGCAAGGGCGGCGGACCCATCGGCAACCTCGGCAAGCAGATCATCCCTCTGCTCTCGGGTCTCACAACGGTCGCCGCAGTCATTCTATTCGGTATCAACAAGGGCAAGGCTCTCGAGAGCATCTCGGGGCTCTTTGAACAGCGCCCGCGTCGTGCGGCGGCGGCTCCGATCCTCACTGACCCTCTCACCGTCGACGAACCCGAGGCAGAGCTCTGGCTTGATCGGCAGTATGACCGGCTCGTCGCCTCCTTGGCAAAGATGGTCGGCCGCTAATGATGATACAGCTTCAATACGTGCGTGATGTGCATCATTGGCCGTTCATTCTCTTGGTCGGGTGACCATGGCATACGTTGGTCACCTTGTCGTTCTGGTGCGTGAAAGGGCGCTCTGCTTTGGCAGGACGCCCGTCGCAGGGTAGGGTAGGCGAAGCCCGTGGTGGTAAATGTAGTAAGCTTAAGCTTAAATAAAAGCGCACAGCAATTTGGAATTTGAATTTCAATTTGATTAAATAAAAACTCGATTCGAATATTGATATAGATATTTTATCATGTCAATGTATGTACACGTATGAGTCACCGTATTCCGTCTCAAGTACCTCAAGTGGCAGGTTGAGATTTGAGGATCCTTCTCCAGTTCTTGAACTTCAACTTGAACTGAAGCGTTGAAATTCTTCTATGGCAATCTGAGAATCTGCAATCTGCGCTTCGCGAACATCCGCTCCGTGATCTTTGAGGGCCTCTTGAGGATGCTCTATCGCCATCCAGCAGCTCTACAGGCGCCATGCAGCGTTCAAGAGTAGTCCAATCAATCACGCGAACCCGCGCACGCATTTCTCCTCAAGGGAACTTTTCTGGGTACACCTTGTTCCACCACCACTGTCGATCATTCTTTAACGCCTTGGTGCCATTCGCCTTCCACCAGTCGAGCTCCATCTCAGCCTGGTGCTCTATCCGCTCCTTATCCTCGCGGTAGTACCGGCGCAGCACGTCCGCAAGCGCACCGCGCACCGCGCCCGTGATCCTCACCGGTGCAGTCGGCCCATCCGAAGCACCATCCGAAGCACCAGCGCTCGGCAGCTCCGCGAGGATGCGCCGGAGGAGCTCATCGCGGGGCTTTGGGATCTCTAAGAGCCACTGCTCGAGGAGCTTCCGATCGACCATCGTCGGCAACGAACCGAGCGTCCCAAGGTCGTTGTCCATGTGCGAGAGCAGCCCTTGAGTCGTCCCGCGATCGAGAGTGAGGACTTGGAACAAGTAGAGCGTGTGGAACGCCAGTTGCGAAGCGTGCGCCTCCGTGATCTGGGAGTCGGGATGGGCGTGTAGCGCCTCCTCCACGATCCCCACATACGCGTCGAGCACCCTCTTCACAAAGTGGGTCACGTACTCTTCCGTCGCACGCGCGGTGCTTGCGCAGTTGCGAGTCAGGTAGGGAGAGATGGCCTTCATCTCCGCATCGGTCAGCTTTGCGATGAAGCAGTGGGCGGCGCCACGAGTGCGCCGGCGGTCGGGGATGTAGAAGTAGCGCCCACCGAAGACACTCCCCGCCGTGTACAGCGTCTCAGAGCGCACCGCACGCCGCAGCGCACTCTCGAATGCGGCGGCAGCGGCGGGCGCCTCGACCGACGGGTTGAGATCGGCAATCAGACGCCAGTACGCGGGGAGATCGCGCGGTTCGACGAGGCTGACGTGGAGGTGCATCGAGGGCGCATGTGGGTTCCGAGGGTGGATGATCACAGAGAGCGCCGTCGCAGAGTCGATCGGCGCCTTGGTGGCCGTATCGTAATGGACGCCGGACGCGTTGATGCTCACCCGGTTGAAGAGTGCCGAGTCCTCGAGCTCAAAGCGTACTCCGCCGCCGTGCTTGCCGCCGCTTCTGAGCCATGAGACTTGAGCGAACTCGCCACGCGAGCTACGGCCGTCAGGCAGCGTGATCTCCTCGAGACGGTCGACGAAGAGGCTCTGCAAGCGGTTGATGAGTCGGCGCGCGGCGTGCCGGTCGATCGGCTGCGGCGTGAGGAGCGTTGTGGCCAGATCGCTGAGCGTGCGATAGGCTCTGAGGGCTAGGAAGCCCACGCCCATGCCTCCTGCTACCGCGCCGGCGAACACAGCCGCATATCTCCCTCCTGTCACCAGCTGGTTCCCCGCCATGTGCGACGCGTGTTTTTTAACAATGCAGGGTTCCCCTTTTATTATGATCATCACCCTTGTAACCTTACCTAGCGCGGTCGCATTCTAGCGAGCCTCTCATCGAGGGTCTCTCCCCTCCCCTCCCCGGGGACGGCCATGCACTCGGGCGCGGCAGATGAGGACTATGACGACGACTACGACGTTCCGGAAGGAGCTGCACCTTCCGCCTCGGCAACTGCACCACGCCGCGACGCTGCGCTCGCACGCGATGCAGTCCACGAGCAGACGCTGCCAGAACCAGCACCGCGCGGCGCTCCGACGGCTGGCACCGTGCAGTCGGCGGGAGCGGTGACTCGGCCGCCGGTGGTAGCGCCCTCGAAGACCGTCCCTCCACCCTCCTTCCCAGAGACTGCGCCGGGCATCTTCAAATTCTCCGCAATCTTCGGATTGCCTGAAGAGCCCAAGCAGATCCGGCGGAAGCTGGTGAGGGTCAACGCGCCGCCGCCGCCGCTTGAGGCAGCGCGAAGCGATGTGGAGAGGTTCCTCAAGGTGGATGCCGCCGATTCCGACGCGAAGCCAGCCGCTCCGAGCTTAGACCCATATCAGCGCGCACTCGAGGCTGTGCTCACACGCTGCGGCGGCGGCGGCGGCATGCACGAGTCGGGATCCAGCGGGGAAGAAGCCACGTCCTCCGCAGAGGTCGGGGTTGGTTCGAGAGGGTCGAATGGCGATGAGCCTTCGATCGCTCTGCAAGTCGTCGGTATGGAAGTCGACTCTCAGCCGAGCGACGACAACGACGACCAAGAGGAGATGGTGCTTTTTCACGAGTCTGATGGGGAGGAGGAGGAGGCGAGAAAAAGGGCCTCCGTGCCACCTGGTTGTGCGGTTGCCGAGGCATGGGTGGGTGCGATTGGCAGCGTCTCATCTGGTTCCGGCGTCTCATCTGGTGCCGGCCCCGTGAGCAGCCTCCGCGGCTCATGTGCCAGCGAGGCCACGTCGGCTGGGGCGCCGGTCGGCCGTGCCGCTGGCGAGGCGTCGGTCAGCGGTGCCGCTGACGATCTGCCTCCGCAGTTTAGTCGCGTGATGCAGGAGGCGTGGGAGCGTCGCATCGTGTGGGGAGACGAGCCCGAGGAGGAGGAGTCTTTCGTCGAAGAGTTCGACGAAGCGTCCGACGATGCGTCCGAAGCGACTGAGGAGGGGGCTCTTCCGACAGGGGGCAGCGATCTCTCCGCCACCGCCAGTGCCAGCGCCCCCGCCCCCGCCACCGCCCCCGCCACCGCCACCGCCACCGCCACCGCCCCCGCCACCGCCACCGCCGCCTTGTCTCTCGGGAAGGAATTCCGCAACTGGCGTCTCGAGCGCCTCGAGCCGCTCCTCGAACACGTTGTGTGGGATGCGGACAGACCTCCGTGGGGTTCAGGCCGCCGACCATTCACCAAGCTTCTTCTGGACCCGAACGATCCGTACATTCTACTCAAGAGCGACTTGGGCGATGCGCACACGGAGGCGGATGCGGAGGAGGCTCTCTCATCGCGAACCTCACTCGGGGAGCGCTTCGTCGATGCGTTCAACCTCTCGCGCGACGGCGCGGAGCTCTACAGGCGCAGCATGAGCCGCCGCCGACACAAGCTCGCCTCGCCAAAGCTCACTCACCTTCGGTTCGCCTACGAGCTCGAGGTTGGGCCCGCGCTGCCGCTGATGCCCGCGCAGTTGGCGCGGCTGCGTCGGCCGCGGCTGCAGACGCTCCTCAATCGATACACGCTCAGCCGCGGCCCCCCGGCGCCCCCCTCCAAGGGGAGATCGGCGACGGAGCAACTGCTCCAGCCGCACCACCTACGGCTCAAAAAGGGTGTTGGTGTCGACGGGATCCTGCTGACCGAATGGATCGAGGAGCCCCCGCCGCTGCTCAACCGTCCTGGGATGGCCACCCGGCTCGTGCACTACCGGCAGCCCGTGGCGGATGGCGGGCTGAGCGCACCCGCGCCAGGCGCGCTCGTCGGCGAGGAGCGCGTCGTCTCACCGGCCGAAGGGCTCCCGTTTGTGTTGGGTGCCGAGCTCCCGACCGAGGGCTCGCTGCGTGCGGTGCAGTCGAACCTGTACGCGGCGCCGGCCTTTGAGCACGCGCCACGCCACACCACCTTCCTCCTCGTGCGTGAGCGCAGGCCCTCGAGCGAGGGGAGGGGTAAACAGCTTGACGACGGCAAGCTCACCTGGCGTGAGGTGGGCCACGTCTTGCTTCTCGGCCAGCAGCAGTTTGTGGAGCAGCAGGTGCTCAAGCACGTGCCGCGGCCCAACAGCCGCGAGTACAAGGAGCTCATCGACCGCCGCGTCCAAGTCAAGGTGCAGCGGGCGCTCTTCCCACGAGAGCGACCAAAGGGCGTCCCGGCGGATCGCGTGCGTGCGCTCCCTGGCGGTTCGGGAGGCTTCATGCGCACGATGCGCGTCCACGACGCCATGGTGGAGGAGGATGGCACTGTGTGGCCTGAGTGGATGGTGCCCAAAGTGAGGGAGACCATCCAGATGTACGCGAGCTTCTCAAAGGACGGAGAGCTCGCCAAGTCGTGGAGGCCCAAACCAGAGCGCAGGCAAGTCTCGCACAAGGCTCTCACACAAGGCTCTCACGCACAAGTCTCTCACAAGTCTCTCACACAAGGCTCTCACACAAGTCTCTCACACCCCGTGTGCCCACATGCCGCACCCCCTTTTGCCGACACATGACCGCACTCTTCTTGTCGATCTCCAGGCTCAACGAGAATGCGCTCAGGCAGCTCCTCTCGCCAGAGGACGTCTGCATGCTCGAGAGCGCGATGGAGGCGGCGCACCGGCTCAAGGAGTTACACGTGGCGCGGCTCGTCTCCCCGGAAGGCCTCGAGCGCGTCTTTGACCGCCTCAAGGGATCGGTCGTCCAGAAGGTGCGCAAGCGAGCGATTGCCATCTTCATTGAGGAGGAGCTCCAGCTCGTCCCATGGACACTCTCCGCCAACTTTCACCACTTCATGCACGGGCGCTGCCAGCTGGCGCTCCGCGGCGTGGCAGACCCCTCTGGACGCGGCGAGGCGCACGCCTACACGCGGCTCGAGCGGCGCTCCGAGGCGGTCGATGAGGGCGCCGCGGTGCCGCGACGAGTCGAGATCGGCCGGCACACGGGGGGCACCGACTCCGACCTGCGAAAGCTCACAGTGGAGGGGTGTGTGCGCTGGCTGGTGCCGCACGGCTACACGCGCGATCAGGTGATGGCGCTCTCGCGCTGGGACCGGATCGCCGCGATCCGCGCGATCGCCACCAAGCAGGCGGCCGAGGGCTTGGCGCCGAGGCACCAGTTCGCGCGCGTGCAGCGCGTCGACATGCAAGCGATCAAAGCCGACTACGCGGCACTCGCGGCAAGCATCTGGCGAGCGCAGCTGGCGGCGCTCGGCGCAACGGAGCCGCCCGGCGCCGAGAGCGACGACGAGAGCGACGAGGACGACTTCGAGAACCAGCTCCTGAATGACATGGAGGGCCAGGCGCCCGAGGTGGTCCACGAGGGACAGGACGCGCGCGAGCTCGAGGCGATGCGAGAGGAGCGCGCGGGCGGCGGGGCGGCGCCGAAGCCGGCGCAGGCGCGCGCGCCGGCGGCCGCCGGCGCCGTGGGCGGCCCCGCAAGGCGGATGGTCAAGACGGGGCGCAAGATTCTGCGCGTCAAGCAGTGGATCGAGGAGCCCGACTCTGGCTTCTTCAAAGAGCAGGTGACCGAGTATACGATGGACACCGAGGAGGGCAAGCGCAGGATCAACGAGTACATCAAGAAGCAGCGCAAGGAGGCGCGGCGGAACCGGATGGTGCTCAGTGCCGAGGAGGAGCACCAGGAGCGCGAGCGGAAGCGCGAGATGCACCGCGTGCAGGAGTCGCTCCGCCGCGAGCGAGAGCGCGCGCGCAAGCTCCTCGAGATGCAGCAGCAGCTCAAGAGCGGCGTCGCGCTCGAAGGCGACGGCGGCGGCGCCGGCAGGCTCCGCTGCTCCGCATGCGGCATGATCGGCCACACGAAGAACTCGAAGAATTGCCCGCTCTACAGCGAGACGCAAAAGGAAGAGAAGGCGGAGATGTCTTTCAACCAGGGACTCGTGCGCCAGCTCGGCCAGGATCGCGCAGGGCAGCTGAAGCTCTCGATCAGCGCAAAGGTGCAGGAGCAGGCGCTCAAGGTGAAGATCAACCACACAAAGACAAAGGAGTACAAGGACAAGCTCGCCGAGGAGGAGTTCCGCACGAGCGTCCGAGGGGGGAATCGGAGCAAGGCGGGCGCCGCGAGCAGTAGCAGCCGCTCGAGACGCAAGGCGGGCAGCGCCGAGGTGAAGCTCAACGGGATGCTCGAGGAGATCGTCTCGAGGCTGAGAAGGGATGCTGCCTTTGCCGACTTTGTGGAGCCGGTCGCGGCGACGATCAAGGGGTATCTCACGCTCATCAAGTCGCCGATGGACCTCAAGACGATGACATACAAGTGCAAGCAGGTCGACAAGCAGCAGCCATACGCTCGCCTCTCAGAGTTCAAGGCCGACCTCGCGCTCATCGTCTCCAATTGCCACGAGTTCAACACCAAGTTCAACCGGAACCTGCACCTGGAGCCGGTGGCCAGACGGCTCGAGGCGGCTGGACTCGAGATGCTCGAGCACAAGCGCGCCGATCTCGAAGAGCTCGAGGCGGCGCTCGTCGAGAGGGAGGCACAAGTCGCTGCGCCCATCGAGCGGCGCGTGCGTATCCTCAAACCGCCGGGCACCGATGGCGCCAAGAAGCGGCAGAAGCACATCGGCGGTGCAGCCGCAGCCGCAGCAGCGGCGTATCCGGCAGCCATCAATGCCAACGCGTCGCTCCCGTCGCAGGGTCGCGCTGACGATGCGTCGGGTATGAGCGGCATGCCGACCGGCTCCGAGATGGGATCCGATAGCGAGAGCGGCAGTGTGCAGCCTGGGACGAGTGGGATGAGCGAATCGATGATGAGCGAATCGTTAACGAGCGACGCGATGAGCGACGTGGACGCTGAGCTGCAGAGCCTTGGTGGGAGCGACTCGCGCGGTGAGTCGCGCGGTGGGGGCAGCACCAGTGTGATGAGCAGTCGGAGCGGATGGAGCGCCGATGACGGAAGCGTTGGCAGTGCGGGCGGGAGCGTTGGCGGGAGCACTTGCGGGAGCATTGGCGGGAGCATTGGCGGGAGCGTGATATCTAGTCTTGCCGGGAGCCCCTTGAGTTCGGTGGCGCCTTCGGATGATGAGGGCCCACCTTCGGGGGGTGATGATGCGAGCAGCGAGATTGGCGACCTCTCTTCGATGACCTCGCCCGGTGCGTCCTCGGTCGAAGCCGACGAGTCTGAGATGGAAGACGACTGGACGGATGCGGGAGACGACACCTCGGGCGGTGGCGGCGCCGACGGTCTCTGGTCGGATTCGGAGCTCCGTGGCTATGAGGACGAGAGGCCTCGTACACCAGGAGTCGACGATAGTGATGGCGATGCCGGCTCTGATCTACTTGGAGGAGATGAAGACAATTTGGAGGATGAACTTGCAGCAGCCATGTCGGATTGAGTCCGCGCTCAGCCACTACCACTACGCACTAGCGAATGGAATGAAAGACCCAAAGAGTCTTGCATGGGCATGTGAGGCCCTTCGACTGTACACAGATATAGAGATATGCTTGATGTATTTGTATATCTATATGCTACCTATTTCTAATATTTGTTCAAATCAATCAATCGGCCCCTAATGTGATTCCTAATGTGGATGCCAAGTGGAAATGTGATACAAATTGAAATTCATGTAAATGTTATATTTATATATGAAGATCAAGATCCAAGATCAAGATGAAGATGTCATCAATCCGAACCATCTTGGATCTTCATGCGTTCGATGTTCACGTTGTTATACAGCGTACATCTCGATCTCCGCCTTACAAAGGACGTGATACGATTCAAAACTTCCGATAACTTGGCTCTTGCGATCAGTTCTTGCCGCTAATCTGTGTCTGGCCAGGGAGCTGCGAAAGCGCCGGCATGCGGTTGACAAAGTTGTTGAGTGCGCCCTTCAGGAGCAGCCCGAATTGACTGGCAGTCGGCACGATGCGCGATGCAACGAGCTGTGTTTTCTCCACGAGGGGCTCCATGCTTGGAAGCTTTGAAATCAGGCCTGCGTAGCTCGGAAGCCTTGCGGTCGCGCTCTTCAAGCTTGGGAGGCCAGAAGCCAGTGTCTCGAAGCTTGGAAGGCTGAGCCGTTCGAGCTTTGGAATGCTTGCCAGGCTGGATCCGAGGCTGGATTTGAGGCTGGTGGCTAGGCTGGTGGTCAGGCATGCGAAGCTGGGAAGGCGTGAAGTAAGCCTGGTCAAGATGCGTGTGAGGGATTCGAGGCCTGGGAGACGAAGCGGTAAGCTTGCCAGATGCTCTCTCGCTGCAGGCTCAAGCAGCGACACCGCCGCAACGGTTGCCCACACCGTGATGCTGGTGGCGGCAAGCACTTTGGTCGTCACGCCAGTTGCAGGCGGCTTCGAGACGACCATGGCCGTCTTGCCCTTGGTCTTGAGTGCCGAGATGAGCGCCGTAGCCCCTGCAGTGCCATGCACTCTTACGACACCCTCTTTGCGCAGCTTATCGTGCACGATGTGCACGTCCTGTACGCCCTTGGCGTTCGCGAGCGCCGTCTTAATCGTCTTAACGCACCCGTCGCACGCAACATCCGAGACGGTCAGGGTAGTGGCCGCCATCGCGACGATTTTAAATCGGTGTCGGGGGAGCTAATTTAAAAAGGAGCTCTTTAAAAAGAACACAGTCCGCCGTCGCCGTCCACGGCGGGGTAGGGAATGTCACGGTGCGTCGCCTCCGTCGCCAGCGGCGCGCTCAGGGTGCATCGTGGGGCGCGCTGCGTCGCCTCTGCAACACAAGGCTCGGGCTCTGCAGCTGCCTTCAAGGAGGCGAACCGTGATGCCCCTCCACATCTAGCTCCTCCACACTCGCCCTTGCCCTCACCGCCAGCGCCTGAGCGTCAGTCCAAGCCGCCAGGCTGTGTGACGGCAAGGGAGATGGGCTCGGGAATACGGGCAGTGGACAATGCAGCGCCGCAGCAGCGTGCACACGCCCCACGGATCCGCATGCGAGGCGCACTCTCCCTGCCTGAGATTGAAGCAGAGATTGAAGCTGATCCTCATCTGGCAGCAGAGTTCGACGAGATTGAGGATCTGCTCGACGGCCGAGCGCAGGCAAGGTATAGCCTCCTCCATCGAGAGGCGTGCTCTCGTGGATATGCGCAATACGTCGATCCAGCCACAGGCTACAATGTGTTCACGGCGCTACGCCTGCAAGAGCGACCATGCTGTGGGAACCGATGCAGGCACTGCCCTTACGAGCATGTGAACGTTCCAGAAACAGCCCGAAGGCGCGCTAGATGATGTGCAGCCGATTATTATCTGTTCGGAACATAAGGCACAGTCGAGCACTGTGGAGGACGTTTGGGACTGGGATGTATTTGTAGTGCAATACGGAATGCCAATAGCAATACCGAAATCATGATGACATCACCAGGTGCCAGCATCGAGCATATATGTATAACATGTATGATACATCATGTTTTAAGGTGTATACTGATATAATAATCGATCAAGAATTACAGCTAGCTCAACACACACACACAGTTATTTTAAAGTGTAAAATATTTGCTTTGGCTGCGATTCAAAAATACGCGCAGCATGCAATTAAACATCAAAATTCGATTGTTGGGCGGGAAAAACAATCCAAAAACTTGGACGGCAAGAGGCAGCACAAAGGCGCCACTGTGCTCAAACGCGTTTTCCCGCTGGGGCGAAGCAAGGCTCGAATGCCGTCGCATGCTGCTCATGGCAACGCTAATGGCCATGAGTGTGACGAAGAGAATGACTCAGTCGCAATGGGCTCGGCCGGAGTGGTCGACAACAATGTGACTGCTCGGGTTGCCGACACCGAGGAGGCGATTGACAAGGAGCCGAGGGAGGCAGTGACCATGCCACGGCGGAAGCAGAGGCCGTCCAATTGTGTGACACAGAGTCAGAACGTTTCAGACGGGGTCGTTGATGAGCAAATCCCGCAGCGTTTGGTCGACGAGGCACTCACGCAATTGGAATTGTATCGAGAGCAGGCGGAGATGACCTGCTTTCAAAGCTTAGCCAACTGAGCAGGGTCAGTGTCGCCGAAGCAGAGTCATGGGTCGTCAATGAACAAGGCAGACTCATGTCGGTTGAAATTCAGTCCATAATATCTACCACTACGGTGTTCAAGCGATCACTCGTCCGGATGAAGTTATTACTAACATCGTTAACGTTACACAAATTACAGTCGACTACACAAAGGCTGTACCCAAGCACAGCGCACATGCGCGAAGCTCTCCCAGATTTGACTCAGATGTCACTCATGGTCTTATAGCCAACCTCCTGTCGCATCTTGAACGCCATCTGCACCCATTCTAGCATGACCTGCGCATCGTCATCGTCAATTGAGTAGACTGCCGCGAGATGCTGTGCGGTCACGCCGCCAGGCCGTGAGATCATCTCTGCAAGCTCGCTCGCGAGCTCCTTGTTACCACGAAGGCCATTCCGCCGTGTCACTTCCTCAAAGCGCAAGCGCATCCCCTCGAGCCCCTTGTGCTGCGCCTCCTCGACCCTCTCCTCGAAGGTGTCCGCCGCTTTGGCCTCGGCGTCCTGTTTCTTTTGGCGCAACTCCTCGCGCGTCTCGATCAGCTGCTCAGGGCCCAGCCCGGCCTCCTTGAGCAGAGGTCCGGCCACCTCTTGGAGCTCTTCAGCAAAGAGAGCGTCAAGATCAGCCTCCGCCAGAGCCCACTCGGCCATCTCTCCCCGCTTTGCAAGCTCTCGCCGAGCCTTGTACCGACGCCAGAGCGCCTTGGCCAAGGTGCTCGCGGGGAGAGCGTTGAGATTGATGGCGTAGGAGAGCTCGGTGATGGCTCGTCGCCAGAATTCCATGCTCACGTATGCCTGCCCACGATTGCTGTGAATGAGCGCGCGTGTCTGTAAGACGAGCGGCAGATCATCCTTGCGCATAGGCCTCCCATCACACTGCGCGCACGCATCGAGGCAGCGCTGCCACGAGGCGAGGGCCTCGCTGTAGCGCTTGGCTTTGAACGACGTGTTCCCTGACGCCTTCTCTTCGTTCACGTACTCCATCAGATGCTCCACGTTCACCACCAGCTCTCCAGGGTCTTCTGCCTCCGCCATCTCGCCAGGACGGAAAAGGAAGACGGAAGAACGTGCCAAAACTACAAAATAACTATGTGTTAACTAAAACTAACAGTGTTACAAATTACAAAACGAATACAATTGTTTTACGAGTTGACAGAACTAGGAATTACTAAACAGGGCACCAACGCCCACCACACTCACTCTCGCACCTGTCCTTATTTGCGACACAATACGGCGATTTAGGACACGTGCCACACTGGTCCCAACTACAGCAATGGCCACCGTTGCCCTCGACCGCCGCCACCGCCGCCGCGCCAACCGCCGCCATCGCCGCCCCCGCGACCTCCGAAGCTGTCGTCGTTGCCGCAGCCGCCCCCGCCGAAGCTGTCGTCGTTGCCGCAGCCGCCCCCACGCCCTCCGAAGCTGTCGTCGCCGCCGCAGCTGCGAAGGGCGGAGGTGTCGGCGGACACATGATAAAGCCGACGTCGTCGATCGCCATATCTGAAAGATAGCTCTTTCCAACAATGCCAACAAAGCGCACCGCACCCCCTCGCTCCGCCCAGAGTGGCTCAGTCAGCGCCACCTCGGAGTGCTGCCAGCCGCCCTTGACCTCCCCATCCCTCGTCCACACGCGTCTCCATCCGGTACTTTTCAACAAGAACCATTTCTCAGTCGCAGCAGTCGGATCAGGGCCATCGGCACCGGTGTGGCCGCCGCCATTGGCCTTGCCATGGTGTTTACCCCAACTGAACTCGTCATGCTCCTTACCCGAGCTCAATGCTCTCCCGCTGACGGTGGCTGCGCGGGGGGGGCGGTGCCGCACCCACAGTTCAAGCGTGCCCATTGATACGCCCTCCATGTGGTACCAGAAGCTAATGGCGGAGACGCACGAGCCGGCAGGTACTGGACCGCCGAGCCATGCCTGCTCTCCTTGCTTCCTGGATGAGGACTCCACATAAAAATAATGGCCGCCCACAGCGCCTTTGTGGCCATGCACTTGGAGCGGGGATCCTAAAAGCTGGCTGTCGATTAGTCCCTCGCTTTCGCGTCTCGGAAGAGGGCGCCCTGCAGTGTCTGCACGCTCTGCAGTGTCTGCACGCTCTGCAGTGTCTGCACGCTCTGCATCCTCCCGCCTACTCCTCCGTGCCTCGCGCCTCTTGTTGGCATCGCGTAGAGAGCCACCACCTACTGCCGCCTTACTCTGCGCAATCATTACCCTCTCATCCCCGTGGTCACGTTCTGGGCCTGTGAATTTGGTTGGCGTCGCGCCTGACTGCCAGCTCCAGCCGAAATCTGCTCCATGGAGCCGGGTGGACCAGCCGCGGGGAAGCGCAGCATCGAAGTCAAAAATGAGCATCGGCGGTGGAGGAGGAGGCCAGGGTGGCGGCGGATGCGGGCTCGGCGGCGGATTGGGCGGCCAGGGTGGCATCGGTGGCGCAGGAGGCGATGGCGGCGAGTCTTGTAGGCTGCGCAATAGCTTTACGGCGGCATCGAGCTCGCCAGGAGAAAGTGACAGCTTGTGCTGTGCAAAAACGGACCATGGCAGCTCCAGCAGCGCCAGCAGCGCCACCGGGAGCTGCCTCATGCTGGTCGTCGGTTCTGCTGTGAATAAATGCGTACTAGGTCCTTTTTCTATTACCTATATATATAAAACCTAGGTTCCATTCCTAAATCAAAAAATACGAAGCTCCGTTCTCATGGCTTCTCTCCTTCCATTCCTGCTGCTGCTGGCGGTTTCGCGTTGCAGCGGCTGGTCGGCGGGGTTGGCCCATATGCCACCGACTCACGTTCGACTCCATGCCGCCTCGCCGCCGCTCGTCATGTGCGATACCCAGCTTCCTGACGCGCAGTCCCGCGCCGACTGCCGAGCCATGCGCGTCGCTGAGATCAAGGCGGAGCTTGAGGTGCGCGGGGTGAGCTGCGAGGGCGTGGTGGAGAAGGATGAGCTCGCCGACCTCCTCGCGCGTGCTCGTGTCCAAGGGAAGGCCTCGCCAGACATTCTCGACAGCTTCAACAAGGAGAACCTGGAGCGCGCGATCGATGCTGACACAGGCAACGTGGAGTCGCTGGACCCGGAGGCGCTGCAGGACGTGACGGCCGCCGACGGCACCCTCCCGGGTGGGATGACCCCGGAGGAGCTCTCATCGCTGACGGCGGATCCGGAGCTGATGACAATGCTGCGCAACCCAAAGATGCAAGAGATCATGAAGTGTGTCATGGAGAAGGGCGATCAAGGACTTGCAGAGCTCCTCCAAAAGGACCCAGAGGCAGTCGAGCTGCTCAGCAAGGCAAAGGGGATCACCGACGTCTTGGGAGGCGGCGGCAGGTGAGCAGAGACCGGTGGAATCGGTGAATCGCAATCTCACACATATATTATGGACGCCTATTATACCGAAGCTTTTCTCTCATGTTCATGTATATACTAATGCTACTAGATATACTAATACTTGTAGTAATAAATACAAACAGAAACAACCATTTTGCCGTTAACATATGTAATACGATGATACGGACCACCAAATGTACATGACTCACGTCCATCATCATGCAGACCAATCCGCAGCGTCCCAGCTGCAGCCTTCGACCAAGCCCCGAGCTGCCACTATAACTAAGGGTTTAACTATTCGAGAAGCCCGCCCCATTGTTGCATACCACCTGCGCTCACGCCAGGAGGCCCCATGCCACCGGCGCCTTGTGACGGGAGCAGCCCCCTAGGAATACCTTGTGGATGGCCTGCCATTTGCTGATATGGCAGCTGCGCCATCCCCTGAGCGAGCGCTGCGCTGGTGGCCGGCGGCAAGCCATGCGCCAATTGATGCATTTGGGGCACTGCCTGAGAGATTTGAGCACGCGACTCCATGAGCTCTTGCCGCTTGTCGTAGAAGCCGTAATCATCGAGAATCGATGTCCTACTCTGATAGTGGAGGAAGATGCGCAGCATCTCGCGCCCGGGCTCCTGAAAGACTTCCTGCGTATCTCGCGAGTATGTCACGGGCTTGTAATCATTATTCGATAACAAGATGTGCCTGCAGTAGCTGTTGGGGACATCTTTGATGAAGATCCACTTGATGGCAAAGGCGCCCGACCCCTGCTCCCAGCAGCCAAACTTCTTTGTGTAGTCAAACGCAGACTCCATCTGTGCCATCCCACAAAACTGGCCCGAGGAGTTCACGCTAAAGAAGAGATAGACGGGGCCCTGCTCGTCAAAAAGGATTGGCGAACGCATGTCGGTGATACATGGGGAAGATCGAGTGTGTGCCACATGGGGATCAGAGCGGGTGTGAGAGTTGCCTTCTCGGCCGTCTCCCGATACGCGCCGTCGAGCCGACGGTTCCCGAGGTCTGTGCTTGCCCAAGTGCCGTACTTGATGGACTTGTGCACGTCGTCCTCGGAATACGACTTGATGACAAAAAAGTGCCGGCGATATATATTTATATAGGCAAGATGGGGTGTGACATATGGGAAGAATGGGTGGATTGAGAGAAAACGCACACGTTGATGACAAGGAAGCGTCCAAACTTGGGCAAAATGGGGTGTGACATGTGGGTAAATTCGGTGGAGTGAGAGAAAACGCGAGAGAAAAAGCACACCTTGATGATAAAGAAGCGTCCAAACTTTGGGTTCGTGTCGAGTTCGGATGGGTTGACACTCTTCTGGAGGCGTGTGACCTGAGCACTCACAACGCTACCGCCACCAATCGTCGCCGAGTCCGCCACGCTGCCACAGCGCAGCCCTCGCACGCCATGGCGCGCGCGCTCGCGGTCGCGCTCCTCATCATGCCGTCTCGAGCCATCATAGCCGTGTGCTGGACCATACTGACTAGGAGCGTATTGACTATTCACGTATTGGCTGTGAGCGTGCTGACCGTAGGCGGCTGGTCCGCACCCATAGCCGCCTCGGCCACCGCCACGCCCGCCCTGACCACCGCTTCTCCAACCCGCGTCCATGCCAGGCTCACCCTGGTCGAAGCCAGCTGAACCCATGTGGCCACCTCGGTGCCGGTGGCTCGGCTCGTCACCGAGGCCGAGACTTTGAAACTGCTCAGCCATCATCGCACCACCCATCCGACCGCCCATGCCCATGCGACCCGCCATGGCGCTGTCCAACATGCCGCCGGCGTCTTGCACGCCTGCACCCATCTGCGCATAGTAGTTTGGCTCTGGGCCGCCGTGGCCGCCGTGGCCGCCGTGGACGCCGTGGCCGCCGTGACCGCCGTGACCGTGAAGCGTCTGATTCATCGGTGAGTAGGAGCCATAGCCAGAGCACTGCGCTGGCATGTCGCCAGCTTGCTCCGTGTCGGGGATCTCCATGGCCCTGAAAGCTTTGGCGCCAGGTTCTATTAATCGGCCGCTCAATCTAAAAGGACCGCGGCTGTTTTGAGCGCCATGTCAAGCATCCCAGAGGAACAGGTGCGCTGCGGCCCCAAAGCCTCGCACGGCCCAGTCTCGCATTCGTGGAGAAGCCGAGTACATCCCACTGACTCGTCATGGCGCGCTCCCGTGCACAGGAAGCTGCTCTCAAGAAAAGGCTTGAGGACTACCCGATGCTGAACGATGCTGGCAAGGCCGGCACGACCAACGACATGCAACGATTCGTGCGCCACCTCCACGCATTCGAAATCAGCGCTCGCTCACACATACTAGCCGGGGCGCACACACACACACACCCGCCTCGCACCCAAAAGCCCGCGTCTCGTCGTCTCTGCGCTCCCTGCTCTCTCGCTCATGGGAAACTGTGAGATTCAACTGTGATGGCAACTCTCGGTTCGGATTGTTTTCTTCCCCGTAGCTCTGGGCGCAGAACGAGCTGATCAAGCAGGGCAAGATGCGGCTACCCATCTACCCGGGCAATCAGACGCGTGCATGCCCGCATCTTGCCGCAGATGTTGCGAGAGTCACGGCACAGATCCCTGAAAAGTGCGTCGCCCCAAAGCTACGGCCATCGCCCCAAAGCTACGGCCGTCGACCCAAAGCTACGGCAGCCCGCGCATCTCTCTCTCAACTTTCTCAATTCACACACCACCTGACCGAACAGTTCCGAGGTTGAATTCTCTCTCCCCTCGATATGGCCATAGAAGAGAATCTGATCTTTTTCTTTTTTCTGCCGAGCGCCTCGCTCACCCTGCCCCTCTCTCCCCCCACCCAGGTTCCTGAGAAACATGCCGACGAAGAAGAAGCAGAGCATCGCTGCGAGTGGCTTGGAGTCCAAGTGATCGTGCTCACTGGTTTTTGTGCACGATTTAATGGGGGGGTTGGGCTGGCAGTACTCCCTGAAGGGTGGTGCCCCAGCATTTAAAAGTTTAGTTCAAGTATGTACCAAGGTACGGTACCTGACACTACGTGAGTTTGTTTTATCCACTAGAACATGCTCGCGCTACTCTTCGGCGGCGTTTCGCTCCCGGCTCCGGGGGTGCGCCTCACAGAGTCGCAGCTGGCTGGCCTAACTCGCGGCGAGGTGTGCGTAGTCCGCGACTGGCTCCCGCGTCCGCTCATCACCGCGCTGCGCGCCGACGCCGTCTCGCTCCATGCCGACGGCGCCTTCAAGAGCAGCGGCCTCTCGAACCAGGCCAAGGGCGGCCGAGCTGCGCAGGCTTTCGGCGAGAGCGACCGTTCGGTGCTTGCTCTGACACCCAAGGTGCCTGGCGATACCGCCGCCCGCGCAGACTTCGGAAATCGCCTCGATGCGCTCCGATCTCAACTCAGTGCATCACTCGGCCGTAAGGGTCTTGTCTGTGCTGAGCAGTACTATTCTTTGAGCCGCCGTGGGGCGCGGCTGCCGCTGCACATGGACGAGCGGCACGAGGAGGCAAAGGGACGACTCGGGTGGACGAACAACTACCGCCGCTCTCTCTCATGGCTCGTCTATCTTTGTGAGGATGGGTGGGATGGACAGACGGCCGGCAGCGCTCAGACCGGCGCTGCCGATGGCGCTGTCGATGGCGCTGTCGATGGCGCTGGCGCGGGCGCTGGCGGTGCATTGCGTGCGTGGATGCGCGATGGCGTGAGACCGGGCCTGGGTGCCACCTGCGGCGCGCACCAGGGCAACCTGCAGGTGGGCTGGCGCGCTGCCACCGCCGGCCAAGAGCCGGTCTATCTAGATGCTTGGCAGCGGGTACCGCACCCATCGCGTGGCCTTCCAGAGTCGCCATCGTGGCTGGCACAGAGCTGCCTGTACCGTGTGGATGACGAGGGGGTGCGCTCTGACCTCTGTGCGCCTGTCGCCGTCGACAATAGCCTCGCGGCTGAGCGGCGCTGTGAGGGCCTTCCGGAGGAGTTGTGGGCGGCGCTACCGAAAGGGGAGAGAGACCGTTTCAGTTCGGTCGAGTCGGTGGAGGCGGCCGCGCAGAAGGAGATGAGGGTGTCGCCGATCGGAGGGACGCTCGTGCTCTTTGACTCGGTCGTTGTGCCCCACGAGGTGACCGAGACCTTGGCGGGTGACCGATGGGCCATGGCTGGGTGGCTCCACGAGGCGCAACAGCCCTTCCCTGAGTGGTTCTTCGAGTGAAAGGTCATCTCCTGGCCGAGTGAGGGAACAGACATCCTCGAGTGCTACTATGAGGGGCCTCGTTGTACTGTGGCCGCCCGAAATGGCTCTATATACTCATTCACATTCATGATATATGCGATCATTAGCATTCGCGATTAGGGTTCAGTGAGTAGTAAAAGTTAAAGTCAAAGTGTTAAAAGTGATAACGTTTCAACATCGAAATGGAAATCACTTGTATAAGTATATAGGAACTATACATATTAAATTTCAATTCGTAAATGTTGAAACCCGCCTCACCTAGATCCTGGCTACACAAGCCATCGAGCACATTACTTGGCGTTGGCCGATGAAAACTGCCGCCATGGGTCCCGCCACCATGCCTTGCGCTTGACGGCGGCGGGGGGTTGAAGCGCATCACCTTCATCTTCGTGTTCAAGGCGCTCCCCTTCCTGTCCGACGAAGATGTCGAAGGGTTCAAGGGCGACAGCATCGACCACAGAGCGACTCGCATTCCTCGCCCACGAGCGCGCAGCCGGCTGCTCGGCGAGCTTCTTCTCTGCTTGAAGCAACGGGTCGTCGTTGGCGAGCGCAGAGAGCTGCTCTGCTGAGAGGAGCGTCGGTGGCTTGGGTGCGGTGGGAGGCGGCGGCGCTGGTGTGGGGAGGACGATCCTACGAGGCCAGAGGCACTGCTCAGCCACAGCCTTCTCGATCGCCCGCTCGAGCTCCGAACGCAGCCACGGCACCTTGGTCACCTCTCCGCCCGCAACCTTCACATCGAGGCCAACCTTTGGCATTGCGAGCAGCGAGAGGAGCGTGGCGCCATAGCCCGGCGCGCTCTTGAGGAGTGGGGTGAGGATGAGGCGTACCGGCCCCGCGAAACGCACGTTGCTCACAGACACCGGCACGCGCGCGCCCATGCCTCCACTCGGCAACAGATCGATCTTGGCGGTGAGTGCCGACTCCCACCGGACGTCAAAATCGTATGCGAGGGCGCCCTCGAGCTCGTAGGTGCGTGCGGAGACGAGGCGCGGTGGGATGGATCCCGCGGAGAAGGAGCGCAGCTCTAACCCACGCAGCTGAGCCGTCTGTACCCCACGCAAACTCTCCTAGGGGGGGGGTAG